>Ga0070733_10001077_pt1 | contig 20707 bp, 12 predicted proteins | sample Coa_R1_9_FD_66450 | JGI IMG/M metagenome (GOLD analysis project Ga0070733, IMG submission 66450) | Surface soil microbial communities from Centralia Pennsylvania, which are recovering from an underground coalmine fire - Coalmine... | ecosystem: Environmental > Terrestrial > Soil > Unclassified ... | reverse complement strand
TCGCCTGCAGATATCCCGAAGGCAGTATTTGAAATTCCGCCGCGCTGGTCGTGATCACCACTGGCCCGCCATCGCGCACCTCCACCTTGATGTCGGACGGCCGCGAAGGCGCCTGCTTCTGCGGCACCGCGGTCTTGTTGCACGCGAGTGTAAGTCCCGCCACGGCGAGAACTGCCGGCAGGACTAGATTGCTGCGTCCGCCGCCGAACCAAGCACGCTTCATGATTCCTCCGCAGAAAGCAAAAACAAGAAAAACGAAAGAAAACACAATATTTCGCAACTATACAGCATTTCCTTCATTGGGGAAACAAGGCAGAAGCGGACCGGTCACCCGCATGACGTGCGGATGTCCATCAACGAAGTCTCCAGAGATCCCGGCTTCGGCCTGGGCATTGCGCCCGTCTGGCTCGCCACCCAGGCTCCAACCAGATTCGCGGTCTCGTTCATCTGAGCCAGCGATGAGCCGCGCAGATATTCATGCACCATGCCGGCGGTGAAAGCGTCCCCCGACCCGACTGTGTCCGCAACCTTCACTGCAAAGCCGCAATGCTCGCCGACCTCATCTCCGCGCACCAGCAGGCTGCCGCGCGCTCCGCGAGTGATGCAGACCAACCCGACGCCATGTTGCCGGCTCAACTGCCGCGCTGAACTTACTTCATCCCGATGTTGAGATCCGAGCAGCGCCATGATTTTTGGCATCTCCTCATCGTTCAGCTTTACGATATCCACACCTCTCATCGTATCCGCAATGATTTCCTTCGAATAGTAATTCTGGCGCAGATTCACATCGAATATCTTCACCGCGCCGCGCCGCATTGTCTGCACAAATCTCCGAATCGTCTCCCGGCTTCGAGCCGAACGCTGGGCCAGCGATCCGAAGCAGACCGCATCGGCCGTTTCCGCCAGATGCTGCCACTCTGGAGTCCACTCCATGAAGTCCCACGCTACCGGGTGAGCAATTTCGTACGCCGCGATTCCCTTCTCGTCCACCTGCACCTGAACCACGCCGGTCGGCCGTTCCGGGTCGTTCTGCACATACTTGCATTCCAGCCCGACATCCTCCATGCGGCGGAGTGCGTCTCGACCGCGCGCGTCCACGCCCAGGCGGCTGGCGACGATTCCCCGATCTCCCAGCAGTGTCGTGATGTACGCAAAGTTTGCCGGCGCTCCGCCCAGGCAGGTGCGGTCGGGCAGCAGATCCCACAGCAACTCGCCGAGTCCGACAACTTTTTTCTTCATCGCAGATCCCGTGCGCGGCATCCCAGACGACGATCAATAAATCTGGTTTCCCTTCTGCGAACTCTCAATCTTTCCCCGGATCACCGACAGCCGATACTCGGTCCCGCCGACGCCCTTCCACGTACTAAGGTCGAACCGCGCGCCGGCGCCAGCCCGATACACTTCGATATCCCGGAACGTCAGCGGCTTCTCTTTCTCGCACACTTCCGGAGCGCGCGTGGGACGCAGAAAATATGCTCCCTTACCCGTTCCGACAACCGTTGCCTTCCCGTCCGCTTCCACCAGCACGGCTGACTTCTCGTCAATCGCCACTTCACGTGGAGAATCACTCCATCCATCCTTCATAATCCGCGCCAGAAATCCCAGGGTACGGCCCATGCGGTCGCGCTTCGCGAAGTGAGAGTCGGTGATCAGATGCTCGAGGTGCGGCACCTGCAGAAAGTCTCGTGCCAGCGTCACGCGGTCAAAATAAGGATCGGGCAGCACATCTCTCGAAGTCAGATCCTTGTCGTCCGGCTTGTCGCCGAGGGCTCCGTAAACAAACTCGCCTTCCACGGCCAGGCCTGCGCTCGTCCCGCCGATCGGCTTGCCCGCCGCGATGGCCGAGTTGATTGCCTTCTCGACCGGCGTTCCTTTCCAGCCGCGGATGTAATTCGCCTGATCCCCACCGGCAATGAACAAGACTTCGGCTTTTGCGATGATCGCGGCCACGGCCGGAGCTTCGGCAGCCTCGCGATCCGGAATTATCAGCGTCGCCACCGAGTTCGCCTTGCACAGCCCGTTCACATAAGCGTTGTAGTCGTCGTCGCCGCGTGCCCGCAGCACCAGAAAATCTCCGCCGTTTCCCTTCTCACACAGCCAGCGGAAAGCTTCATCGAGGTCGGTTCCGCCGCCCATCATCGCGACGCCCGCCGCTGGTTTCGTCGCGACATCTTCTTCATTGCCCAGCCGGAAATATTTATAGGTCTCCGCCGAGAGGGGGCGAACTATCAGGAAGCTGCCGAACAAGACCAGCCCAGTAAGAAACCACAAGGAATGTTTTCTCATATCGCCGAGGATGCCGCTTTGCCGGGAGCGCTCATTTCGCCCGCCGGCGGCGCGCGCGACGCCGCGCCCGCTACTTCAAGCCCTGCACCAGATAAAGATCCGAGAGCGTCCGCACGTAGTTAAACACATAGGACTTGCCGTCACCCGAGATCAATACCCGGCTGATCGAATCAATTCCCGCTGCGTCCGCCGGTTCGACCGATTTCCAGAGCGCTCTCTTCCCGCTCGCCAGATCAACCTGGTAAACGTCCGACGGAATTCTGCCCCGTCTGATCACATACAGTGATCGTCCGTCCGCCGACCACGCCGTTGGCACCTCGCCGGCTTCCGTTCCTGCTACCGGTTTGGGCTCGCCACCATTGACGGGAAAAAGATAAATTTTCTCATCCGGACCGCGCGCCGCGGCCCACTGCCCATCCGGCGAAACCACCACCGCGGCTCCTACGCCCTCCATGCTGATGGGATGCGGTTGTCCATCCTCGAGCGATTCCCAGTAGAGCCTCATTCCGTGACCTGGTGCAACGGCCGTGAACACCACACGCTTTCCATCCGGCAAATAGCCCCCGACCACGTGCCCCAGGCCATCATCCTTGACCCGCTGCATTTCCCCAACTCCGGTCGGATACAGCACCAGCGGCGACGGCGAGGTATTCAATCGGCACAGCGCCCACTTGCCATCGGGCGATAGAGCCATTCCGCTGCCCTCGCCCAGGCGGATCGCAGGCGATCCATCGGTCTTCCGCAGATACACCGCATATTTCGGTCCGCCGCCCTCACCTGCTTCCTGAAACAAAAGCGTCTTCCCATCGGCAGAGAGGCTCGACGTCACCGACCAGTCCAGCCACGACAGATCTCGTTGCTTCGTTTCTCCCGGAGCCAGTCCGATGATCCCGGCACGGTCGTTACCGCGCGTCATCAGCACGCTTCCGTCCTTGCCCACATCCAGAATCGTGAGTTCGCCCGGCACACGCGCCAATAGCCGCACGTTCCCCGAAAGATCGGTCGCATAGAGCGACCGGTCGCCGCCGGTGCGCGTCGCGCTGAACCATATCTCGCTGCCATCCGGCGACCACGCCAGCCCCTGGAGGCTGTCCCATCCGTCGGAGAGCATCTTTCGCTTTCCCGACAGGTCTACGATCGTCACCGATCCGCCGTCGTCGGAAGGCTTGGGATGATCCACGAAGGCGATCTGCTTGCCGTCCCGCGCGACTCGCGGATTTCCGATCCATCCGTCGGCCTGATACAGCACCTTGCCCAGCGGATACTCGAGTTGAGTTCGGCCTGCCACCTGACGAACCACCGCGATACTGCTTCCGTCCGGCGACCAATCGGCCCACTCCACATCGTCCAAAATTTCCCGCGGCGCTCCCCCGACCAGCGGTACTCGCGCCAGCGTGCCGGAGTAGACAAACGAATCCCGCGCCTGGCTGTGCAGCGCCAGCAGCATCTCCCCCGATCCTGAGATCGCCAGCACCTGTGCACCTTTGGGCTCCAACTCCTGCGACTGCGGACTCTCCGGCCGCGTCGTATAGAGATTGAGCGCTCCGCCTTCCCATGACGCGCTGTAGATGACCGTCTGGCCATCGGGAGCGAAGCGCGCCGATTGCACGATCCCTCGCCGGAACGTCAGCGGATGATACGCGGCAAACTCCGTTTGCCCTTTCGGTTTGAACGACCGCATGCCGGCAACCAGTCCCACCGCCAGCGCGATGAGGCCCGCCGCAGTGGCTGCCAGCGTTACATATCGTCGCGGCACAAGATTCGTGGATTGCGGCGCTGCAACCGGCGCGCTCGCCGGCGCTACAATCGGCACGGCCCCAGACGCCCCGGCCGCTGCCTTCGCACTCTCCAGCCCGCGCTTGATGCGCTTCAGATCTCCCCGCAACTCGGCTGCCGTCTGGTAGCGCATGTCGCGCTCTTTTTCGAGCGCCTTGGCTATCAATTCGTCCAGCTTTTGCGGCAGATGCGGATTCAGGCTCGAAGCGGGCACCGGCGCGCGATTCAGAATGGCCTCGAAGATCACCCCGTTGCTGCTTCCCGTAAACGCCATCTGCCCGGTCGCCATTTCGTACAGCACCGCTCCGAACGCGAACAAATCGGTGCGCGGATCCAGTTCTTCCGCCCGCACCTGCTCCGGCGACATATACGCCACCGTTCCAATCGTGGACCCCGGACTGGTCATCGCTCCTTCCGGCACCGTGGCCGTGTTCTCGGTGTGTTGCGCCAACTTGGCCAGACCAAAATCCAGCAGTTTAGCCTGCCCCCGCCTGGTCACAAAAATGTTCGCCGGCTTGATGTCGCGGTGCACGATGCCCCGCCCGTGCGCCGCATCCATGGCGTCCGCAATCTCGATTGCGATCCCCAGCAGCAACTCCAGGTCCATCGGCCGTCCCCCGATGCGGTGCTTCAGGGTCTGGCCATCAAGGAACTCCATCGCGATGAACGCGTGGCCCTCGTGTTCGTCAATCTCGTAGATCGTGCAGATATTCGGATGGTTCAGCGCCGAGGCCGCTTGCGCCTCGCGCTGAAATCTGCTCAGGGCCTGCGGATCGTTGGCTACATCGTCAGGAAGGAATTTCAGCGCCACGAACCGCTTCAGCTTCGTGTCCTCGGCCTTGTAGACCACACCCATCCCGCCTCCGCCCAGCTTCTCCAGGATTCGGTAATGGGAAATGTTCTGGCCGATCATGCTCGAAGTGTTTTCCGAAGCGCAGCTATCTTATGGCCCGCCTACCGCTCGGCGCAAGCTGAGCCCGCTTAGCGGGCGTGCCCCTGAGCGCCGGCAAAGAGGAGAGCCCGCTGGCGACCTGAGCATGCCGAGTTATCGCAACTTCGCATACTCGGCTTTAGCTTGCTTCAGGATGGGGACGTCGGGGTCCGCGTCTTTCCAGAGGATCAGGAAATCCTTATACGCGGCAAGCGCCCGGGCGCGGGCGGCATCGGCATCGGTATCCTTTGAACCGCTGGCCTGCATGGCGTTGGCACGTGCTACGCCCAGCCGCGCTAAGGCTCCTGTCCAGCAATTCCACACCATGCCACTGTGATCGAGAATCTTCTGGAACTCGGCCGCGGCGGCCCGGCCATCTCCCGATGCCAGATACGCCTCGCCGCGAATATACGTGGGATACAGACAGGAAATATTCTCCGCGAACTCAATTTCCCCTAACTCGATGGGTGCCGCACTTTGCAGAGCATTCAGCGCGGCTGTCGGATTCCTTTTGGCTAACGCCAATTGCGCGTTGATCGTTGGCAGCCAAAGCGACTGCACCTGTGTGTCGAGCGGGAATTGTCGGTTCAGATCTTCCGCCAGCGATTCGGCGTGTGTCGCATCGCCCGCCAGAGCGAAGGCAAATGCGGCTTCGCTCCCGACAACCTGACTGGTAGGCGCTAGCCTTAAAGCTTCTGAGGCGGCACGCGACGTTTCCGCAGCCAGCCCGTAGACGGCTTGCCGTTGCGCCGCAATCGCCTCCCAGACCGCGCCAGTTTCCTTGCTGTCGGCTCGTATCGCCGAATCTACCGCCTGCTCCGTCAGTATCCTCGCCTTGTTCCGATGACCGACGTATGCTTCCGTATCGCATGCGAGGGAAAGCCCGGAATTTTCCTCCGGCTTGCCCGTGAACCATTGTTGCTCTCTGGCCATCCCGGACGAGTCCGCTCGGAGAAAAGCCAATGCATAGAGCATACTGTGGAGCCATGAACCGTCTATTTTTCGCGACTGTGCCTCCCTCATCATCTGCGCTGCCTGATCGAAGTGCTGCAAGGCCAGGGCGTACCGGGACGCGAATTTTAGATACAAATCTTCACAATCCGACGCAACCCGCAGACATTGGCGCATGATGTCCGCGGCTTTCTCATATTGTCCCAGTTGCGCGTATACGAGGCTCAAACCGGCGTACCCGTTCGCCTCGCGCGGATAGCTCTCAATCTCCTCTTGATACGCCTGAGGAGCTTTGTCCAGTCCTCCTGTGACCAGTCTGTAATAGACGGAACTGATCTCCAGTTTCTCCCTCTCACTGGAATGCTCCCGAAACTGAAACGCTTGGCTGAAATATTTGCTCGCCCGCCATGCCTGACCCAGACCCGAGTAATCCAGCCCTACCGCCCTGTACCCCATGGCAAAATTCGGGTCGAGTTCGATGGCGCGTTGATGGTACGGCAAGGCCACCGAGTTAGTTTTCTCGCGATATGCGATATTGCCGAGACTGAACGCTTTCAGCGCCTCCAATGAAGACGTTGTCGCTTCGGCCAGCGGCACATCGAATTTCTGAACCGTAGCGAGTGACTCGCCGAGCTCTCCCCGCAGCTTCGACGCGGCCTCGCCCAGTGTGTCCAGCACTTTCTCTTTGGCCGGCGCCACGACCTGCTCCTCAGCCAGCAAATCCCCGGCTTGGCAATTCACCGCCTTCAATCCCAGCACGTACTGGCTGCCCAGCGGGGCGATCGACCCCGTGATGTAGACCTTGCTCCCGGCACGCTGGCAGAGCTCGCGCGTGATCTTGGGCGTGAGCGGCGTATTGGCTGGAAGCTCCATCAACCGTAAGGTCGCGGCCACTCTTTCGTCTCCGAGCACATTCAGGAATGGCGATTGCCGCAGCGAAACATCGAGTGCGGTTTTGAGCGCATCATCGAAGACTGGATCACCCGTTGTGTTCGCGAACTCGGACAGAACGATGGTGTCCTTCTCGGTCAGTTTGGACGTTCGATGAAGATAGAGGTAGGCGGCTGCGCTGAGCAGCGCAATCGTTAGCACAACTGGAACGATCGCTCTCCAGCTGCCCGGGCGGCCGCGCCCTTCACGACTCGTGGTCGGTGCCCTTGCCGACTGGGTGTCACGCCGCAGCCGCTGCAGGTCGGCGCGAATCTCCGAAGCGTGCTGATACCGCAGAGCGCGGTCCTTCTCCAGACACTTATTGATCACCTCTTCCAGTTTCGGCGGAATATCAGGATTGAGCCGCAGGGGAGAAGCTGGAGTGCGATTCAGGATCGCCTCGAAGATCACTCCGCTGCTTTCCCCCCGGAAGGGCAACTGCCCGGTCGCGATTTCGTAAAGCACCGCGCCGAACGAGAACAGATCAGTGCGTGCATCCAGTTCCTTCGCCCGGACTTGCTCGGGGGACATATAGGCAACCGTTCCTACGGCCGTACCCGGACTGGTGAGTTGATCTTCCCGCGTCACCGTCGATCCCTCGGTCGCGCCCGCGTTCTCCTCGACCTGCACTACTTTCGCCAGCCCAAAATCTAGCACTTTAGCGTGCTCGCGCTGGGTCACGAAAATGTTCGCGGGCTTGATGTCGCGATGCACAATACCTTTGCTGTGGGCAGCATCGAGGGCGTCGGCGATTTCGATGGCCAGCGGCAACAAGGTGTCGAAGTCGAGCGGGCGATTCCCGATCCGATGTTTCAGCGTCGCCCCTTCGAGGTATTCCATGGCAATAAATGCCAGACCGTCCTGCTCGCCGATGTCGTAAATGGTACAAATATTGGGATGGTTCAGGGCAGACGCCGCTTGCGCTTCGCGTCGGAAACGGGCGAGAGCCTGCGGATCACGCGCAACTTCATCGGGTAGAAACTTGAGGGCGACGAAACGCCGCAGTCGAATGTCTTCCGCCTTGTAGACCACACCCATCCCGCCTCCACCCAGCTTCTCCAGGACTCGGTAATGGGAAATGTTCTGGCCGATCATGCCCGTGAGGTTTTCCGAAGCGCAGCTATCTTATGGCCCGGAAACGCCTCAGGCAAGTTGCGGTATCTAGCGGGCGTGCAACCGCTCCCAAGCAAAACCGCCATCCTATGTTAGATTTGAAACAGTGGGCGCGTAGCTCAGTTGGTAGAGCAATGCCCTTTTAAGGCATGGGTCGCAGGTTCGAATCCTGCCGCGCTCACCATATTATTCTTTTCGCTCCTCACGCATAAAAAAGACCGCCGTTCCCGGCGGCCCGTTGATAACGCCTCTCTCACGGCTTAAAGCTGATCGAACCGAAAGTGCCGGCCGCGTTGTTGTCCGGACCCGCGGTAAAGAAAAGCTCATTCTTTCCACCGTCGCTCAACGTACCACCTCCGAACGCGATGCCCCACAACTGGTCAATATGAATCGGCTTGCCTGTCGTATCCTTCACCACGCCCACGAACTGCCCGGTGAGCGCGTTGAAAGCATTGATCGTTCCCGCCTTGTTGATGTTGTTCGTAATCAGAAGCAGATTGCTGAGCGGACCAAAATTCCCCGGAGCCGCCGCGAATCCCCACGGCTGATTCAGCGGCGCTCCTTCCGCAAACCGTTTCACAAAATCGCCGCTCTCGCTGAAAATATCAATGTATCCGCCGGACCCTCCCGAGTTGCTGGCATACGCCACGAACACCAGCCCGTCAATATCCTGAATGCCGAACGGCGTAAAGCCCGCCGGCACGGTCGGATCGGTGAACGATTTCACCAGCTTGAAAGTCCCGTCATACATATCTACCTTATTGTTCGAGGAGTCCGCCGCAAACAGCACGTTGCCCGATGCATTGCTCGTGATCGCCAATCCCGTATAGATCGCTCCCGTGCTCGAGTTGTTCACCACCATTTCCGTCTGATTCGGATTCGTCTGCGGAGACCAGCCCTGAATGGTTCCGTCCAGCGTGGCGAACAGAAAGAACGTGTTCCATCCCTGGATCTTGAAATCGCTCGATCCGTTGAAGACAATTCCGGTCGGCGAACCGGGACCCGCTCCGCTCGCCGACGGAATCAATACCCGCAAGCCCTGCTTCGCGCCATTGCCGTTGTATAACGTCGACCAGCCCGACCCTTCATCGCTGATCCAGAAAGCTCCGCCCGGTGCGTAAGCCAGGCCCCACGCGTTCACCAGCAAAGGATCGGGAGGCTGTTGTGCCTGCCCTTCCTGGTTTGAGGCCAGATTCTTGAGTTGATACTGCGCCGCAGCCGCGCCTGCGAACATCATCAGCGTGACTCCGAGGACAATAGTGTGCATGAGCATTCGACGCCGCATAGAAATCTCCATTTCTCTTGTGGTTCTGGGACCAGAAGTGCCGGCGCAAAGGCAGGGGTAAGATCGGCGCTGATCGCGCAAACCGAAATTTTCTCTGACCAGCCGCTTGATCCTAGGCTTCCGCGCATCGGCCGATTGTCAGCAGGCTGTCATCAGATTGCTAATTTCCTGCCTGCGGCGCCGATATTCTTTGAAGTTATGAAAGTTTCACGGTGTGGCCCTGTGACCTTCTGTGGTGAAGGAAACAAATCAACCGCACCACCAGCGCTGACCTATTGGCGGGATCGAACTGCACCTGCGATAGAATCGTGGGTTAGCCAAGGAACCCCATGCGCCCTCGTCTGCTGCGTCTTTTTCTAACCGTCTGCCTCGCTTCGGTGTCCATTATCCCTGCCAGGGCGCAGATCGATCAGGTCGTCAAGAAAGCCGACGATGCCATTGAGCACAGCAACGCCGCTGGACTCAGCGACGACAAGATCATCGCCGGCCTGAAAGAAGCGCTGGAAGTCAGCACCGGCAAGGCCGTCGCCCTCACCGGCCGCCACGACGGCTTCCTCGGGAATGAAGCCATCCGTATTTTCCTTCCCCCTAAGCTTGAACCTATCGGCAAAGGCTTGCGCATGCTCGGCATGGGCGAAGACGTTGACGACCTCGAAATCGGAATGAATCGCGCCGCCGAAAAGGCAGCGCCTCAGGCCAAACAGATTTTTCTCGCGGCCCTCAAGCGCATGACCTTCCGCGACGCCCGCATGATCCTCACCGGCAACGATACCGCCGCCACCGATTATTTCCAGCGCACCACTTCCTCCGATCTGGCCGATGCCTTCACACCCATCGTTCATCAGTCGCTGCAACAGGTCGGAGTCATCAAGCAGTACCAGCACGTAATCAAAAGCGCGCCCGGCGGCTCCGCGCTCACCGGCGACTTCGACCTGGACAAATACGTCGTGGAGAAAACGCTCGACGGACTGTTCCTGATGTGCGGAGAAGAAGAAAAAAAGATTCGCAAGGATCCTGCCGCCCAGACCACCGACCTGCTCAAGGAAGTTTTCGGCCGGAAGTAGCACTCAGCTGTCCTCGGCACCTTCCCCTAGTATCCAGAGAATTCTGGAGCAGTGCGTCAGTGTTAAATCTCAATATGGCTGGAGGTCATCCCGAAGGACGGCGCCTCGGACCAGCGGGCCCAGGGAACTCCGAGAGAAAGACGCTTTCGTCGGGGCGGCGAGCGACCTCTTGCTCCGCCTGAATCGCGGCTTCGCTCGGAATGCCACACTTCTGCCCCTTGACACCCTCGGCCTGAACTGCCAAACTTCCCTACCGCCGATTCCGCCCAAACGCCATGACTGGCGCGGCTTTCGGCACTCCCAGGAGGCTATCCATGCGGTCTACACTTCGCCCGGCCGTATTTCGCTTTACTGCTCCCCTTCTCTTTCTGGCTGCTTCGGCCTTCGCGTCCGGTCCCTATCACATCGGATCGCCCAACACCGTCACCGCCGAGCCCAACGTTCCCCGGCCTTCCACCACTCCCTGCGTGGTGACTCTGTTCAGTGATTTCGGCTTCGACAACAACTACAACCTGAATCCGTTTTCCTACACGCCGCCCGAGGACTGTCCCGGACCGTGGGCGAAAGTGGTCCTCGAAGTTGACATCAACGTAACCGCGGGGATCCAGTTCGATCGCACCGCGAACATCTGGCTGGGCGGTACCAACATTTTCTTCGGAACCACCGCCGAACCGGGGCCCACGCTCGCTCCTTCCTGGCATGTAGAGAACGACCTTACCGACTACTCTCCTATTTTCTCTGTCGCTCAGACCGGCTCGATCTATCTCGGCAACACCGTGAATAGCACTTACACCGGCATTCAGTACGCCACTGCCAAGCTCGAGTTCTATCCGCTCGCGCCTGGCCAGACCGCGCCCGTCACCGCCAACGTTGTGTTGCCCCTCTCCGGTGGACCGACCGGCGGAACCGTCGCGCTCAACACTACTTCCAGCACGCTGTCGGCAACGTTCTCTCTACCCACCAACATTCAGAACGCTTACCTCGACGTTTATTCCCAAGGCCAGATCAACGACGAATTCTGGTACGCTTGCGTTCCCAACGATGTCGCCAGCGAACTCGAAAGCTGCCCCAACACCGGCTTCCGCGAAACCGAAATCACCATTGACGGCACACCCGCCGGCGTCGCTCCCGTCTCTCCCTGGATCTTCACCGGAGGCCTGGGCGATCCCTATCTCTGGTTCCCGATCCCCGGCCTGCAGACTCTGAACTTCGTGCCTTACCGCGTGGATCTCACGCCCTTCGCCGGCCTGCTGAGCAACGGATCCCCGCACACCGTTTCTCTCAGCGTGTTCAATGCCAACAGCTATTTCTCTGACACCGCTTCCTTGCTCCTCTATCTCGACGCCGGATCCACTTCAGTCACCGGCGACGTCACTGAGAACACCCTGAGTTCTACTCCCTCGCCGGTCACCAACGAAAACATCAATGTCGGCAGTACGGCCATCACCGGAACCGTGAGCGTCGGATCCAATCGCAATTTTGTCATCAGCGGGTACGTCAACACTTCACATGGCAAAGTTACGACCACACTCTCGCAGCAAGTGCACTTCCTCAATAGCCAGTACTTCGATATCTCCAACACCGAATACGTCCAGAACATCAATCAGGCCAGCACGGTCGATTCGACCACAACCGTCGCTTCTCCCGGACAGCCCACCCTGACCTACCTCAATCAGTTCGGCTTCCCGCTGGTCGTGGACTACGCGGAGGTTGTGTTCCCGAGCGGCGCCATCAACGTCACCACCAAGACCAATCAGACTTACAACTTGGATCAGTACACTCGTCAGGGCGGAGTCTTCACCTACATTGGAGCGCTCTCCGACAACGCTCACCATCAGGACACGCTCCACTTCAACTCCAGCGGTGCTTTCACCGGGAACACTCAGTCGTCCTCGCAGACCTATAACCAGACCGATACCACCGGCGTGAATGTCTCGTGCACGCTTGCCGCCGCCAACAACGTGCTGACGTCCTACAGCCCCACCTGCGCCGGTTTTGAAAAATAGCCGCTCTTTGGAAAAAACTACGGGCCGCCTTTCGGCGGCCCGCTTTTTTTCCCTGCGCTGGGTGTCCCATTTCTCGCGCGCTTTTGTTCTTGCGCGAGAAGTGGGGATTTCAAACTCAGACGGCTTTCGAAGATAACCGCGTGGGAACGGCAATAACCATGTAGGGACAGCCGCCCTCGGCTGTCCAGTCGAGCGCAGCTCGACAGTCCGGCTCGCAGCCCGAAGAACCGCCCAAGCGGCCAAAACACTGCGGGCCGCCTATCGGCGGCCCGCTAAAAGCTAAAGAGCCCAAAGCCAGCTAGTCTCCTGCTACCGGCTCGGCCTCCTGCTTCGGAGCCTGCGCTGCGTTGCCATTGCCGTTCGGCTTCGCGAGTGCACCCAGCGGAATGAATCCATCCTGCGACTGCGCCGGCTTCTCTTTCAACACGACTTCGCGATACAGCGACGCCATACGCGCGTTGTACGCTTCATCGTTCTTCACCGGACCGCGATGCTGTGGCGCCGAAGCGATCGCAGCCTGAGCCGCAGCCTTCGCGTCCCGCGCCCGCAACTTCTCTTCGCGAGCCGTCTTCGCGATCCCCAGCTTGTCAAGATCGTGCTGCAGTTCGTTGGTGACGATCTCTTGGCGCAGCCTGAGATAGTCCACGTGCTCTTCTTCCATCTTCACTTTCTTGCCGCCGGCGAAGATCTCATGCCGCCCATGCTCCTCGTACCACTTGGTCAGCGTGGCCGTCATGTGCATCTTCTCGATGATGTTCCGCCATCCCACGCCCGTGTTATAGGCGCAGAACGAGATCTCGCCTTCCTGCGTCGCGTACGGAATAATGCACTGCTCGGTCCGCCGGAAGTCGTAGTTGAACAGGTCCTGGAACCACATCCCCGCGATGAACAGGAAGTTCCAGCGATCGGTGGTGCGCCGTTTCATCACATCGTCAATCGTGCGGTCCGGACCAACCTTGCCGTAATCCTTTCCAGTTACGTGATAATTCTTGTCGAACTTCTTCAGCAGATCCGTCAGCTTGAAGTGGGTCGGCGACTTAAACGGATCGTAGTTCTTCATCAGGCACAGCGCCATTCCTAGGCCCGTCCAGAACTTCGACCGCGCCGCATCGTTCACCTTGGCAATATCTTTTGCCAGCTGATCCCCGTGCAGGAACGCCGTAACCGGCACGGCTTCCTTCGTTTCCTTGTCAATCATCACCGCCATCCCCGTCCCGCAATTAGGATGACAGCCGCAACTTAATTGGCCCCAATTGTTGTCGGCATCGTTGGAGTGCATCAGGTCGGCCCAGTCGCTGAAGGTTCCCATGAACGAAATCGGGAACCAGTCACGAGAGGGCTCGCCGAGGCCGGTCTGGCCTTTCACATCGTGCGCCAAGTGCGAGAGCGTGTAGCGCTGGGCCTGGCGGCGTTCGTCGGTGATGGCCTCGTCGCGTCCGGTGAAGCTCACCGGCTGGAACGACAGAAAGCTGATCGTCTTCGGATTATCGAGCGCGAACTTGATGATGCCGCCTACCTGCTCGTTGTTAATTCCATTCACAATGGTGACGACCGGGACGATCTCGCATCCCGCCTTGTGCAGGTTTTCGATCGCCTTCAGCTTCACGTCAAAAAGGTTGCCGACGGCGCGATGCGCGTTGGCGGCATTGCCGATACCGTCAAACTGCAGATAGGCGTAGCGCATGCCCGCTTCGACCGCCTGCTGCGCAAACTCAAAACTCTTGGCAAACTCGATGCCGTTGGTCGCGGCCTGCACCGAGTTGTATCCCACTTTGCGGGCGTAACGAACCGCGTCGAGGAAGTAGGGCGAGAGCGTCGGCTCGCCGCCCGAAAACTGCACGCTCATCTGCCGGCGCGGCTTGATGGTGATGGCGTTGTCGAGCACCTGCTTGATCTCTTCCCACGTCAGTTCGTGGACGAAGCCCACCTGGTTCGCGTCCATGAAGCAGGGATCGCACATCATATTGCAGCGGTTGGTCAGGTCCACCGTAAGCACCGAGCCGCGGCCATACTTCACCGTGGACGAGCCGTGATTGTGCAGCTTCTCATCGTTGTGGGCCACGATGTCGCGGCCGGGGAAGACATCTTCGAGGTGCTTGGAGAAATCGGTGTCCACCGACATGACGTCTTCAAAGTGGCCGTGGATGGGGCAGTCTTTCACCATCAGGATCTTGCCGTCGCGCTCGATGATGGTGGCCTTGATCTCGCCGACCTTTTCATTCATCAGAACTTCGTGGGGCAGGTGGCCATCGAGAATCTGCTGGCGGATCTCCGGAACGCACTTCGGGCACAGCGAATCGGTCGCGCGCGGCCAGCCCAGCGGCGGCTTCGACTTCTCGTAGGACTTCAGCAGCGGCTTCTCGGACCACTTCGGCGTGGGCGACGGATTGGGCTTGATGCGGTTGACGCGTTCAAACACTGCCCATGTGGCCTTGGCGGCGGTGACGGCTGCGGCTTCCACGTACTTGATCGGCTTGTGCATTCGTTTGTGGCTCCTGGCTTCTAAAATCTCTTTGTCATTCCGAAACCGGTATGTAAGCCCGGTGAGGAATCTGCTTCTTTCCTGCCTACCAAACTTGTCATTCCGAACCGGGCGCTTAAGCCCGGTGAGGAACCTGCTTTTTCATCGGGATAGCTGCAACGGCAAGTCCTATCCCTCGGGTTATCCATCAAAACCCAAAAACTCTAATGTTTGAGGCCTGGGCCTCGTACCTGGGTTCCTACACTTTTCCCTAGAATTAGTCTGCATCCATGCTATGGGATCGGCAGAGCACGGCGCATCCTTATCCCAACGAACGGTGCAAAATCGGGGTTTAGCGGTTGCTGGCAGGATTATACGGGGCTAAAGTATTGAAAGTAAAGGCGCGAGCCGTCTATGGCAGACGCGCTTCGCGCCGTACGGGGTGTTTGCAGCGGTCGTGCCCACCCTTCGAAAACCGCCAAGGATGGGCAGCGGCGGCCGTTGCATTTCGAGGTGTAGAATGGCGCTGTTATGGCCCAGATGACGCCGCAAGTTTCGGAATTGTTGGAAAAGGCGCTCACCCTTTCCACCCAAGAGCGGGGTCTGTTGATTGATCGGCTGATTGCCAGCCTCGACGACGAGGCGCCCGAGGAAGGCGTCGAAGCGGCGTGGGATGAGGAAATCAAGCGCCGCGTCGAGGACATTCGGTCCGGGCGCGTGAAGACGATACCCGGGGAGCAGGTGCTCAGAGAACTGGCTGAAGAGTTCCCGGATGAACCGTAAGCCGTTCGAATTTCACTCCGAAGCAAGAGTGGAGTTCCGAGAAGCGGTTCTCTGGTATCGCAAGCGAAACGCAGCGATATCAACCGAATTTCGCAGGACCGTGTCGAGCACTATCGAGGCAATCGCCCGAGTTCCTCATCGTTGGCCGCGTTATTTGCACGGAACACGCCGGTTTATCCTGCGGAGATTTCCGTTCTCCATCGTCTATCTGGATGACCCTCAAATCGTGACGATCATCGCGGTGGCGCACAGTAAGCGTAGGCCCGGATACTGGAAACAGCGCATCTAGGCCTTTGCCCTGACGCCCATCCCTGTAATCGTTGCGACGCGACTGAAGTCGTGCCGTTTCCGGTCGTTGCGTGCGGCCTCGTAAACGTCCCTACGGGACTCGGCTCCATTTTCCTCCGCCGACCCCGGCTTACGCCCCTGGGCTTTCTTATTTCGCCCCTTCAGGGATCGGGCGTTTTCGGCGCGAGGCGAATTATCTCTCGCGGCGGTCGGGATGGCGGAGTTGAAAAGCAGGTTCCTCCTGGCTCGCTGCGCTCACGCGTCGGAATGACAACGTTTTTTATGGGCTGGGAATGACAGGTTGGGTGGTGGGCGTCCTTGCGCCACTCTTCGACTCGCTTCGCTCGCTCAGGGCGGGCTAAGTTCTGAAAGTCGTGCTCTTCCCGGTCGTTGCGTGCGGCCTCGTAAACGTCCCTACGGGACTTGGCTCCATTTTCTGTCCGCCGCCGCGGGGCTTACGCCCGTGGGCTGTACTATGTCGCCCCTTCGGGGCTGGGGCGTTTTCGGCGCTGGTGGATTAATTCCGGCGGCCGGGATGGCGGAGTCGAAAAACAGATTCCTCCTGGCTCGCTGCGCTCACGCGTCGGAATGACAACGTTTTTTTATGGGCCAAAGCAGGTTCCTCCTCGCTCACGCGTCGGAATGACAACGTCTCTATGGAGAAATAGCGGGAACAAAAAGCAGATTCCTCCTGGCTCGCTGCGCTCACGCGTCGGAATGACAAAGTCTTTATGGAGAAATAGCGGGAACAAAAAGCAGATTCCTCCTGGCTCGCTCCGCTCAAGGGTCGGAATGACAGGGTCTTTGCGGCCTACTCAGAAAGTGAAGCCGACGCCGGCGGTGAAGACGTTGGTCCGCCAGTTGTAGAGGTTGTTGGGATTGTTGGCGTTGTTGGTGAACTTGAAGGAGCGAAGTTCGTAGCCGGCTTTGGCGTACCAGCGGCCGAAGTTGTAACCGCCGGTGCCGCGGAAAGCGTATCCCTTATCAAGAATCGGGGTGAACAGGCCTTCCTGCACGGCCGCGGAGCCGGAGAAATGGGGGCTGAATTCGGGCGTGCCCTGGGCTTCGATGAAGGCGTGGCGCGAGGGTCCGAACTTGTATTCGGCGACCACGGGCAGTTCGAGCAGCAGCATGCGGTCGCGCTCGAAGAACATGCCGTTGATTTCGCTCGAAGGCAGATAGGCTTTGCGGGCGGTGACGTGAAGGCCGACCATGAAGCGTCCGCGGAGCCAGAACTCGGGACCGGCGAAGCCGGCGAATTCGGTGGCGTGGGTGGAAGTGTCGGAGGGCAGACGGATTTCGCCGCCGACCACGATGTCGGGGCCGCCGCCTTTGGTCCAGTCGAAGATGGTTCCCTGGCCGTCAATCATGGCCACGGCATCGGTGTTGCGGGTAAGGGCGCCGAAACGGTCGGAGATTTCGCCAACGTCCACGCCGAGCGTGGCGTTCTGGGCAGCGGCGGTAAAGACTAGAAAAAGAGCGGCGATCAGAGAGAAAGAAAGACGCACGATCAGGCGCTGGCCAAAGTTCATCAGTAAGTTGTCTCCGGTATGAGTGCCATGTGGCAGTTTACACGTTCCGGCGGCGCGGCGGGCAGCGGAGGGCCCAGGCGCCGAGTGCGTTCTGAGCCTTCAACGCACCTGTGCTGGGATGCGGCCAAGCCGACAATTGGTTTCGAAGCGCGGGGAAATTTCGAGGCCACCCCGCTGGGCCGCAGCGGCCGCGTCTTCCCACTGCTACAATAATCAGAACGGAGTCCCCTCGAAGCGAATCGAGCCCGCAGGGTTGGTCCAGGGCGTAAGCACGGACTGCAGACCTGTGGGTTTCCCGGTGAAGGCAATCAAGATCAAGCTCAGACGGCGGTGGATGGCGGCGAGCGCGGCCGCGGTAATGCTATTCGGAGCGGGGCAGGCGCAGTCGGCTAACCCGGCAGCGACAAACCCGCAGACGATGACTGCGAACGTCCGCCAGTGGGCGGCCGGAGTGGACGCGCATTACAACCATCTCAAGAGCCTCGAGGCCGACTTCACCGAGATCTATCGCGGCTCGGGGATGGAGCGAGCGGAAAGTGGCGTGGTCTGGCTGAAAAAACCCGGCAAGATGCGCTGGGAGTACCGTTCTCCCAGGGAGAAGCTCTTTGTGAGCGATGGCCGAGATGCGTGGTTTTACGTCCCGGGCGACCGGCAGGCGCGGAAAACGCCAGCCAAGAAGCTTGAGGATGTGCGCTCGCCGCTTGCATTTCTCCTGGGTAAGACCAAGCTGGAAAAGGAGTTGCGGGGATTGTCGCTGGCTCCGGACTTTGCCTCCGAAGCACCGGTTGCGCCGGGAGACGTGGTTCTGCGAGGCGTACCCCAGGCGCTGGCCGACCAGATCAGCGAGATTGTGCTCGAAGTGACGCCGGAACGGACGATTGCGCGAATTCTGATCGAAGACGTGGATGGATCGAGCACGGAATATCGCTTTACGGGTCAGAAGGAAGATGTTGCGGTGGAGGACTCGCAGTTCGAATTTCATCCTCCGTCTGGAACCGAGACCGTGGAAGGCGTTGGACCCTAGCAGAGGTGAGTCCGCAGGTTACTTGAGTGCTGCCTTGAGGGAACGGACGTACCCTTCGGCGAATAGAATGAAGGAGCGGGGTGTTAGACTGGCGGTATCTCCGTTCAGAAAATTTTTGCTCCCGATAAGTTGGCGGAAACATTCGGGAAACCGTTGATTGAGCGGTTCGGTGGGAGGCTTGAGGAAGGTCCACGGGAACGAGGGAAACACGGTTAGTAAAGGCCTTCGAGCTCTAGAGAAGTTCGACCCTCCAAAGCAATCAGAAGATGGCGGAATTCGTCGTAAAAATAGCGGACGAGCGCGGCAACGTCCAGCAGCACGTCGAGCAGGGATATTCGGAAGCCGAAGTACGCGACCGCTTCACCCAGCAGGGCTATCACGTCTACTGGGTGAAGACGCAAGGCGTGATGGCGGGGGGCTTCAGCGGCCGGCGCCGGAAGCTGAAACAGGCCACGTTTCTCGTGTTTAACCAGCAGTTCCTGACCCTGATCAAGGCTGGACTGCCGATTTTGAATTCGCTCGAACTGCTGATCAAGCGGCAGAAGGACGCCAAGCTGAAGGAAGTTCTGATCAACGTTCGCGACCGGGTCAAGGGCGGAGAGTTGCTCTCCGACGCGTTCGCGGCCCAGGGGATCATTCCCAAGCTGTACACCACCACGCTGATGGCGGGTGAGAAGAGCGGCAACATGGACGAAGTGCTGACGCGTTATATCAACTTCCAGCGTCTGTCCATGACGTTCCGCAAGAAACTGTTTGTGTCGCTGATCTATCCCACGCTGCTGGTCAGCGTGGTGCTGGTAATGGTCGCGTTTCTGTTCACCTACGTGGTGCCGAAGTTCGCCGACCTGTTTAACAGCCTGGACGCCAAGTTGCCGGCGATTACGGTTTTCATGCTGGCGGTGGGCACGCAAACGCAAAAGTACGCTCCGTTTGTTTTCGTCGGGCTGGTGATTGGCGGATTTGTGCTGTGGCGCTGGAAAGACACCGACCGGGGAGCGGACCGGATTGACCGGACGATCCTGAGCTTGCCCATGCTGGGTGACATCCGGCTGAAGCACCAGGTCGCGAGTTTTTCGCGCATGCTCTCGACCCTGCTGCAGGGCGGACTGCCGTTGGTTCCGGCGCTGGAAACGGCGGGCTCTTCGATGAGCAGCCGGCGCATCTTAAAAGGTGTGATTCGGGCCGGGGTGAGGGTGCGCGAGGGTCAGGGCCTGGCGGGAAGCCTCGAAGAACAAAAGATTTTTCCTGAGCTGGCAGTGGAGATGATCGAAGTCGGCGAGTCCACGGGCGCGCTGCCGGCCATGCTGAATTCGGTGGCCGAGTTTTATGAAGAAGATGTGCAGACGGCTCTGGGCGCGGCCATGGCGCTGATCGAGCCGTTGATTCTGATCATCATGGCGATTTTTGTCGGCGGAGTGCTGATTTCACTGTATCTGCCGATTTTTACGCTGGGAGTGCATTAGCGGTGAGCAGTGAGCAGTGAGCGATGTGCAGGGAGCAAACCGAACTCGATTTTGCTCATGGCTCAACTGCTCATCGTTCATAGCTCATAGCTCATAGCTCGGAGTTTGAATGGCGACTGCGGATAAGAAATCGATTTTTGTAGGCGGCGGGAATGGCGGGCCCATCAGTCCGACGGGCAATCCGCTGACCGATCTGGAGCGGGCGCAGGATGTGGCGCGGCGCTACCGCTGCGAATTCGTGGACCTCTCGGGCTTCGAACTGCATCACGAACTGTTCAAGAAGATTCCGGTCGAGTTGATGTTCCGCTACAAGTTCGTTCCGCTCGAAGAGACCGCGGACGGCAAGCTGGCCATTGCCATCGCCGACCCCAGCCAGTTGATGATGATTGACGAGATCAGCCTGTTGCTGAAGCAGCGCATCATCACCAAAGTTTCAACGCTCAAGCAGATTGACAACATTCTCACCAAGACCGAGCAGTCGCAGCGCGTGCTCGAAGAAGCCAGCGAAGGCTTCCAGATCATCCGCGAAGACGAGAACACGGGCGCGGAAGAAACGCTCTCGATTGACAAGCTCACCGCGGCGGGCGACACCAACCCGATTATCCGCCTGGTGGACACGACGATTTTTACCGCGCTGCAGCGGCGCGCTTCCGACATTCACATCGAGACGCGCGACGACTCGGTCATGATCAAGTTCCGCATTGACGGCGTGCTGACCCAGGCCATGCCGCCGATCGGCAAGGAACATCATTCGACCGTGATCTCGCGCATCAAGGTCATGAGCGAACTCGATATTTCCGAGCGCCGCGTGCCC
>Ga0070733_10001076_pt1 | contig 20708 bp, 15 predicted proteins | sample Coa_R1_9_FD_66450 | JGI IMG/M metagenome (GOLD analysis project Ga0070733, IMG submission 66450) | Surface soil microbial communities from Centralia Pennsylvania, which are recovering from an underground coalmine fire - Coalmine... | ecosystem: Environmental > Terrestrial > Soil > Unclassified ... | reverse complement strand
GTCGTTACATCGCCGCTCAGTTCCGCATAAGAGGGGGTCGTTCCGCTGCTCCGCGCGAGTCCAGCGGCTCCAGCCAAGCGCGTGGGAAGCCCGGTTGTGCCGGCGTAGATCGTATCGCCCGCGGTGGTCATCGGATTGGCGAAGTCGCCCGAGATAAAGTAATTGGTTGCGTCCGAGACCACATGCGCGCGTGAGGGAACAAGGGCCGACGCCGATTCCAGCACAAAGCTCGCTGTGCCGCCGTTGATATTCTGCCCCGATCGGGCGATTGTGACGACGCCTGAGCCGTAGTTGATGATGTCGATCGTCTGGCCGGTGGCCGGCTGCGATCCTGAAGCGACGAGTGTGATGGTGAAACTTCCCGACGCTACGTTGATGGTCTTGTAATTGGAGAAGTCGGCGGCAAGGACCTGATAGGCAATCGTCGTCGGGTTGGTGGCAAAAGGAGACGCCAACACGAGCTGCTTCGAGGAATTGGTTGAGATGAAGGGGGCCGACGCCGGTATCGCGCCGCCTTCGACCTGCACCACTGTCGCGGCGTTCGATCCGCTGGTCGTTACATCGCCGCTCAGTTCCGCATAAGAAGGAACCGTGCCGCTGCTGCGGTAGAGTCCCGCCGCTCCCGCTAGGCGCGTAGGAAGCCCGGTCGTGCCTGCATAGATGGTGTCGCCGGCGGTCGTCATGGCGTTGCCGAAGCCGGTTCCCACAAAATAGTTCGTCCCGTCCGAGACCACATGAGCCCAGGAGGGAAGAGTCGCCGAAGCTGATTCGATCACCACGCTCGCCGTTCCACCGTTGATGTTCTGTCCGGATCTGGCAATCGTGACGACGCCTGAGCCGTAGTTGACAACGTCGAGGCATTGGCCGCTCGCCGGTTGCGATCCGGAAGCTACGAGCGTGATGGTGAAAGTTCCCGACGCTACGGGAATCGTCTTGCAGCCGGTAAAGTCCGCCGCGAGAGCTTGATAGGTCGCAGTCTGCGCGTTGGTCGCAAATAGCGCCACCGCGCCGGTCAGCGTGTTCACGCTCGTTACTGGAGCCGCAGTCGCAGCGAACGGCATGACGCCGCCCGCGCGCTGCGTGATCGCATTCGAGGCGCTGCCTGTCGATGTGGTGACCGTGAAGTCAACGAAGAGCGCGGCCGTCAGATCGATGTTGCTGGATACGGCGGTGTTGGTGTCGACGAAGATGGAGTCGGCCGTGGTGGTCAAGGCGCCGAGATCGACGGACACGGGCCCGTGGATTTCGAGGTTCCCGGTTGCGCCCGTCGTCGCGGTATACCCCATGAAGCTCAGGTCCCAATTGTTGTTGGTGACCGAGGCCAGGGTAGCCGTGCTCACGATGGAAACGAGCGTCACCGCAGTGCCGCTGCCGCAGCCCGATACCGTGCAGAGTTTCACCTTGAAAGTGAGGGTCGGCGTCTGCGCCACTGGGGTGCTGTACACTCCAGCCCCGTTGAACAGGAAGGGCTGCGTAGCGCTGTTAAAGTAGCCCGCCGCCATCGAGAGCTCCATCAACTGCTGGTCGGAGGTCGAGTTGGCCGTTGCCGTGACCGGAGTGACGCTCGTGATCGAGGTACCGGTCCCGCCGCTGCCGCTCGAACTGGTTCCGCAGGAGAAGGCATTGGTGGATTGGGTGAAATTGATATGATTGCCGCCCGAGTCAGTGCAATCCGGCAGGACCTTGGCTGTCGCCGTCGTATTCGCGGTGGTAATGACTTCGACAGTGTGCGCCGCCGCCGTGGCGCTGTAAGTGATGCCGTTGACTCTGGCTACAGTCGCCGCGTTCGAGCCGCTCGTGGCGACGTCGCCGCTCAATTCCGCCGCCGTCATGGCCGAGGAGTTTCCACGCACCAATCCAGTAAGCGTGCTGGTTGTACCCGTGCCACCTTGATTGACTGGAAGCGCCGAGCCCAAATGTGTCGCCGTTACCTGGAACGAGGTGTTGATATCGACGCCAGTCTGCGCGATCGAAGTATCGACATAGGCCGAGGTGAGGGTGGCGCAGGTGAGGACGCCGCCCGCGGAGACGGCGGTTACCGCCTTGCTCGAGCACGTGAGCGGCACGACCGCGCTCGATACGGTAGAACTGTTGTTCTCTTTGCACGAGTAGACGTGATTGGTGGAATCGAACCAGCAGACGCCGGTTGAAGCGGCGGGCGTGCCGGGCGCGGCCTCTTCCGGACCGCGGGCGATATCCGAAGTGGATCCGATGCAACCCGTTCCGTTGACGGTGGTCCCGTCAGACCCGACTTCAAAGAATTGCGTGGTCACCGAGCTCGCGGCCGCGCCCGCGTCGATCGCACAGGTGTTCGTGGCGGAAGCTCCATAAGATACCGTCCTGCCGCCGGTTGCGTCCTGTGTCCAGGCAATCGAGAATTTGGCGCCGGCGGATTTATTGCTGAAGGTAACCGAGGTGACATTGGCCGTCAACGCGCCAGGCTCGACGCGCAGCGGGGATTTCACGCTGACGTCAGCAAGGGAGAACGTCGGGGTAGCCGAGAACGCGGGCGCGGTTGCGGTGGATCCGGTGAACACGCTTCCACCGCTGCCGCCCGAGCAAGTCAAGCTGGCCCACGCGCCCCCCGTGTTTCCGAGACAGGTTCCGCTCGTGACGAGTGCAAGCCGCGAGAGCGATCCGGCATTGTCGTAGAGAATATCTTGCGACGTGGTGAGAGGCGTATTCGCCAGGGCGAGCGCTCCGGTGATTGTTGCGGCCGTGCCGCTCGTATTCTGATTCAGGGTTGGGAAATCCGCAGCTACGGCGATCGACGGCACGCCGGTTGTCGTGGTGTTTTTGACGATGCCGGTGGCGAGTCCCGCCAGGCTGGTTCCGTTGATCTTGACCACGGTGACGGCGTTTGAGCCGCTGGTGGTCGCGTCGCCAGACAGCTCGGAGGCCGCGGGAGTGGTTCCGTCCCGAAGGATGCCCGTGCCTGCCGAGGAGCTGTTGAGGCCGCCGTTGGCGCGGGGGAGCGCTCCAGTTACGCCTGTGGTCAGCGGTAAGCCGGTCGCGCTGGTAAGCACGAGGGCCGAAGGGGTTCCCAAAGCCGGGGTGACGAGGGTGGGCGAGTTACTGAAAACGGCATTGGTTGTGCCCGTGGTTCCCGAGACGGTCGTGCCCGCGATCCGCGCTACGGTCATCGCCAGGCCGGAATTGGTCACGTCTCCCGTGAACGTGGGCATCTGCGCCGAGGCGAGCACAGTGCTTTTGAACATCAGCGATTGGCTGGTCGCGCCGTCGTAGAACTGCAGCACGCCGCTCAAATTCCAGAAGTCTCCCGAGGTGGGCGAAGTGGGCGCGACGCCGCTCGGGACGTTGAACGAGGGATTCGAGGTCGTGCCGGCCGCCGCTGTCCAGTTGCCGGGAAACAGGATGTTCACGGGCAGGCTGACAGTCGCCGTGCCCGACGAGGTGGTTACGGTGACCTGACGCGACGTGCCCGCGACCGCGCTGACGCCACTCGAACTGGACTGGAAAATCGAGTAAGTGGTTCCCGTGCAGCCGTAGTATGACGTGCCCACCGTGTTGTAGAAGAGCGACGGGGCAACGCACGAGCCGGGTGTGGACGCGCCGGTCACGACGGAGCCGCCGCCGCTGCCGGGGAAGGTTTGTCCGTACAGCGCGGGCGCGAGAGTGATTACAAGAAGCGCCAGGAGGCGCGCGAGTTTAGACATTGGTTTCCTGTGGAGTGCGTTACAGTGGATCTGAGATGCTGGGAGAGTGAAGACAACCGGCGCGGCGCTGGCGATGGTTATTCTGGAATTGTGGACGGGCATCGTCCGGCCGGCGTCGAGGCCCTTCCTGGCCTTGGTTGCCCTTCCACTCTGTTCTTGCGCCTTTGGTTTTACGTTCGGGGTCTATGTCGCGAGACGGCCCGCGTTTTTACGCGACCGCGAGCGTGCGGATCGTCCAGAAATCGGCGCATAGACTCGCATCGGCGAGATAGGCGTAGGGCATGCGGCAATTCCCCGCCTGCCCCCAGTCCGGCCCCCACGAGTTCCTGATGATGAACTGCTGCGCCGCGTCGTCATAGCCGACACACAGAACCGCGTGGCCGCCGACAATCGGCTCGCCCGGCGCGGGCATGGGCACGATGCCCGATTCCGCAACTTGGCTGGACTCAAAACTCTCGTAAACAGTGAAGCCGAAAACGAATGGAAAACCCGACGCGAGGCACGCGCGCATGGCGTCAACGGTTTGCGCCACGCTCAGATAGCTCGACACGAGATCGCGCAGCGCCGAGGCATAGCAGGAGTCGGGAGGCTTCACGGCGAATTGGGACTCGGTGTAGGGCCAGCTATCCTCGGGGCAGGCGCCCTGCGCCGCGATGGTCTTGAAGCCATCGCGGATTTGGGCGCCTGAGTCCGAGGCTGTCGTGCCTTCCATGGCCCGTTCGTTGTAATAAATAAACAAGCGGGAGGGAATGACGCGAAAGATGAGTTGACGATTCTGCTCGTAAACGATCGCGTTGGCGATCGCGTTGCCCGTGCAGCTTCCTAACTGGCCCTGGTCGAAGGGCGGGGCGAGGAAGCCGGAGAGATCGACGTGGGTTGGTAATACACCAACTTTGGCGGGAGGGGAGAGTTTGAAGTCGCGATTGTCCAGGGAATCGCGGGTCCAACCGTAGCGTGCTATTTTTCGCATAGGAGTTTTTGAGTATGGGCGACGTGCTGCGCGTGTTGACCAAGGACCATCCGGAAGCGAACGGGCGAATCCCTCAGCGCGGAGATGTCGAGTACGGATTCACTTTCCCACTCGAAGATGGCTGCACTTTGGAGGTCCGCATGGGACAGGAAACCCTCGATAAGTTTCGAGAATTCCTCGGCAGCATGGACCTCGACGACGCTACAGAACCTTTGACCAATCCATCGAGCGCGTGATTCCCTTCCCTATCTCCGTCAGCTTCGGAATACTCGAAACCGACGCCATGTCGATCGGCTCCGGCAGCTTCCAATTAAATCGCTGCATGATGCCGGGGTAGTAGTTATGCACGAGGAACGTCTGCTCGTCTTCCGGTGAATTCAGCAGCGAGTCTAAAACCCAACCCACTTCCGCGATGAGTCCCGATGGCTTTTGATCGCTCTCGGGAAAAAATCCCGTGCCCAGGCTCACGATGCGCGTATCGGCCGGATCGTAGGCGTCGTACCGGAAGGCCTCGACGCAGGCCTGCGCCGCCGGATTGCCGACGACGCCAAGTCCCCCGTCATAACAAAGCCCCACGCCCGGCACGTTGTAAGCGTCGAAGTACGTGGTCGCGGATGCGCTGGCAACCGCGCAATCGATCAGAAAGAACTTGCCCATCGTCCGCGCGTTCTTCGGGTTATCCGGAACGAAGTACAGGGGCCGCTTGTTCATGCGCTTGGCTGTGAGCAGCAGCTTGACGGGCGAGTCGTTCAGCGTCCAATTGGCGGCGGCGCCGAATTCCGAAGCCAGTACCCGCCTGATAGTGCGCGGGTCGTAGGCCCAGCCGCGCGCCAGGCGCAAGCTCAACGCGATGGCGGGAGAGTGATTGAAGATCTCCTTCGACCGCTCGGTGTAGATGCCCAGGATGCGCGTCGCGGGAACACCGGCCGCGCAAGCCGCCGCGATGAGCGCGCCCGTCGAGGTGCCGGCGATGAAGCTGAAGACTTCCCGAACGGGCTTCCCGAGCTGCGCCTCGATCGCGACGAGGGCGGACGCGGGCAGAATGCCCCGAACGCCGCCGCCGTCGATCGATAAAATCAGTTTCATGAAGAAGCTATCAGCTTTCAGCTATCAGCTTTCAGCTCGCGTTTACGCGCTCGAATTGGTCGATCAGCTTCCGGATGTAGTACTCCGCGAGGTAGTACGGCATGAAGAACGGGCCGAGGAAGCACAGAAAGAAGAACATGGAGTAATGAAGGCCGGCGACGATATCGCGGACAGCGCTGGAAGAATCTGGACCGTTATCGGGTTCGAGATCCGAGATCAAAAGCTGATCCTGGAGGCCTTGTCGAATGCAGGCGTTTTGATCGGTGATCGCGTCGTCGCCCCCTGCATCGCGGCGATTCTCGAATTCAAGGGCGAGAGGAAACTCCAATAACGCGAGCTGATAGCTGACGGCTGATAGCTGACAGCTACAAAACATGCGCCACCGCGACGCCCGCGACCATCTCGAAGAAGCCGAGGATCTGCTGCTTCTTCGTTTTCGGTCGGACAATTTTGTCAGCTACCCGCTCCACGTCGGCCGCGATCGCGTCGACGTGCCCCTCGAGGTCCACGGCGGCCGAGATCGCACGCGGGGCCTGATCGCGCACCACGCGCATGGTTTGCGCCGTCTCGCCCATGGTTACCTTGGTAGCAGCGGCCAAGCCCAATATCTGGGGTGTGAGTATTTTCACGCCACTATCGATTGAGGTAAGCGTTGTGGCCGTTTCCGAGAACACGGGTTGGACGTCACGCTCGAGGGCTTCGAGCACGGCCGCCGCGTCGGCGATGCGGGCTATCGAGTGATTCGCCGTGGCCGTTTCGATGGCTACGATATCACCCAAGCTCTGCAGCTTCTGGCTGGTGTCTTTGCGGGCAAGCGACACTTGGGCTACCGCCTGGCCGGAGCGCTTATCCACGATGGCGAGTGTGCGGTCGACCCGCGGCATGAGTTGGCCTTCAATCTCCGATCGTATGAGTCGGCGCATGTCGGCGCCTTGTTGGGAGATGGCTGCTTGGGCTACACCATCCTGACGGATAATGAACCAACTGAAAGAGGCAGATAGGGAGAGGATGGATACGCAAGAACAAATAGTGAGAGGCTTATTCATGTAGGCGTTGCTCCGGTCTGCTGGATTTGGTGGAAGGCGCTCGCGGTCGGCTGCCGGAGCCTCCAGAAACCCAAGCGCGCCTCTTCGGCCGACGTTGCCGAAAACCTAACCACGCGGCGCTACGTAAAAGGAGCCCCGATGTTGACGAAAACCCAACGAAGGTGGCAAGCTGCTGGAATGACGGCGGCGCAGCGGTTAGCCCTGACAATCAAAGCCCGCCGCGGCGGCTCGTCGCGGTCGTGGAAAAAACAGCGTGCGGCGCGGGAGAACGGGCGGTTGGGCGGCAGGCCGCGCAAAACCCAAGCCAAGTAGGTGGATCCGGATTTAGCCTGAGGTGTCCTTGCCCATGGCTGCCCATGCCTTACGGATTTCGGTGACGGTGAGGATCGCCGTACGCGCCAATACCTCGATAGCGAAGAGGGCGAGCATTCCGGCCTCTGCGATCTGGATGACTCCCTCGCTGATCGTGTGCCAGTTCAAACGCTCTTCTCCACGGCCACGAGCTTGTCCTGAATCGCCACAATGAACCCGCCGATGTTGTGGGTGAACGTGCCCCAGTCGGCCGCGTTCTGCGCCTGAATGGCGGTCGGGGTGGCGTCCCAGATCTTGGTCGCGAGAGTGAGGGCCGCGTAGGCGACGTTGAGCGCTGCGGAAAGTGGGTCCATAAAAAAGCTCTCAGCTATCAGCCGTCAGCCGTCAGCCGCGCCCGCGTTAAACGCGAGCTGAGAGCTGAAAGCTGATAGCTGAGAGCTAGTTCCTGCGCAGCCGCACTTTGCCCGCCGCGTCCAGTTTCGCGTTCGCGATGATCGCGTTGCATTCGGTTACCGCGTTGTCGGGATTGTCCAGGGTGCCGGGGGCGCTCGCGCCGGAGCCGGGCTCGCCGGCGGGGATCGCCGGATTCACCGTATTCGGATTGGACGAGGGGCCCGCGGGTTTGTAGTAGTATGCGAGCTCGCCCGCGTTCACGTCGACAACCGGCGTGCCGGGGAAGATCAGGTGGTACTCGATAGCTGAGCTTGCGTCGGGGCCGCCCGCGCCTTCGTAGGGCTCCGCTTTCACAGTGGCTCCGTAGAACTGGGCTAATTGCTGGGCGCTCGAGAGCGTGACGAAATACTGCGGGTTCAGAATCTGGGTACCGCCGCCTGGTTCTGTGACGATCAGGTTGGCTGCGGCTTGGTAGATCGGCTGCCAGAGAGGAGGAGGAGGGGTCCAGCCGAAAAGTTCTTTGAGCCAGTTGGGCCAGCTAGAGGGAAATGTGATAGCCATAGGAAGTGTTTTGTAGTGTTGGTTGCTACGTTCTGTTGTGCGCCGGGGTTGCTGTTGGAGAGTGAGGGAACCGATGCAGTGCGACTGTTGCGGGTACCCGTTTGCCGATTGCGAGTGCGACGATATGTTTCCGCCGCCGTGCGCCCGCTGCTTCCACTGCTATAGGCATTGCAAGTGCGGCGACAAATACATCGAGACAACGTCGGAGACGCTGGCCGAGTTAACGCGGGCTGACGGCTGAAAGCTGACGGCTGACAGCTAGTTTCTTGTCCTTCATCTCGATCCTGCAGACGCGCTTCTCGATTTCCACGCTGCTACACCCGTGCGCCGCGAGCACGCGCTCGTAGAGTTTTTGCATGTCGGCGCTCGCCTTCTCTTTGGCCGGGCTCGCCTGCAGGTAATCGAGCTTGGCCTTGTCGATGGCGTGATCGGCTTGCTCCGATGCGAGCTGCGCCTCGAGGAGCTCGATGTGCTCGGCATCGGAGATGGCGGGATCGGGCGTGTCGGCCGCGAGCGCGGAGAGGGCGAGGAGGAGCGCCGCGAGTTTCATCAGCAGGTCGTGGCGGTGGCGATCCCGCCGAGGAACGTGACGGTGCAGGTTCCGGTGCCGGCGCTGTTGCGTACCGAGGCGGTTGCGCTGATGCCAGTGGACGCGCCAACCTTGAAAACGGCGCCGGACTTCTCGAGGATCAGATCGCCCGCCGCGTCGAAGAGGACGGAGTTCACGGGGGGCGAACCGGCTATACCTGTTGCGATGACGACCGATCCCGGCACGCTGCCGATGTTGCCGTCGCCTCCCGAGCCCAGTGTTAACTGATCGAAGCCGCCGAAAATCTCAAGGACTTGGTGCGCACTGCCGGGGGACGTATCCACCACATAATAACCGTTGCCCGTGAAATTGTTGGCCTGTACGCCGCCGTTCGGCGCCTGGATCGCGTTGTAGGCGATACTCGCGCTCAAGATCGCGCCGTCGCCATTGACGATGAAGTTGTTATTGCTGTTCTGGAAGGTGGTAGCCGCGCCGGTATTGGTCGCAGTAAACGACGCCGCCGAGCCCACCGCGCATCCGGTACAGCTTCCGGCGACATTCAGGTTGCCGGTAATCGACAGGTTGCCGTTACTCGCGGTTGCGTAGAGCTGCGCCCCGTTCCCATCCAGGCCGCCCGTGCCCGAGCCGTTCGACAGCCGCAGGATGGCATTGTTCGAGCCGTCCTGGGCCAGCGCCCAAATCGTGTGCCCAGCCGTGCCGTTCGCGAGCGAATTGACGAAGTCGATGCCCGCGTTGAAATGATTGCCGGGCGAGTCCTTGTAAATCGACAGGCCGGTCACCGACCCCAAGGTGGAACCGACTTGCGTGTAGACATGGTCCTGCAGGCTCAGGAACTGAACACCGTAGAACCCGCCATTGGGAAGCCCGGTATGATCGACGGCTTGGAAGACGTTATAGGTCCCGCCTTCGGCGATGTAGCCGACGCTGGCCGTGGCTTGACGGACGCTGATGTCGTATTGCGCGGAGAGCGAGCCCGCGACGATGAACAAAAGCGCGAGCTGAAAGCTGAGAGCTGATAGCTGAGAGCTTCTTTTCATTATTGTGCTCCAGTGACAGGCGGACTCAACAGCAGAAACGTCGTGGCGTTCACGCACAAAAACAGCGCGGCCGTGTACGTGTTCGCGGTAGTGGTTTGCACAAATCCGGCCATGCCGACGAACGCCGCCGGCCAGGTCTGCACCCATCCGCCGGTTCCGTCTTCGATGACGAGGATGATGACCAGGGCTCCCGGCTTGACGTCGGGGATGTCGGGAGCCGGCGAGTTCGCGGTCAGCGTGGTCGAGAACGCCACGATGGAGCCCGCGCCCTGCGCCGTGGCATCGTTAATCAACGTGTTGAGCTGAGTGACGATATCGGTCAGCCACAGCACCCACTGCCGCTGCAGATTCCCCAATGAGGCGGCGCCCGAGGAGTCGGTCTGGATCGTCATACCGGATCCGTCGGAAGACACGTCGGAGCCGTCGAGCAGTGCGGACCGGATGGGAAGGGGAGCTAGGAAATCCATAAAAAAGCTATCAGCTATCAGCTCTCAGCTTTCAGCCGCGTCGGGCGCGTTTGAAACGCGAGCTGACGGCTGACGGCTGATAGCTGATAGCTTTAGACATGAAGCTTTTACTTTGCTCTATCCTTTTCGCCGTAATCAGTTGCGGCCAAAGCGCTGGTACGAACGCGATCAGCGCGGTTTCATCGGGCACTGCCATTACATCGAGTGGCAATCTGATCTGGAACGCTGCCGCCCCCACAACGATCACCAGCGGCGGCTGGACGTGCGCTATAGACTCGACAGGAAATTGGAGCAGCAGTTGCTCCCAGGCGGCCGCAACCCCCGCTCCGCCCCGCAACTACCACCACTGGAAGCTTGCGGAGGTTAAAGCGTCCGCGAAGCCGGCCGACGCCAAGCTCATCCCGGCCACCTACCTGAAACATGCCGAGGAGATCGGCCTCGAATCCCCCGCGACCGAAAACGCGAAGACGCTCGTCGCGCTCCAGAAACTCGGAGTCAAGATCTACAACGAGCAGAGTGTGAGCGAGTACCTGTACGGCAAAGTGCGCGAGATGAAATCGCCCAATATGATTTGGGTGTGGCGGCCGATGCGGCTTGCCGACTACCAGGCGTTCACCAAATCCCAGCTCCGGCCCGCTACGGGCAATGCCTACGGCGGCTCCTACGTCTGGACGCAGTATCAGAAAGCGATACCGGAGCGTGTCGTCGAACTCGCCGCGATGGTGTTGAAAGAATTACCGGAGGCCAACTTTATCGTGTCCGACTACGAGGTAAAGAGGCCCGATCCTTTCCTTGCCGTGACGACTCCAGGGATGGCGAGCCTCGGGCAACTGTACATCATCGCCTGCTGGGATGAACCGGCTTATACAGAAACACCTTCCATGCAATTCGGAGCTGGAGAAAAACCAAACCTTTAAGTTGTGGACCGGAATTCGATTGCGCCTCGAATATCACGAACCCTTGCGCAAGGGTTCGTAAAGCCGGCATCGCCCGCCACTCCCGGTCCACAAAGGAACCGGTGTGTCTAATCCGTCCTTTTTTGCATTCCTTCCAGCTCTTTTGAATTGGCAACGGACAGACTTTTTGTTCTAAGAAGAGCAGACAGTAACCATGCCGGTAGTGGGACATTCCCTCTGTCGCAGTTTTCCATAATGGAAATCAGCTCATTCAGGATGTAAGCCGAGGCCACCATCACCCCCGCGTCAAATCCTAAATTCAAGGGCTTCATCGCTAAGTGCGCGGCGGCGCAGACCAGCAGCATCAGCACCTTTTTGGCGATGCCGGCGCAGTAAGTCTTCGCCGAGAGATTGTGCTCGATCACGGCCGCGACAATCACGCCCGAGAGAATATCGAGGCCCATCATACCCAATAGCGCCCAGATGGCGGCGGGTATCGAGACGACGGTGGAAGCGAGGAAAGCCGCGCCCCACTTGAGAAGGAGCGCCAAGCTCCACTTGAGAAAAGCGAGCATGCGAAACTCCTTTCTTGCGGGATTTGCAATAGACGGTGACATAAGAAGCTCTCAGCTATCAGCTATCAGCCTTCAGCTCGCGTTGCGGTAGAATTGCAGAAATCGAACGCAGTGAGAATCGTTATTCGACTCGGACGTGGGGCTCGGGCTATGGCGACGAGCCCCGCGGGGCCCGCGCGAGCTGAAAGCTGATAGCTGACGGCTGATAGCTTTTCTTTGCGGGACCCGTGCATTGTGGTACCTTTGACTCCTATGCGCCGCCCCGTCCAACCACCAACCGAGAAAGCGCCCATGCCGGCCTGGAAAGAGCGCAGTCTCATCGCCCTCGCGATTCTCGTGGGCATCCTCTGGTATGCGGCGACCATGCACGGCCTGTGCAGCGGGGTCTGGCGCGACTTCGATTGTGGCTGAATTACTTGAACTTGGCTTCGGCCGCCCGATCCTGCGCCAGCGCCTTGGCCCGCGCGTAGGGGTTCGAGGCGTTCGTGACGAGGCCCGGCGTCAGCAGCTCGAACGGCAGATTCCACCAGAAATTGCCCTTGCGCGTCGGATCCGCCGGCGAGGCCAGGCCCGTCAGCCCAGCCAGATTCTCGGCGCCTTCCGTGTAGAACCCATTCAATTGTTTGGCCGCCGCCCACGCCCGCGCGCCCACGTAGGGTAAACCGGGTTTCGTCTTGGGCGGGACGGCGGGATAGAAGCGCAAGCCTACCTGTCCGCGATCGCGCAAGCCGGTGATATAGGACTCCTCGCCGGTGAGCCCCGCGATCGCCGCGCGCACCGCAGGACCTAACACGGGATGCGCGAACGAGTTCATCACGTCGGTCTGCGCCGCTTCGAAGACTTGTCCGGCGTTGCCCCCCGCCTGATGGGTTTGGTAGGCGTTTGCCAGCCCGATCGCGCGGGCGCCGCGGAGCGCCAGAGGATTGTCGATCATCGCAAAATTGATGTATCCCGCTTCCGGACCTTTGCCCCACAGCCCGTTGCCTAGCTTCGAGTGCCGGAACTGGCCGATCCAGCCGTGGCCGGTCTGCACTGGAACCTGGAACAGTTTCGAGGCCTTATCTTCGAGCGGGTACTTGCCCGTGAGGAATTTGTGGGCGAGCACCCACGCCGCCAGAGCGATCACCATGCTCGAGGTGAACCACCACCAGATTTTCGATTCCTTCGAGCCGCCCGTCGCCGGGCCCGTTCCTCCGATGGTATGAATGGAATTAACGATGCGCGTCATGCCGGCGGTGGCGAATGGGCCGATGCCGGCCTGCTTCAAAGCGCGCTCCAAGGCGCCTTGCAGTTCCGGGGTGTAGTTCCCCAACTGGTTGACGAAGTGATACATCTCCGACTTCGTTCCGTTCGGATACGCCGCCTGGAAGATGTCGTACATTAAAATCCTGGCGCGGGCGTCGATGCCTTGCGGGCCGTAGAGCAGCGGAGCGAAGCTCGCGCGCTCGCGCTTCGCGCCCGTCGTCTCCGCGTACTCCTTCGAGTAGGTAACCTTGCCGCTTTTAGCGGGCAGCGCGCCCGCAAGCGCCAGTTCGTGCAGTTTCTTCACGTTTTCGGGCGTCGAGGTATCGATGTTCGCGAGCTTGGCGCGGATACCAAACCACTTGGCGAGGGGGAGAGAGAGAGCTTTATCGAGGCCCGAATCTCCCAGGAACGGCGTGTTCGCGTACAGCGCGCCCATCAGTCCGCCCGAGTGGAAGACCAGTTCGAGCGGCCCCTTGGTCGTGAGCATGTTGGCCCAGCGCATGAATCCGACCACGGCATCGGGGTCCATGGGCTCGCGGTCGAGCGTGGCCCGCAACCCGCGCTCCATGAACAACGGCATGACTTCGAACTTCGCCGGCAGATGCGTGACTTTCCCGTTCTGGATCAGGGTGCGCGCCTGCTGTGTCTCTTCCCGCGCTGCCATGTACTCCTGCATATCCGGCCCGGTCATCGCCAGCTTGTTATCGGCGGTACGGTAGGACTTCGCTTCCGGCTGCGCCCATCCCGAATCGCGCATGGATTGGATCAGCGCCGCTTTGTAATTGGAGCGGTTCGAGTACGTCATCCGCTTCGAAAGCGGCTCCATCTCCGTCGTGTAGCCTTCGGAGAGTCCGGTCGCGAAAGCGTTCGAAGCGTTGGCCGGTTTGTGGTGCGCGAGCCGGCGGCCTGGCCCGGGCTTCGGCGGCTTCTCCATCGGGATCAGCGGAATGTAGCGGTTCGCCGGCCCGAGCGCGTCGGAGAAAACACCCTCGTTAACCCGGTGCGTGTCGGCCATCGACTTCTCGACCAGCTCGCCATAGAGCCGGTCGGATTCCTGTCCCTTGGGGTCGTTTTGTACGAAATCATGGAACGCGGCGAAGTCGGCGGGGTCCATCACGCTCGCCACGCGGTTGGCGGCTTCTTCGAACGCGATGGCGAGGAAGTTCTTCAACTGGCTGAATTGCTGCTTATCGGCGAGCGAGGCGGCCGTCTGCGCCAGATTCTGCGGCAATCCCTGCCGTCCTTGGATATGGTCGAGCAAGCCAAGGAACGGTGAGGCGGTTCCGCCCGGCAGCGGCTGCATGGCGAGGAGGAAATCCTCGGGCGTCATGGTATCGATCTGCTGCGCGAAGTCCTTCCAGCGCTGTTCGAGCCCCTGCAGGCGGCTGTCGGTGTAGTACAGGCGCAACTCGTCCCAGGTGTGGCCCGAGCCCGCGAGAGCCTTGCGGATCGCCGGCACAGCCGATTGCAGGATGGTCGAGGTGATCGCGTCGGGCGACGCGGCCGGAAGCGCGGATTCGAAGACTGCGCGGCTCGCTTTCTCGACTTCCGCCAGATTCTGGCCGGGGAGCAAGCTGCGCTTGAGTGCGCCGAGGCCGGTGTAATTGATCTTGGGAGCGTCTTTGGGGCCGAAGGTTTCCTGCGCCCAGTCGTTGAGGCGCGAGAGGCTGACGCGCGGACGCTCGTCGGGTTCGGGCGGTACGGGCTGCAGCGGCAGCCGGCGGCTGAACAGCGCCTCCTGCTCAGGCTCATCTTCACCGAACAGGCTCGGCGTGGCGCTCGTTTTCTTGGGCTTGATCTTGCCCCTGGTGGGCGAGTTGAATTCCGCCGTGAGCCGGTCGGCTCCCAACTTCTGCTGCGCGGTTTCTTCGGCGGCGCGCTGCTCGTCGGAGTCGTACTCGGGAAATAGGTCCTGGTTAGGTGGCCCGGCTACTCGTTTGGCGAAGAGGGTTCCTTGATTCCCTGCATCTTTCGCCACTCCCTTCGAGCTGCCTCCTCGCCCTCCTCGTCTAGCGTCTTTAGCAGACGTTCCTCGGTCTGGCGCTGGCTGTCCGAATCGGAGAGCGGAATTCCCTTGTTTGTCTCTGCCACGTAGTTGGCCCCCAAAGGCATTGTATACACGTTCCTTGATCGGAGCGACGGCCTCGTCGCCGTGCTTGGCCTTGAGCGCTTTCAGGTAGTCGATGGCGAGATCTTCCGCCTGCTGCGCTGTTAGTCCCAGCTCCTTGTACCGGCCCGGCCGCATCAGGCGCACGCCGATTTCGAGAACTAACTCCGAACCCGTTGCGCCCTTGTAACCTTGCGCATGGAGCGCGGCGACGGCTTGCTTGCCGGCGGGGCTCGACAATACCTTGTACTCGCCTTCACGTCCGACGTGGTTCGAGTAGAGATCGCCCGTCGCTTCCATCTGAACGATGTGATCGAGCTCCTCTTCGATAATCTTGTCGATGGTTTCGTCGGTGACTTCCGGCCCGGCCTGCGCGAGGACGATGTGGCGCGGATTGATCTTGCGCGCGCGGGCGAGCTTATCGAGCAGTGATTCGATGTTACGGGCGCGCTCCGGGTATTTCGCCCGCAGCGCCGGTAGCGCCGCTTCGATGTTCGCGACCGCGCGCTCCTGGAGCGAGCGCGAAACGGCCATGCCGTACACGTCTTCCCCCCGCCCCACGAGCATCGAGCCCGCGAGGAGCGCCATGCCCTGGCGGTTCACATAGACGACGGGGTAGCCGTTGACTTTACCCAAGTGGGCTTGGGCTTCGTCGCCCAATCGCGCCATGTTCGAGCCGGGCGACCAGCGCGGGCCGCCGAGGCGGGCGTGCTGGAATAGCGGTTGGCCGGCGCGTTCAGCCCATCGCTTCGCGTCCTCCTGGAGTTTTGTGCGGTCGACGCTGCGATACCGCTCTTTTCCGATCTCATCCTCGGTGATGAGGCGATAGCCGATACCCTTGTCCTTAAAAAATGCTCTAGCGGCTTGGGCCTTCAACTGTACGGATTCATTGTTGACCAAATGCGCGGGCTTTACTTCTTCAATCTCTTTTCGCCCATCCGCGTACTGGACCAAGAAATCGGGGAGGTAAAACTGTTTGTTTCCGTAGGGAACGCGCTCGGTGCGCTTGGTCCAAGAGATAACGGCGGGGTCTTCGTCCAGTTGGGACATCCGGGCGATCTCAAGTAGGGAATCACCGAAATTCCAACCGCCGCCCTTTTCGGAGTAATAGGGCGCCGACTTCCCCCATCCACGTCCAAGCAGTTTCTCCGGTTTATTCAGTCGGAGAGTGACGGCGGCTTCGGAACGGCTACGAGATCCTCCGGCCAGTCGGACGTATTTTGTTACCGTCGCTTCCGGAACATTCAGCTTTTGGGCAATATCCGCCCCTGACATTCCACCCTCGACGTACAGCCGCAGGATTTCAGCTTTCTCCGCATCGGTGTACGATTTGGTGCGAGAATACTCCCCGGCGGCTTTAACCCACAGGCCAACGGAGGCCTGATTGACCCCAAGCTCATCTGCTACGCGCTGTTGGCTCTTCCCTTCCCTATATAGGCGAACCGCGTCAGCCTTTAGCGCTTCCTCTTTACGGAAGGACTTGCGAACCACGCCAATATCGTCAAGCCAGCGACTGACGGTCTTATGGTCCACATGAAGAGCCGTGCCGATTGCCCGCAACGAAGATCCAGCGGCAAACATCTGCTCCGCTTTCCGCAGTGGGTTGCCCGTGGACCGCAAGTAATCCAGGACATCCTGCTTACTAACCTTTTGTCCTCGTCGCTTTCTAAACCAAGCGTCCAGACCTGTATCGCGGAGCTCGTCGGCCTTCACGCCGGCCGAGCGCACGATGCCCTCGACCTGCACGGCAGGCGCGGCTTTCGGCATCTTCTCTTCGATGGTGCGTTCGAGCTGCGAGTAGAATCCGGTGTACGGCGCCGCGCCCGAGCGCGACAATAGCGGCTGCTGCTCTTCTTCCTCGCCACCACGTTGCGCGAGCGGGGCCGCGGCCTGGTCGGGTGCGACGGGATACTGCCCAAGAATGCGGTCGAGAATCGCCTGCGTGCGATTGTTGGGCGCGCCCTCGTGCCGGTTCGGCACGTAATAGACCGGCGTGATGCCCTTCTCGTAGAGCACGCCCATGTCGGTCAAGGCCCGGCCGACATCCTGATTCGGGGGAATTAACTGAATGACGTTCTCGCGCGCTACCCGGCCGCGACGCACCTGGATGTTGTTCTCCAGGGTGTACGTCATGTTGTTAATCATGACGTCGTTGTGCAACTGCTGCGTATCGACGGTGGATCGGCCGCCCGAGATGCGGTCGAGCAGCGCGCGGATCCGCGCGGGCGGGACATCGATGCCCACCACGCGCTGGCCCGTTTTGGAGTCGGTCGTGGTGTAGATCGAGTTGCGGATGAATGCCGCTTCTTTGAGCGGATTCCAGAAGCGCAGCACGGCGCCGCCGATCAGATGATGGTGGTAGGTGTTATGCGTCGGCGCCGCGTCGTAGGCGGCTTTCCATTGCTCGCGCGCCCACTTCTGCGGATCTTTCAGGATTTCGGTCAACGGGGCTAACGCGGCCTGCTGCTCATCGAGGTCTTTCTTGCTCGCCGAGACGCTCCGGCGCTGCCACGAATCCGCCGGCATCTCGTACTTTTTGGCGGCTTCGAGCGCAGCTTTCGATTGCGTTACCTTCGAGTCGAGATAGGACCGCGTATGGCCGAGGCGGGTATTGTCGGCCAGTTCCGCATTGTAGTTGTCGACCTTCGACTGCCAGTACGCGAGATTGCGCTCCGCTTCGCGAACCTCCTGCACGCGCCCCGATTCCGTAGCCCGCGTTAGCTCTCGCTGGTCGCGGTCGAGCGAGCGCTGCGCGTCGTTCACTTTCGACTGCGCCTTGTCCACTTCTTCCTGCGCCCAGGCGGCGACTTCCTTGTATCCTTTCTGCCCGATTTCCGCGTTGGTGGCCTTGACGAGGCCGCCGTGGTGGGGCTTGAGGTAATAGGAAGAGGGCTCGACTCTTCCGTCCGCGTGGACAGTGGGCGGCGCGTTGATCGCGAGCGCGAGCTTGCCGTCCGCTTTCCGCAGCAGGACGGGGTTGCGGTCCGCGTACTTGGTCATCATCAGCTCGTCCAGCTTTTCGGGCGAGACGCGATTGGTTTTGACTTTGGAATCGACGGGGTAGTAGAACGTCTTCGCGCCGGTTTTGGGATCGGTCGCGATCACGCGGCTTTCCTTGACTTCGATCTCATCGCCGGGTAATGTCTTGACGCCGGTATCGAGCGTGCCTCGCGCGATCGCATTGTCGACCGCGGCGTTAAAGATATCGAAGTAGTATTTGTAAACGGCTCGCTGATGATCGGGATCGATGGCAAGCAGCCGGTTCAGCAGCTTGGTGACATTCGTCCGGTCTGGGATCGGAACGGTCATGCCGCCGCCGGCGTCAGGCTTCAATACCCGCAGATCGTGAAGGATCTGCATCCCGGTCAGGTCCGTGCCGGGCAGCGGGATATTCCGCAGCATCTGCACGTAGAAGCTGTTCGCGGCTTCCTTGCCCTGCTCGGTCTCGATGTTGACCGAATCGCCCATCGCCGAGCCCGCCGCCGCGTCTTTCTGCCCCTTACTTAACGCGCCAAGCGAGCCGAGGCGCCGCAGAATGGTCGAGACGAAGCGCTGCTCGCCGGCCAAATCGGAGATCAGGAAGACGTACTCGGGCGGATGCTTCTGGTTGGTGCGATGCGTGCGCCCCAACATCTGTTGGGCTTTATCGGCGCTCCAGCCTACCTGCAGCGTGATGTGGTAGCGCTTCTGCTGGTTTTTGACGTCGTTGCCGGCATGTAGGGAAATGCCGGTGCCCCCGGCGGAAGAGAGAATCGCGACGCGCTTGGTTCCATTCTGGAAATCGCGCATCTCGAACAGGTTCTTGTCGTCCTTCGAGGCTTTCGGATCGCCGCGCGGCACGAACTTGCCGGTCGAGGAATCGTAGCGTTCCTTGCGACCCGTGATCTCTGCCACCGCTTTAGTGCCGCCGAGTGCGTTCACAAGACTATCGAGCGGATTCTCGGGCATGTGCAGATCGCGGTCGATCTGCGCGATGAGCGCCTCGCGCTCTTCGACGGCAGCCGGGTTGATAACCGGGACGTTGCGTCCGCTCTCATCGGTAGTGTAGACGGGAACCTTGACCGGCTTACCGCTCGAATCGACGTCGTCGGAGTACTGCTGGACGGGATAATTCTGCCGGACGAGTGTGACCAGCATCTCCTTGGGCCCGAAGTCGAAATCGGCGGGCTCCGCGTCCTCGTCGTCACCACTGTCGCGCCGCTTCGCCTTCTCGCGTTCCTGCGCCGCTTCGTTGGTATTGACCAGCGTAATGACAACGGATTTGCCATCGGCCAACGCCTTGTTGGCGAGTTCGATGCACGTCGGCGTCTTGAGCGCGGTGATGAGTAAGCCGAAAAAGCGCTGCTGCGCGGCGGCGAATAGCGCCATGAAGCGGCCTTTCTGGCGGCCTCCGCCGTTGGTGGTCTGCTCGATCGTCGCTTCCGCCGACTGCACCACCGACGCCCAGGCGTTCGCCGCCGTGCGGTAGAGCGCCTTCTGGTCGGGATTGAGGTTGTGCGTTTCCTGGCTGTAGGTGACGCCCTTATAACTCAGCGTGCGCGAGACGTATTTACCTTGAGCTTTCAATTCGCGGGCGATCAACTCCATCGCTGCGAGACCACCGGGGCCGATCTGGTTTTGGAACTCCGGGAATCCGCGCGGGAACGCCGTGCCAGCGCCCCACTGTCCTAGCCTATCGAGATAGCCGAGGTTGACAACGTCGGTCGCAGCCGTCGCCGAGAGCGATGCAGTGCGCAGTTTGGGCATGCGCTCCAGCAGCTCTTTGACCTTACGGCCCGTTTCAGACTCCTGGCCGCCCTGGCCCGCGACGGCGTTCTTAAGTTTGTGCGCCTCATCGAATAAGATGTACCCGCCTTCGCCGTCGTCATTCCCGCGAAGCCAGTCTTCTATCTGCTGGACGCGCTGCTCGCCCGTTTTCGCGCTTTCGCCGATAATGCTCGAGTACGTTGTGAAGATGACGCCATCGTGCTCGATTTTCTTGCCGTACTTGAACGAGTCCAGCGGTTTGACGGCAGCGTCCGGAGTGCGGACATTCTTGCCGTTCAACTGCGAGATGCCGCGCGTCAGCTCGGTCGCGCCGATGTTGCGAAAATCGTTGATGGCGGCGTCCATCAGGTCCCACTTCTCCGAGACCCAGATCACGCGCCTGCGCCCCTGCCGGTAGTTATCCCAGAGGATGCCCGCGCTGATGCGGCCCTTCCCAACCCCCGTTCCGTCGCCAATCAGCGCCCCGGAGTACGCGCCGCTCGGCAGAATGATCGAGTTCTGCATGCCCGCGATCACGATGGCCTCAAGCTGGACAGCGGAGAGCTTGCCTTCGGTAATCACCGACGTGGGTAGATTTGGGTGATACGAGGTAATGTCGGGCATCGGCACGGTCGCCATCGTGCGGGTTTCGACGATGTCGCCCGGATGCGCGGGGCCGGCTAATGTGGGGTGATAGGGAACGTATGGGGAGCCCGCGTCTTCTTCGACGGGCGGCTGATCGATCTCGCCTGCCGGGGTTAATGCGAGAGTAGGCGGTCGTTCGTCGTCATCATGCGCAGCACTGACTTCAGGGGTAGGAGCGGGGGCAGCCGCGGGATGTCCTGCAGGCTCAGCTCCGGATTCGATTCCACCAGATGATTCAGGGCCGTGGCCGGATTCCACAACTCCATCCGCACCTGCAACTGTTCCAGGTCGTCCGGAAGGTTCGCCATTTTGGCTAGTTCCTCCGACGCCCGGCTGTACTCCTGAATGGCTCCCGCCGTCATGGTCAGTATTTGCTCCCAGGCCAGTTTCGGACT
>Ga0070733_10001075_pt1 | contig 20711 bp, 17 predicted proteins | sample Coa_R1_9_FD_66450 | JGI IMG/M metagenome (GOLD analysis project Ga0070733, IMG submission 66450) | Surface soil microbial communities from Centralia Pennsylvania, which are recovering from an underground coalmine fire - Coalmine... | ecosystem: Environmental > Terrestrial > Soil > Unclassified ... | reverse complement strand
TCAATCCGCCGCGGTACATGCGGCTGCTCGAGCTGGTCGCGGGCAGGTCGACCCGACCCGCCGCGGTCGCCGCGGTGCGCGCCTTCGCCGACCTCGAGCTCGGCAAGAGCGTGGTCGATTGCAAGGACACGCCGGCCTTCATCGCCAACCGCATCGGCACCTACTGGATCGAGGCCGCGCTGCGCGAAGCCTTCGCCGGCGGCCTGCTGGTCGAGGAGGTGGACGCCCTGGCCGGCAAGGCCTTCGGTTTTCCCAAGACCGGCGTCTTCGGGCTCCTCGACCTGGTCGGCATCGACCTGAGCCCCCACATCGCCAGGTCGCTGCTCGCCTCGCTGCCACCGGACGACGCCTATTGCGTGGAGCACCAGGAGAGCGCGCTGATCGACCGGATGATCGCCGCCGGGCTGACGGGGCGCAAGGGCCTCGGCGGCTTCTACCGCCTCGACGTTGCCGGCGGCAAGGGCGGCAAGAAGGTGAAGCAGGCCATCGACCTCGTGACCGGCGAGTACCGCCCGCTGGTCGAGCCGCGGCTGGCCAGCGTCGCCGCCGCCAGGGACGGCGGCCCGCGGGCGCTGCTCGAGCATCCGGACCGCGGCGGCCGCTACGCCTGGAAGATGCTGTCGCAGACCCTCGCCTACGCGGCCGCGGTGGCGCCGGCGATCGCCAACGACGTCGCCGCGGTGGACGAGGCGATGCGCAGCGGCTTCGGTTGGCGGTGGGGCCCGTTCGAGCTCCTCGATCGCCTCGGGCCGGCCTGGTTCGCCGCCCGGCTCGCCGCCGAGGGCAGGCCGGTGCCGCCGCTGCTGGCGGCGGCCGGCGGCGGGACCTTCTATCGCGTCGAAGCCGGCAGGTTGCAGCAGCTGGCGTTCGCGGGCGGCTGGAGCGAGGTCGGGCGCGGCGAGGGGGTGCTGCTGCTCGGCGACGTCAAGCGGCGGACGGCGCCGGTCGCGAAGAACCCGTCGGCGAGTCTCTGGGACCTCGGCGACGGCGTGCTCTGCCTGGAGTTCACCTCCAAGATGAACGCGCTGGACGAGGGCATCCTGCGCCAGCTGGCCAAGGCCTGCGCGCTGATCGACGGCAAGACCTGGCAGGCGCTGGTGATCGCCAACGAGGGCGAGAACTTCTCGGTCGGGGCCAACCTTGGCGTCGTGCTCTTCGCCGCCAACCTCGCCATGTGGCCGGCGATCGAGGCTTCGCTGGCCGAGGGGCAGAAGGTGTTCAAGGCGATGAAATATGCGCCCTTCCCGGTGGTCGGCGCCGCCGCCGGCATGGCGCTCGGCGGCGGCTGCGAGATCCTGCTGCACTGCGATGCCGTGCAGGCGCATGCCGAGAGCTACCTGGGCCTGGTCGAGGTCGGCGTCGGCGTGATCCCCGGTTGGGGCGGCTGCAAGGAGATGACCACGCGCTGGGCGACCAGCGCCAAGCGCCCCGGCGGCGCGATGCCGGCGGTGGCGAAGGTTTTCGAGACCATCAGCACCGCCGCCGTCTCGACCTCGGCGGCGGAGGCCCGCGGCCTGCTCCTGCTGCGCGACGGCGACGGCATCACCATGAACCGCGACCGGCTGCTCGCCGACGCCAAGGCCAAGGCGCTGGCGCTGCTCGCCGCCGGCTACCAGCCGCCGGTCGAGGCGGCGATCTCGCTGCCCGGGCCGAGCGGCAAGGCGGCGCTCGACATGGTGGTGGCCGGCTTCCGCGCCAGCGGTGTCGCCACGCCGCACGATGCCGTGGTGGCCGGGCAGCTGGCGACGGTGCTCACCGGCGGCGACACCGACATCACCGAGACCGTTTCCGAGGACGACCTCTACCGTCTCGAACGCGAGGCGTTCCTCGCCCTCATCCGGACGCCGGCGACGCTGGCGCGCATCGAGCACATGCTCGAGACCGGCAAGCCGCTCAGGAACTGAGCGCGCCGAAAGACCAGTCAGAGGAGCCAGCAGGATGCCGACCTACAAAGCGCCGCTGCGCGATCTGCGCTTCGTCTACTACGAGCTCTTCGACGGCGCGGCGCTGACCCGCCTTCCCGGCTTCGAGGAAGCGTCTCCCGAGCTGGTGATGGACGTGGTCGCCGAGGTGGGCCGCTTCAGCGAGGAGGTCCTGTTGCCGCTCAATGCCAGCGGCGATCGCGAGGGCTGCCGGTTCGAGAACGGCGCCGTCGTGATGCCGCAGGGCTTCCGCGAGGCGTACAAGACCTTCCGCGAGGGCGGCTGGACGGGCCTCACGGCTCGCCCGGAGTACGGCGGTCAGGGCCTGCCCTACGCGGTCGGCATCATGGCGACCGAGGTGCTCTGCGCCGCGAACCTCGCCTTCTCGATGGTGACCGCGCTCTCCCACGGCGCCTATGCGGCGCTCGACCGTCACGCCACCGCGGCGCTCAAGGCAGCTTTCCTGCCCAGGCTCGTCGACGGCACCTGGGCCGCCACCATGTGCCTGACCGAGCCCCAGGCCGGCACGGACCTGGGGCTGCTGCGGATGCGGGCGGAGCCCGCCGGCGACGGCGCCCATCGCCTCACCGGCAGCAAGATCTTCATCTCGGGCGGCGACCACGACCTGACCGAGAACATCGTCCACCTGGTGCTGGCGCGGCTGCCCGACGCCCCGCCCGGGATCAAGGGGATCAGCCTCTTCGTCATCCCCAAGCTGCGCGAGGAGGGCGGCCGGCTGGTGCCCAACGGCGTCAGCTGCGGCGCGATCGAGCACAAGATGGGGATCAAGGCCTCGCCGACCTGCGTCATCGACTTCGACGGCGCGACCGGCTACCTGGTGGGCGAAGCGCACAAGGGGATGAAGGCGATGTTCACCTTCATGAACGGCGCCCGGCTGCACGTCGGCGTGCAGGGGCTGGCGCTGGCCGAGGCCGCCTACCAGGCGGCGGTGAAGTTCGCCCGCGAGCGCCTGCAGGGGCGGGCGCTCGGCGGCGCCAGGTCGCCGGGGCAGGAGGCCGACCCGATCCTCGTCCACCCCGACGTGCGGCGGATGCTGCTCACCATCCGCGCCTTCGTCGAAGGCGCGCGGGCCCTGACCGCCTGGGCGGCGTTCGAGATCGACCACGCCGATAGCGACCCCGATCCCGAGCGGGCGATGATCGGCGACGACATGGCCTCCCTGCTGACGCCGATCGTCAAGGCCTTCCAGACCGACCTCGGCTTCGAGATGACCAACCATGCGGTGCAGGTCTGCGGCGGCTACGGCTACACCGTCGATTACGGCGTCGAGCAGCTGGTGCGCGACTGTCGCATCACTCAGATCTACGAAGGGACCAACGGCGTCCAGGCTCTCGACCTGGTCGGGCGCAAGCTGCCCGCGCACACCGGGCGGTACCTGCGGCGATTCTTCCATCCGGTGCAGGAGCTGCTCGCCGCCGAGGCCGGCAACCCAGAGCTCGCGGAGCTGGTCGGGCCGGTGGCCAAAGCCTTCGAGCGCTTGCAGCAGGCCACCGCCTGGCTGGCCCGGGAGAGCCTCGGGAACCCCGACCAGGCCGGAGCGGCGGCGACCGACTATCTCCACCTGTTCGGTTACGTCGCCCTGGGTTACCTGTGGGTGCGGATGGCGAAGGTGGCGCTGGCGAAGCGCGGCGGCGCGGGCACGGCGTTCTACGACGCCAAGCTGGCGACCGCCCGCTTCTACGTGCGGCGGGTGCTCCCCAGGAGCGGCGCGCTGTTCGCCACGGTCATGGCCGGCAGCGGCGCGATCATGGAGTTCCCCGACTCGGCGTTCTGATCGCCGGGCGCCGCGGGGGCCGCGCGAAGCGGAGCCGCGCATTGGCTCGAGATTGGCTCGAGGTTTGCAGAGGATTTTCGCAAGGATAGGTTTGCCCTTGCCATGAGCCATCCTCTCGCTCGCGCCGACGCTCGCCCCGGGGATTGCCTCGCGGGCGGCGGCGCCATGGGGGCGATGATGCGCGCCGCCGATTGGTGCGCCACGCCCATGGGCCCGGTGAGCGTCTGGCCGCAGAGCCTGCGGACGGCGATCAGCATCATGCTGGAGTCGAAGTTCGCGATGGTCGTCGCCTGGGGTCCGGAGTACCGCTTCTTCTACAACGACCGCTACCAGCCGATCCTCGGCAGCAAGCATCCCGGAGCCCTCGGCCAGCGCGGGGTGGACATCTTTCCGGAGGTGTGGCCGGTGGTCGGCCCGGCGTTCGACCGCGTCGGGCAGGGCGAGGCCTTCGCCTTCGACGACTGGCTGCTGCCGTTGCAGCGCAACGGCTACCTCGAAAGCTGCTGGTTCACGCTGTCGTACAGCCCCATCCGCGACGAGAGCGGGGGCGTCGGCGGCGTGCTGGCGGTGGTGGCGGAGACCACCGGCCGGGTCGAGGGCGAGCGGCGGCTGGCGACCCTGCGGGACCTGGCGCGGCGCGCCAGCGAGGCCAAGGCGACGGGGGACGCCTGCCGCGGCGCCGCCGCGGTCTTCGAGCAGAACCCGATCGACGTTCCCTTCGCGCTGCTGTACCTGCTCGACGCCGAGGCCCCGGCGGCCCGGCTGGTGTCGGCGGTGAGGCTGGCGCCGGGCGATCCCGCGGCGCCGGAGGAGGTTCGCCTCGACGGCGAGGACCGCGGCGGCTGGCCGTTGGGGCCGCTGGCCGCGGCGGGCACCGCCCAGGTGGTCGAGGACCTGCTGGCGCGCTTCGGCGCGCTGCCGGGAGGGGAGTGGCCCGAGGCGGCCCACACGGCGGTGCTCTTTCCTTTGGCGCGGCCCGGGCGCGAGCGGCCCTATGGGGTGCTGGTCGCCGGCGTCAGCCCGCGGCGGCGCCTCGACGACGCCTACCGCGGTTTCTTCGAGCTTGCCGCCGAGCACATCACGACCGCCCTGAGCAACGCCCTCGCCTTCGAGGCCGAACGGCGGCGCGCCGAGGCGCTGGCGGAGATCGACCGCGCCAAGACCGCCTTCTTCGGCAACGTCAGCCATGAGTTCCGCACTCCGCTGACGCTGATGCTGGGGCCGCTGGAGGACGCGCTGGCGCAGGCCGCGCCGGCGGTGAGCGGCGAGCCGCTGCGGGCGATGCACCGCAATGCCCTGCGCCTGCAAAAGCTGGTCAACGCCCTGCTCGACTTCTCGCGCATCGAAGCCGGCCGGGTCGAAGCGGTCTACGAGCCCACGGACCTCGCCGCCTTCAGCGCCGAGCTGGCGAGCGGCTTCCGCTCCGCCGTCGAGCGGGCGGGGTTGTCGCTTCAGGTGGCGGTCGAACCGGCGCGGGAGCCCGCCTGGATCGACCGGCAGATGTGGGAAAAGATCGTCCTCAACCTGCTCTCCAACGCCTTCAAGTTCACCTTCGAGGGCGGCATCGTCCTGGCGCTGCGCGAGACGGCCGAGCGCTTCGAGCTGGAGGTCCGCGACACCGGCACCGGCATCCCCGCCGCGGAGGTGCCGCGCCTCTTCGAGCGCTTCCATCGCGTCGCGGGCGCGCGCTCGCGGACCGAGGAAGGCTCGGGTATCGGACTGGCCCTGGTGCAGGAGCTGGTGAAGCTGCACGGCGGCGAGATCGCGGTGCAGAGCGAGCTCGGCGTGGGCTCCTGCTTCCGCGTCTCGATCCCGCGCGGCAGCGGCCACCTGCCGGCGCAGCGCCTCGGCGCCGCCCGCACCCTGGTCTCGACCGGCCATGGCGCGGCGCCCTACGTCGCGGAGGCGTTGCGCTGGGTCCGCGACGATCTCGGGGAGGCGTTGCCGGCGCCGGCGACCGTCGGAGCCGAGCGGGTGCTCGTGGCGGACGACAACGCCGACATGCGCGACTACCTGCGGCGCATCCTCGGCGGGCGCTGGCAGGTCGAGGTGGTCGGCGACGGCGCCGCGGCGCTGCGTGCCGCGTGCGAGCGGCCGCCCGACCTGGTGCTGACCGACGTCATGATGCCCGGGCTCGACGGCTTCGCGTTGCTGCGGGCGCTGCGCGAGGACGACCGCACCCGCCACGTGCCGGTGGTGATGCTCTCGGCGCGCGCCGGCGAGGAAGCGAGCGAGCAGGGGTTGCAGGCGGGGGCCGACGATTACCTGGTCAAGCCGTTCACGGCCCGCGAGCTGTTGGCGCGGGTCGGCTCGCAGCTGTCGCTGGCCAGGTCGCGCGCCGCGGTCGCCCGGCAACGGGCGGAGGCCGACCTGCAACAGCGCAACGTGGCGTCGCTGCTGATGCAGGCGCCGACGCCCATCTGCATCCTCCGCGGGCCGCGCCTGGTGGTCGAGCTGGCCAATCCGGCCACCTGCCGGCTGTGGGGGAGGAGCGTGGACGAGGTGATGGGGAAGCCGCTGCTCGAAGCGCTGCCGGAGCTGCACGGCCAGGGCTTCGACGAGCCGCTGGGCGGCGTGATGGCGACCGGCATCCCGTACTTCGGCAAGGAGCGCCCCATCAGGCTGGGCCCCGAAGCGGACCGGGCCGGCGCAGACCGGGCCGGCACGGACCGGGCCGGCATCATCTACCTGAACTTCGTCTACGAGCCGCTGCGCACCGTCGATGGGCGGGTCGACGGTGTGATCATGGTCGGCTTCGACGTGACCGACGAGGTGACCGCCCGCGAGCAGGTGGACCGGTTGCGCCTGCAGGCCGAGGCGGCCAACCGCGCCAAGGACGAGTTCCTGGCGATGCTCAGCCACGAGCTGCGCAATCCGATGGCGCCGATCTTCACCGCCATCCAGCTGTTGCGGCTGAAGTCCGGGGACGCCTTCGAGCGCGAGCTTGCCATCCTGGATCGCCAGGGCCGGCACCTGCTGCGGCTGGTGGAGGACCTGCTCGACGTTTCGAAGCTCACCCGCGGCAAGGTGATGCTGAGGCGAGCGCCGGTGGAGATCGCGACGGTGACGGCGCACGCCGTCGAGATGGTGGAACCGCTGCTGGAGGAGCGCCGCCACCATCTGGTGCAGACGGTGCCGGCGAGCGGCCTGTGCGTCGAGGCCGATGCGCAGCGGCTGGCCCAGGTGGTCGCCAATCTCCTGACCAACGCTGCCCGCTACACCGAGCCCGGCGGGCGCATCGAGCTGGCGGCGCGGGCGATCGGCGACGAGGGCGACGAGGTGGAGATCGTGGTGCGCGACAACGGCGCGGGGATCGCCGCCGACCTGCTGCCGCGTCTGTTCGAGCCCTTCGTCCAGGGGCCCCGCCGCGCGGAGCGCCGCGAGGGCGGGCTCGGGCTAGGGCTGGAGATCGTGCGCAGCCTGGTCACCCTTCACGGTGGGCGGGTGAGCGCCCACTCGGACGGGCTGGGCCGCGGCAGCACCTTCCGCGTGGTGCTGCCGGCGAGCGCCGAGCCGGTGACGCCGGTGCCGGCGGCGCCGGCGGCCGTGCCGGAGGACGCCGCTGGCGATGCCCAGGCCGGCGCCGGGGGCCTGGGCGAAGGCCGAGGCCGGGCGCACCGGGTGCTGTTGGTGGACGACAATCGCGACGCCGCCGACCTGCTGGGCCAGGCGCTCGGCAGGTCCGGCTATGCCGTCACCCTGGCCTACGACGGACCCTCGGCGATCACCGCCGCGGCCGGCGCGCATCCCGACGTGGCCCTGCTCGACATCGGTCTGCCGGGCATGGACGGTTACGAGGTGGCGCGCCACCTCCGCGGCGTTGTCGACGGCAGCCTGCGCCTGGTGGCGATCACCGGCTACGGCCTACCCGCGGACCACGAGCGGTCGCAGGAGGCCGGTTTTCTCGCCCACCTCACGAAGCCGCTGGACGTCGGCGAGGTGCAGGAGGTGCTGGCGAAGATTCTGGCTCCCTGATTGGCAGAATCTACGGGCTTCACGCTTCGAGCCGCTTGACCCACGACACCTGCGAGAGGCCCTGATCGTAAGAGAGCACCTCTTGGATCACATGCTCCCGCATCACCCCGAGATGAACGCCATCCCTCGTGGATAGATCAGGGTGACCTTGGAGCAGCGCACGGGCCTCCCGCAGGGCGCGATCCGTGACCGCCAGAATCGGGATACCCAGATGGGTCACGGCGTCAAAGACCTGAAACCCGACTTCCGGGATCTTGAGCGAGCGATACCGGTGCAGGATCTCTTGCAGGACCTCGGCGTCGGTGCAGGCCGCCGGGGCTTCTCCGGCGACCAGTCTCTTCAGCCACCGCTGGCAGGGCAATCGCTGCGGACTCTCCCGCCCTGCCGCATACATGAAGATATTCGCGTCGATCAGGATCACGAGTAGCGTCCGGCAACCGATTCTTCGATCATGGTCTGCACGGGGGCGACCGGCGCCTCGAGGCTCTCCAGCAGAGCCAGGGCTGCGAGGGGACCAAGAGGTGCGCCGCTCAGCACCTCATCCGCCTTTTCTCGCAGATGTCGCCGAGCCCATTCCGCCAAGGGCAGGCCGGCCCGGCGGGCAGCCGCTTGAAAGTGAGAACGGTCTTGATCGGCGACGGGAATTTGGATGCGCTTTGTCATACTCATGAGTGTGAGTATGATTCATCCCGGTTATGGCGGTCAAGACGCGGCGGTAAACTGAGCCGCGCTACGGGTGAATCGTGGCGCGCGGACAGCTGCCACGACCAGGCTCAGGAGATTTGGTGATCTCGCATGCGGTGCTGGGCCTTGCGCTCAGCCTGGTGACGACGCCTGGCGAGCTGGCTTCGCGGCCTGCGGGTACGGTGACGATCCTGGACGCCCGGCCGGCGAGCGACTACCGGCGCGGGCACGTGCCGGGGGCGGTCCGGATCGACTGGACGGACTTCCGGGACGGCTGGGGACGCACCGGCAAGCTGCCGCGCGACCTCGACGGACTGGCCCGGCGCCTGGCGGGTTTCGGCGTCGATTCCAACCGCGCCGCCGTGGTCTATGGCAATGCCCGGACGGGGTGGGGCGAGGAGGGGCGGATCGTCTGGATGCTTGCCTATCTCGGCCACCCGCAGGCGCGGCTCCTCGACGGCGGCTGGGAGGCCTGGCGGGAGGCAAGGCTGCCGATCTCGACGGCCGACGAACGACCGCTGGCAGGACGGTTCCGAGCGGCGCCGGTCGCGGCGCTGCGCGCGAGCGCCGCGGACGTGGACCAGGCGCTGCACGCCGGGAGCATCGTCCTCGACGTGCGGTCCGACGAGGAATGGCACGGCGCCACTCCTTACTTCGAAGCGCGCGGCGGCCACATCCCCGGTGCCGTGCACGTCGAATGGAAAGCGCTGCTCGATCCGCTGGGGCGAATCGATCCGGTCGCGGCGAGGGCACGGCTCCTCGCCGCCGGCATCAAGCCCGGGGACCGGGTGATCACCTACTGCACCGGCGGCGTGCGCTCGGCGGAGGCGTGGGTGATCCTGCGGGCTCTCGGCTACGCCGACGTCCGCAACTACGACGGCTCGTGGTACGAGTGGTCGGCCGACGATCGCCGGCCGGTCGCCCGCAGGTAGAGAGGGAGCGTGACCGGTTCGCCGATCGCCGTTTTTGGCCCTTGCCCTCTCAGGGCTCTTGCGTCGCGCGCGCCACGCGGCCCTCGTGCGCTACTTTCTCCCGCCCTCCCCGGCCTGCCAGAGTCGTCGGCGTGATGCACCGCCAGGCCCTTGCGTAGAGCTGCGGGCGCTCCGTTCGCCCCGGTGAGGGGATCCCGGGTTCCCTTTCGTCTCTCTTGCGAAGGCAATTCGGTGCGGTGATCTGCCTGGATCCGGGATCCCGTGCGGGGATCGCCCGGATCACGCCTCATGGCACGCTCGCCGCGAGGTCAAGGAGAACGAGATGAGAGAGATTCCCGCCGGTTACAGCCGTCTCGAAAACAGCGCGCGGGTGCCGGCGGCCGGCGCTCGCCTGGTGGGTCCCGCCGATCCGGCGGAGACCCTGTCCGTGACCCTGCGCGTGCGGCGGCGCCCCGATGCGCCACCGCTGCCCGGTCCCGAGGAGCTGGCGGCGCCGCCGCCGGGACAGCGCAGGTTCCTTTCTCGCGAGGACTTCGCCGCGCGCTACGGCGCGGCGCCGGCGGATCTCGCGGCGGTCGCCGACTTCGCTCGTGGCCAGGGCCTCACGGTGATCGAGTCCAACGCGGCGCGGCGGTCCGTCATCGCCTCGGGCACCGTCGAGCAGATGAGCCGCGCCTTTGCCGTCGACCTCGGCCGCTACGAGACGCCGACGCATGCCTACCGCGGGCGCGAGGGCCATCTGCACCTGCCCGCCAACCTGTCGAACGTCGTCGAGGCCGTGTTCGGCCTGGACAACCGCCAGATGGCGCGGCCGCTCCACGCTCGCGTCAGCAGCCCGGCGCTGGGCATCAACCCACTGACCCCGCCGCAAGTGGCCAAGCTCTACGACTTCCCGTCCTCTCAGGCCGCGACCGGCCAGACCATCGGCCTGCTCGAGTTCGGCGGCGGCTATCGGCTGAGCGACATCCAGAAATTCTTCAACGGCCTGGGGCTCAAGACTCCCAACCTCACCGCGGTCGGCGTCGACGGAGCGACGAATGCGCCCGGCATCGATAGCGACGAAGATACCGAGGTGGCGCTCGACATCGACGTCGCCGGCGCGGTTGCCCCGGGTGCGAATGTCACGGTCTACTTCGCACCGTGGACCGAGAAGGGATGGGTGGATGCGGTCACCACCGCGGTCCACGATGCAGTCAATCGCCCCTCGGTGCTCTCGATCAGCTGACCAGCGTATCTTCTGGTCGAGCTTCAACGGCACGAGCTGGGCGGCGCAGCAGGAGGTCCCCGGGATCGCCTCCAGCGTCGGACCCTCGCTGGCGGTTTTCGGCACCGACCTCTACATGGGATGGAAAGGCAGCTTCGGCGACGGGCGCATCTTCTGGACCACCTTCAACGGCACGAGCTGGGCGCCGCAGAACCTGCTGGCGGGAGTCGCCACCAGCGAGGGGCCGTCGCTGGCGGCCTTCGGCAACGCCCTCTATGCTGGCTGGAAGGGTGTGGCGGCCGACCAGCGTATTTTCTGGTCGTCGAGCTTCAACGGCACCATCTGGACGCCGCAGCAGGTGGTCCCAGGGATCGCCACCAGCGTCGGGCCGGCGCTGGCGGTCTTCAACAAGTTGCTCTACATGGCCTGGAAAGGCACTCTCGGCGACGAGCGCATCTTCTGGTCAACCTTCAACGGCAAAGCCTGGGCGCCGCAGCAGATCGTGCCTGGGGTCGGCACCAGCCCGGACCTGGAGGTGGGGGCCGGGGGCGTCGCGGCTTAGGCGCCTGGGTGGGAACCCTCTCCCCTCCCCGCATGCAAGCCGGGAGGGGAGAGGGGGAGCCGACTGCGCCATCCAGTCCTCGGTCCCCTGCCGAACGTGGCTTCAGCAATACTTAGTGTAGGTGGTACAGGGGATGCAGGTAGGGACACACGTGGTAACTGAGCCGCCAGCGACTGCGGGGAGCTGCGCGTCTTCGAGGGCGTGCAAGGTCTCGCGATGGAGCTGAAGCCGCAAGCCTTTCTTGAGGACATCCTTCTTCATAGGGTCTCCCTTCGGGGACGATGGGTCGACTCGATTCTCCGCTCCGGCCACTCCGGAGGTTCATCAGTAGATCTTACACGCCGGGCCTGCGGGCCGCGAACCGCCCACAGAACTATCGGAATGTGGCCAACGTGGTGATGCACACCGAGTGGTCGGCCGACGACTGCCGGCCGGTTGCCCGCAGGTAGAGGGGGAGCGTGACCGGGTCGCCGAGCGCCAACACCGAGGTTCTCGTCGTCGGCGCCGGGCCGACGGGCCTGGTGCTGGCCTTATGGCTGACGCGACTTGGCGTGCGGGTGAGGATCATCGACACCACCGCCGAGCCGGGGACGACGTCGCGCGCGGTCGCCGTGCAGGCCCGCACGCTCGAACTGTACGGCCAGCTCGGCCTCGCCGGCGCGGTGGTCGCGCGCGGGCGCAAGGCGGTCGCGGCAAATCTCTGGGTGGCGGGCAGGCGCGCCGCGCGCCTCGCCCTCGGCGACATGGGCGCGGGCCTCAGCCCGTTCCCCTACGCCCTGAGCTTTCCCCAGGACGAGCACGAACGCTTGCTGAGCGATCGCCTCGCCGACCTCGGCGTCGAGATCGAGCGCCGGACGCGGCTCCTGGGCTTCGCGGAGCAGGACGGCCGTGTGCTGGCGCGCCTGCAACGCGCCGATGCGGAGCCGCAAGCGTGCCAGGCAGCCTACGTCGCCGGCTGCGACGGCGCCCATTCCACCGTGCGCGAGGCGCTTGGCATCGGTTTCCCGGGAGGCACCTACTCCCATCTCTTCTACGTCGCCGACGTGGCGGCGAGCGGCGCGGCGATGAATGGCGAAGTGCATATCGGCCTGGACGTTACCGAATTCCTCGCCGTCTTCCCCTTGCAGGGCGATGGGCGCGCGCGGTTGGTCGGCACGGTGCGCGATGCGGCCCAAGACCTGCCGGAGAGCCTGTCGTGGAGCGACGTGAGCCGGCGGGTGATCGCGTGGATGCAGATCGACGTCGCCCGCGTGAACTGGTTCTCGACCTACCGCGTGCACCACCGGGTCGCCGATCATTTTCGCCAGGGCCGCGCCTTCCTGGCCGGCGATGCCGCGCACATCCACAGCCCGGTGGGGGGCCAGGGCATGAACACCGGCATCGGCGACGCGGCGAACCTCGCCTGGAAGCTCGCCGCCGTGCTGCGCGGTCGGGCACCGGCAGCGATCCTCGACAGCTACGAGCCGGAACGGATCGCCTTCGCGCGGCGCCTGGTGGCGACGACCGATCGGGCTTTCACCAGCGTGACGAGCTCCGGCGCGGTCACCCGGCGCCTGCGGCTGAACGTCGTGCCGCGCCTGCTGCCGCTGCTCCTCAGGTCCGCGGCGCTGCGACGCCTCATGTTTCGCACCGTCTCACAGACGGCGGTGAACTACCGCGGTAGCAGCCTGAGCGCGGGGCGCGTGGGGCCGGTGCACGGCGGCGACCGCCTGCCATGGATCGAGGACACCGCCAACGGCGACGGTGACAACTACGCGCCGCTGGTTTCGCTGGACTGGCAGGTGCACGTCTACGGCGATCCGGCGCGCGAGGTCCGTGCCCTGTGCGAGACGCGAGGGTTGCCGCTGCACGTGTTTCCGTGGCGCCCCGGGACGGGCCGGACCGGCCTGCGGCGCGATGCGGTCTACCTCGTGCGGCCCGACGGCTACGTGGCCCTGGCGGCGGCAGCGGCGGGCGCCGCCGAGGCGCTCGCCTCGTACCTCGACGCGCGCCGCCTGATGCCCGCGAAGCCGTCCTGATCCGGCAGCGCCCCGCCGATGGCCTGGATCGGCCGATGCTGCGATCCGCGCCCGCGACGGCTCAGTCGTCCGCCGGCGCCCCGTCCTTGATCACGAAGCGCGCGTCCAGGCGGGCCACCTCGGAGGCGAGGCCCGCCAGCTTGACCGAGCTGAGCACCGCCTCGAAGTCCTTGTAGGCCGCCGGCGCCTCGTCGATCGGGTAGACCCGCGTGTTGGTGAGGATGTCGCGCTCGGCAAAGGAGCGGTCCACCGCGACCTGATCGAGCTGGCGGCTCGCCTGCCTGCGGCCCAGCGCGCGTCCGGCGCCATGGTTGACGCTGTAGCAGGTCAGCGCCGCGCCCGGATCGGCGACCATGACCGCCGAGCCCGCCTGGGGATTGCCCGGCAGCAGGATCGGGTGGCCGACCTCTGCGAACGGCGTGCCCGCAAGCTCCGGGTGGCCGCCGGGGAAAGCGCGGGTGGCGCCCTTGCGGTGGACCCAAACCGGCTTGCCGTCGAGCTGCTCGCGGCGGGCGATGTTGTGGCTGATGAAGTAGACCAGCCGGCCGCCGACGCCCGGGAAGACCGCCGCGAACGACTCGAGCACCAGCGCATTGATCAGCAGGTGGTTGACGGTCGCGAAGTTGGCGCCCATCGCCATGTCGTCGAGGTAGCTGTCCGCCTGCGGCGTGCCGAGCGGGGCGTACACCAGGTGCGGGTCGCCCGCCGGCAGCGCCAGGTGCCAGCGCTCGAAGTGGTGGCGCATCTCGCGGAACTGCCGCTGCGCCAGGTCGTGGCCGAAGCCGCGCGAGCCGCAGTGCGAGAGGAAAGCGACGTGGCCGTCGCGCAGCCCGAACGCCGTCGCCGCGCGCTCGGCGCGCTCCCTGGCCGCGGCGGCGCCGTTGCCGTCCCCTCCGGCGCCGACGTGCACCACCTCGCACTCGCCGAAGTGATTGCCGCCGCCATAGGAGCCGAGCTGGCCGATCTTGTCGACGAAGTTCCCGAAGCGGCCGCCGGCGCGCAGCTCCGCCAGGCGCGCACGCAGGGCGTCCGCCGTGCCGTCATGGCCGAGGTGGCGCCAATCCTCGCAGCGCGCCGGCCAGTCCGCCGGGATGCCGAGGGCGGCGCAGACCCGGGCGGTCGCCCCCTCGGTCACCGCTTCCTCGCCCAGCGCCGCGGCGACGCGCCGCGACTTGCGGACGCTGCGCTGACCCTTGCCGGCGCCGGTCGGCACGCGCTGCCCGATCTCCCGGATGAGCGCCCGGCGCACCGCCTGGCCCGCGATCTCGGCGGCCGGCAGGTCGAGCTGCAACAGGCTCATCGAGCACTTGATGTCGACGCCGACCGGACCCGGGTAGATGTGGCTGGGCGAGGTGAGCACACAGCCGACGGGAGCGCCGTAGCCGCGGTGCGCATCCGGATTGAGCACCAGATCGGCGACGCCGGGCGCGCCGCGGGCGTTGACCGCCTGTTGCAGGCACACCTCGTCGAGGCCGTCGCGGATCGCCGCGGTGCCGATCACCCGCACCGGCGGCAGCCGGCCGTCTGCCACCGGCAGCAGGGCGGTGGCCTCGCCGGTCGGGATGAGGCGGTGCCGCCCGGTCTCCTGGCTCTCGCGGTTCATGATCGGCACCTCCGCCTCGCCGAGATCCTAACCCGGTGCCGGCAGGGCGGGCTGCCGGTCAGCTCTTCGCACGGAGCCGGGGCGAGGAGGGCTCTTCGGCTTCCTCAGCCGCGGCGGCGGCGCGCCTGAAGTAGCGGCCGGGCGTCGTGCCGAGGGCGCGCCGGAAGGCGGCGACGAAGGCGCTGGGGCTCTCGTAGCCCGCGGCCCTCGCGGTGGCGGTGACGGAATCGCCTTCCGCGAGGTGCTGCAACGCCCGGAGGAGCCGCGCCCGCTGCCGCCACAGGCCGAGCGGCAGGCCGGTTTCCTGGCGGAACAGCCGCTCGAGGGTGCGCGCGCTCGCCGCCGCGGCGCGCGCCAGCTCGGGGAGGGTCCGGCGGGCCGCGGGATCGGCGCGGATGAGCGCCGCGGCGCGGACGGCGCGGGCGTCCCGCGGCATCGGCAGGTCGAGGGGGACCAGCGGCAGGATGGTGAGCTCGTCGAGCAGGACGTCGAGCAGATGCCTCTCCGCCACGACCCGCCGGTCGAGGGTCCGCAGGCGCATCGCGCGCCGCAGGATCTCGCGCAGCAGAGGGGTGATCTCGACCACCCGGCAGCTGCCCGGCAGCCGCCCGCGCAGCAGGCGGCCGAGCGAGTCGCTCAGATAGAGGGCGCGCATCGCGACGCCGCCGGCGATCTCCACGTCGTGCCGGACGCCGGTCGGGATCCAGATCGCCTGGTGGGCGGGAACCACCCACAGCCCGGCGCCGGTGTGCACCGTCAGCATGCCGCGGGAGGCAAAGAGCAGATGCCCCCAGAGGCTGGCGCGGTTGCGCCAGACGAAGGCGGAGGCCCAGGCGACCGAGGCCGCCCGCACCTGCGGTTCCGCGGTTTGGCGCGATCTCGACATCCACTGTCAGTATAGAGCTAACACGCAGCGCCGGGAGCGGGTTATGGTGGGCCCGTCCTGAGTCTGCCTTGCCTCGAAAGGAGGTACCGGAGATGCCGCAGAGCCCGGAGCCCCGTGCCGCAGCCAACGTGGCGCATTTCGCGATCAACGCCGACGACCTCGAGCGGGCGCGCCGCTTCTACGAGCGGGTGTTCGGCTGGCGCTTCGAGGCCTGGGGGCCGCCGGGCTTCCTGCAGGCGATGACCGGCACCGAGGGCGAGCCCGGCATCCGCGGGGCGCTGCAGCAACGCCGGGAGCTGGTCGCCGGGCAGCGCACGATCGGCTGGGAGTGTTCGCTCTCGGTCAAGGACGTGGATGCGGTCGCCGCCGCGGTGGTGGCCAACGGCGGCACGATCATCATTCCGCGGACCCTGATCCCTACCGTCGGCCACCTGATCTTCTTCCGCGACCCGGAAGGCAACGTCGCCGGCGCCATGCAGTACGACCCCAACGCCCAGGACGAGATCTGAAGGCGGCCGGGGCGGAAAGGAGGAGCTCGATGCCGCGAATGCCGCGAACGGTGCGAACGGTGCGAATGCTGCGAATGCCGCGAACGCCGCGAATGCCGCGAACGCCGCGAACGCTGCGAACGCTGCGCATGCTGCAGACACCGCGATCGATGACCTGCCGTGTGTTGGCGCTCCTGCTCGGTCTCACCGGCGGGATGGCCGGCGGGATCGCCGGCGCCGGCGCCGTGCCGGCGCAGGAGCTGACTCAGGAGCAGGCCGTTGCCATCCGCAGCGGCGTCCAGGCGACGCTCGACTCCTACTGCGAGCTGGCGGCGGCCGGCCGCTGGGACGCGCTGCTGCGGCTCTATGCGGAGGATGCGCGTTTCCGCTGGGTTGCGAACGGGGTGGTCGAGGCCCGCTCGGTGGACGAGATCCGGAAGTATTTCCTGGCGCTTCCCCCGGGCACCAAGGTCCAGAACACCTTCCAGGACAGCGAGATCACGCCGCTGGCGCCGGGCGTCGCCCAGGTGTTGACGCGGTTCCAGACCCGGCTGGTGGACCCCAAGGGCGGCGGCTTCAGCTTCGGCGGAGTCCTTGGCATGACCCTGATCGACCGCGGCGACGGCTGGAAGATCCTCAACGGTCACTCGTCCTCGCCGAGCCGCCGGGGACCGTAGAAGAGGGCCGCCCTAGCGCCGGCCGCGAGGAAACCAACCGGGGCTGAGTCAGGCGCCGGGCTCGATTTCGGCGGCGGGCGCGGCGGGCGCGGCAGGTGCCGTGGGCGCGGCGGGTCCGGCCGCTGCTTATGGCACCCCCTGCAGCAGGCTCTCCCACTCGGACGCGGCGAGGGGACTGGCGAAAAGGCGCGCGGTGGAGCCCTCGACCAGCAGCTCTCGCGTGGCGTCGCGGGCGAAGCCGAGGGCGGCTTTCATCAGGCCCGAGCCGACGCTGAGGCGGGCGACTCCCAGACGCTCCAGCTCCGCGGCCGGCGGGGTGGCGCGGCCGGCCAGCAGGCTGACCGGGCCGGCGATCTCGCGGACCAGGCTGGCGACCTGGTCGGCGGCGAACACCCAAGGCACGAACAGGCAGTCGGCGCCGGCTTCCCGGTAGGCGTTGGCGCGCCGCACCGCTTCGGCGAGGCGGCCCTCCGGCGGGCCCACCTGGGCGAGGAACACGTCCACTCTGGCGTTGAGCACCAGCGGCACTCCCGCCGCCGCGGCGGCCTGCCGCACCGCGCGGATGCGGTCGACCTGCTCGCCCAGCGGCCGCAGCGGCGCCTGCGCGTCGCCGGTGCCGTCCTCGAGGTTCATGCCGACCGCGCCGGCGGCGAGGACGCCGCGCGTGGTCTCGGCCACCTCCTCCGGGGAGCGGCCGTAGCCGGCCTCCATGTCCGCCGTCACCGGCACGCTCACCGCCGCGGCGATGCGGCGCACCGCCTCGAGCATCAGTTCGCGCGGCAGCCGCTCGCCGTCGGAGTAGCCGAGCGCCGCCGCCACCGCGGCGCTGCTGGTGGCCACCGCCCGGGCGCCGGCCGCCGCGACGACGCGGGCGCTGGCCACGTCCCAGGCGTTGGGCAGCAACAGGATCGGCGGGCCGTGGTGCATGGCCAGGAAGGCTCGTGCTTGCCGCTGCAAGAGGTCGATCGGTGTCTGCATGGGGTTCAGGATACGTCAGAAAATGGGCGTCACGGCCGCCGCGGCGCAAGCGGTGGCGGGGCCGCGGGCGCCGCCGCGCCTCGCGGTCTACTCGGCCGCCGTGGATCGCCCACGCCGGGCGCCGGCGTCGCGCGCTTCGACGCCGCGGCGCAGCTGCTCGACGCCGCCGGCGGCGATCGGTGCGACCACGGCGGTGATGCGGTCGCCGGCGCGCAGGACGGTGTCGCGCGAGGGCACCTCCTCGGCGCCGCCGCGCTCGACCGTCACCAGCAAGCAGCCCGGCGGCAGGCCGAGGTCGGCGAGCCGCCGCCCGTCGAAGCGTGCGCCGGCCTCCACCAGCAGCTCGACCAGGGTGGTCTGGCCAGGTTGCGTCCGCTCCTGGCCGCGCAGCAGATCGCGCTCGAGCAGCGCCTCGTAGATCGGCTGATCGCGCAGCAGGTCGGCGAGCGCGTAGGCGGTGAAGCAGGCGGCCAGCAGCGGCAGCATCAGCGAGTACTGCGCGGTCATCTCGAGCAGCAGCACGATGCCGGTGAGTGGCGCCCGCACGATGGCGGCGAAGAGGGCGGCCATGCCGACCACCGCGAAGGCGGCATGGAAGCCGGCGGCCGCCGGGAAGAGCGTCTGGCCGAGCAGGGCGACCAGCAGGCCTGCCTGGGCGCCGATGACCAGCAGCGGCGCGAAGATGCCGCCAGCCGTGCCGCAGCCGTAGCTGAGCATGGTCATGGCGAACCGCAGCAGCAGCAGGCCGGCCAGCGTGCCCATCGCCACCCGGCCGGCAAAGGTGGCCTCGACCAGCCGACCGCCACCGCCCAGCGCCGCCGGCACGAACCAGCCCACCACCCCGAGCGCCCCGCCCACCAGCGCCGCGGGCAGGCCGAGCGGCCAGGACGCGGTGCGCTGGAACAGGCGCAGGCTGGCGAGCAGCGTGCGGTTGAAGGCGACGCCCAGGAGACCTGCGAATAGCCCCAGCGCGAGAAACAGCGGCAGGCTCGAAAGCGGCGGCACGGGAGGGTTGACGACGCGGAAGACGGGCGACTGTCCGAGCAGCAACCGTTCCACCACGTCGGCCGTCACCGAGGCGACGAAGGCGCCGGTCAGGGCGCCGGGCTGGAAATCCCGGCGCAGCTCCTCGAGCACGAAGATGACGCCCGCGAGCGGGGCGTTGAAGGCGGCGGCCAGCCCGGCGCCGGCGCCGGCCGCGATCAGGGTGTGCCGCTCCCTGGCGTTGCCGTGCAGCCACTGGCTCACCATCTGGCCGATGGCGCCGCCCATCTGGACGGTCGGCCCCTCGCGCCCGAGGGCGAGACCGCTGCCGATGCCCAGCGTGCCGCTGGCGAACTTGACCAGCAGCACGCGCCGCCAGCTCATGCCGCGCAGGCGGTGGAGGACCGCCTTGAGGTGCGGGATGCCGCTGCCGGAGGTCTCGGGCGCGAAGCGGCGCACCAGCCAGAGGGCGGCGCCGGCGCCGGCGCCGCAGAGCGCGATCGCGAGCAGCAGGCCCCAGGGCGGCGGCAGCGTGTGGGCGAAGCGGAAGAAGCCGTTGCGCAGCCGGTCGGCGGCGTCCAGGGTGATCCGGAAGGCGGACGCGGCAAGGCCGGCCAGGATGCCCACCAACAGGGCTCGCGGCACCACCCGGCGGCGGCGCTGCTGGCGGCGGGCGAAGTCGCGCACCTCGCGGCTGATGTCGCCGGCGGTAACGCCCTGCGGTGGGGCCGCCGGAGCGGCGGCAGGAGGAGCCGGCACGGCAGCGCCGGGGTCGGGGGCCGCCATCGAGCGATTCTGGTGGATGCTCCCGGTCATGTCCATCCGCTGCCGGCGAGACGGCGCTTGCCGCCGGGCCGCCCGCCGACCCGGCCACGCTGGCGGGCGGATGCTGGCGCGAGCCGTGGGCGGTCGCCAGGGCGGCGGCGGTTCCATAGAATCCGCGAGTGGCGAGAGCGATCGGCGCGCTGCGCGCGCACTGGCCGGAGTACCTGATCGAGGCAGCCCTGCTTGCCACGCTGATGATCGGCGCCGGCGTCCTCGGCACGCTGCTCGGCGCCGGCCCCGAGGCGCTGCGCCGGGCGCTGCCGGGACCCCTGGGGCGGCGCGCCCTCATGGGCGTGGGCATGGGGCTCGTCGCGATGGCGCTGACCTATTCGCCGTGGGGCCAGCGCTCGGGTGGGCACCTGAACCCGGCGATGACGCTGACCTTCTACCGGTTGGGCAAGGTGGCGGGTTGGGATGCGGCGTTCTACGTCACGGCCCAGATGACCGGCGCCGCCGGCGGGGTGCTGCTGGTGAAGCTCTGGTATGGAGCCGCGTTCAGCGGGCCGCCGGTGCGCGGCATCGTCACCATGCCGGGAATGCTGGGCGCTCTGGTCGCCTTTGCCGCCGAGCTCGGGATCTCCAGCCTGATGATGGGCGTGGTGCTGGCGGTGTCGAACTCGCGCCGCCCCCACCTGACCGGACTCTGCACCGGCTTGCTGGCGGCCCTGTTCATCACCTTCGAGGCGCCGCTCTCGGGAAGCAGCATGAACCCGGCGCGCAGCTTCGCCGCCGCGCTGCACGCCGGCGCCTGGCACGGCTTCTGGGTGTATCTGGGGGCGCCGCCGCTCGGCATGCTGCTGGCGGCGGCGGTCTTTGTCGCGGTGCGCGGCCGGGCCGGGGTGCGCTGCGCCAAGCTGCATCACGGCACGAAGCAACGCTGCATCTTCCTGGACTGCGGATACGCGACGGCGAGCGGCGCCCGAGGCGCCGGCCGCGACGGCTCCTGACCGGTAGCCACCACGGCTCGGTGCTCGCCGTGCACGGGGTTTGCGAGCGTGCAGGGGTTTGTCAGCAGGATACGCAGGACGAGTCCGGAGAGGCCGGCGGCCTCGTGCGGCGGCCGCCGGCGACGGCCGCCGATCACGACGCCGCGGTCAGACTCCTCTTCCCTGGATCAACCTCACGACGACGACGATCAGGGCAATCACCAACAACAGGTGGATGAGGCCGCCGACGTG
>Ga0070733_10001074_pt1 | contig 20714 bp, 15 predicted proteins | sample Coa_R1_9_FD_66450 | JGI IMG/M metagenome (GOLD analysis project Ga0070733, IMG submission 66450) | Surface soil microbial communities from Centralia Pennsylvania, which are recovering from an underground coalmine fire - Coalmine... | ecosystem: Environmental > Terrestrial > Soil > Unclassified ... | reverse complement strand
GACCAGTTGGCGGACCAGGCGGCCGCGGCGCGCGCCCAACGACACGCGCAAGGCAAGTTCCGGTCTGCGCGCGGCGCCACGCGTCAGCAGGAGGTTGGCCAAGTTCGCGCACGCGATCAGTAGCAGCACTCCCACCGCCGCCAGCAGCGTGGTGAGCGAACTGGAAAACTCACTGCGAGTTTCCGACGCTCCACGCGCGGCCGGCCGCAGGCGGAGCCGCTGATCCAGATACTCGCGTCCTTGTTCCCCTAGCGCGGCCGGACCATAGAACGATTCCAGCCCAGCCTGAAAGACGGCGTTGGCCTCGGCTTCCGCCTGAGCCAGCGTTACTTCGGGTTTCAGTCTCCCGAATACATGCAGCCACATCACCTTGGCGGGAGGCGCATCGTGCAGCCGGTCTCTGCCGGGCAACACGCTGGGCTGCATTCTCAGTGGGAACCAGAGGTCCGGCTGCTGCCCACTGGTCTCGCCGATGAACCCGCGCGGCGTGACACCGATAATGGTCAGCGCAACTTTGGGCAAAGTGAGAGTCTTGCCCACGACGTCGGCACGCCCGCCGAAACGCCGCTGCCAGTAGTTGTAACTGATGACGGCGGATGGCGTCTCGGCATGATCCTCGGCAGTCGTGAACGCCCGGCCGATGACGGGGCGCACACCCAGAACCTGAAAGAATCCGCCCGACACTAAACGTCCCTTGGCCTCTTCCCACTCGCCGCCTTCGAAGCGAACCTGCCAGGTAGCAATGCTACTTTGCGACGCCATCAACTCCGAGAAGCTGCTGGAGTGATCCCGCAATTCCTCGAATTCGCCGTAGGTGAGCCAGGACCGGGGGCCGTCGGTGCGGCCGGTCCACCGGCCGGTCCACATTCCTGCGTCGTCGGGATTCGAGAGCATCACCAGTTGCTCGGGTTTGTCTACGGCGGGGAGCGACGCCTTGAGTACACCGTTCCACAAAGTGAATATCGCCGTGTTGGCTCCGATCCCCAGCGCCAGCGACAACACCGCCAGCAAGGCAAACACCCGGTTGGAAGCCATCGTCCGGAAGGCGTAGCGCAAATCCTGACCGAATTGCTCCAGCCACATCCAGCCAGCTCCCAACGATGCCGCGCGCGTGTCTTCCTGGACTCGCAGTACGGGGCCAAGTTTGCGGCGTGCGGCCGAGCGAGCTTCCTCCAGCGACATTCCGGCCGCGATGTTCTCTTCGATTTGACGGTCGAGATAATCCTGAAGCTCGGCGTTCAAGCTTTCTTCGTTAAGGTTCTCTTCGCGGCGTCGCCAGAAGTTCATAGTGGGCCTTCTTCCTCCACCGGACGCATGATGCGGCCGATGGCTTGCGATAAGCGGTCCCACTTCGAGGATTCGGCGATCAGGCGCTTGCGTCCTTTGGCGGTCAGACTGTAATACTTGGCCTTGCGGTTGTTCTCGGAAAGCCCTTCTTTGGCGGACAGCAGGCCCTGCCGCACCAGACGATGCAGGGCGGGATAGAGCGAGCCGTGCTCCACCTGCAAGACTTCTTCAGAGCCGCGCTCGATGGCATGCGCGATGGTGTGGCCGTGCGCGGGCGCCAGGAGCAGGGTGCGCAGAATCAGCATATCCAAAGTGCCTTGCAGCAGATCGATGCGATTTTGTTCGCCGCGGTTTTCATCAGTTCCGGTAGACATTCTTCCTAAGCGTAAATCCACTTCGGTAGAATGTCAAGGGGAGTGCACGAGGAAGCCGTCCGATTCCGGGACAGCTCATTTCGGAAATGGACGCGAAGGATCGGCCGCGATTCCTGAACCCTTTATGTTTCAGTGATTTACGGCCTCCAAACGGATGGCCGTGCACGTGCGTCTATAACAGCATGACCACGACGCGGGCTTTGATCGCGGACGATCAGCCGGATGTGCTCGAAGCGCTCCGGCTCCTGCTCAAGAACGAAGGCTTTCAGACGGAGGCAGCGCAATCGCCCGCCGCCGTGTTGGATAAGTTGCAATCGCACCGCTTCGATCTGGTCCTGATGGACTTGAACTATACGCGGGACACGACTTCGGGAAACGAAGGACTGGATCTGCTGGGACGCATTCAAGCCATCGATCCTACGGTTCCGGTGGTAGCGATGACGGCGTGGGCCAGCGTGGATCTCGCGGTGGAGGCGATGCGGCGCGGAGTCTGCGATTTTGTGCTGAAGCCGTGGGAAAATTCGCGGCTGGTGCGAACGCTGAAGAACCAGATCGACAAGGGACGGAGGAGACGCAATCAGCTTCGCCAGGAGCGCGAGGAGGTCGAGGATGCCCACGCGGCCGGCCTGGCGCTGCTGCCCCGGAGCATTCCGGACGTCCCGGGCTTTCAGATCGTGGCGTCGTCACAATCGGCCGGGACGGTGAGCGGCGACTACTTTGACGTGCTGGATCTGCAACAAGGTGATCCCGGAGCAGGCAAGGTGGCTATCTCCATCGCGGACGTGATCGGGAAAGGCGTTCCCGCGGCTCTGTTGATGTCCAATTTGCAGGCGACGGTGCGCGCGCTGGCGACGGCGGACACTCCGCCTTCGGAGTTGGCGGCGAGGTTGAACCAGAGCATTCTCCGAAACACCACGCGCGGAAAATTCGTGACGTTCTTTTACGGCGTTCTGGATTCCAGCGCGGGGACGTTCACCTACACCAACGCCGGGCACAGCGCCCCGGTTCTTGTTCGCTCCAGCGGCGAAGTAAATCGGCTGGAGGCCGGCGGCGCGGTGCTGGGTGTTTTCTCCGAGTGGTCCTACGAGCAGGAAGAAATTGCGCTGGCGCCGGGCGACCGCCTGTTGCTTTTCACCGATGGCATCACCGAGGCGGAGAACTCCAATCAGTTGGAATTCGGCGAGAAGCGGCTGGCAGAGCTCGCCGTCGCCCTGCGCGAGCAGGACGCGGCCGGGATGAAGGATAGCATCCTGGAAAGCGTAGCGGAGTTCACCGGCAGCATTCTTGTGGATGACGCCACGCTGGTGGTCGTGGCCGCAGTCTAACCGACTTGGTCGAATCCTCTTGGGTTGACATCTTACCTGAGCCGGTGCATACTTGGGTCAAGTGTCAACCCAAGACCAGGACCGGCTGAGCCTTTTACAAGGCACTCTCGACCTGCTGATCCTGCGCACACTGGTCCCGGGACCGCAGCATGGACAGGGAATCGCGCGGGCGATTCAAGAAACCTCCGGCGACGCCCTGCTGGTTGAGCATGGTGCGCTGTACCCTGCATTGCAGCGCCTGGAAGCCCGGAAATGGATTGAAGCCGATTGGGGTGTCTCGGACAACAATCGCAAGGCCCGTTTCTATACCCTGACCAAGAAGGGCCGTAAGCAGTTGGCCGTCGAGATTTCGCGATGGCGCAGGCTGGCTCTGGCGATCGGGCAGGTCCTGGGACCGGAAGCGGCGTGAGGCAAGCTTATGTTCCGCCGGCGCAAAACCACTGACTTCTCCACCGAGATTGAAGCTCACATTCGATTGGATGCCGACCGTTACCGCGAGCACGGGATGAGCGAAGAGGAGGCTCTCGCGACGGCGCGACGCGCGTTCGGCAACGTGACTTGGAGCCAGGAGCGATTTTACGAATCGCGGCGCTGGCGATGGTGGGACCAACTGTGGCAGGACCTGCGCCTGGCCGCACGACTGCTCAAGAAGACGCCGGCGTGGACGGCGGTGGCGGCGCTCACCGTGGCGCTCGGCATCGGGGCCACGGCGGCGATCTTCAGCATCGTGAACGTCGTGCTGATTCGGCCGCTCCCCTTCCCTCACGCCGGACAGGTTTACTGGGTGACGGAGTGGCTAGGCCGCATGAAGGAGGAGATCTCCGCCGCAGGCGACTACCTGACGCTTCGGGAAAGCGCGCGTAGTTTAACGGACCTAGCCGCCTACAATTCCAGCGGCGTGACGTGGACTGGGCCGGACGGCCCGCAGTCTCTCACGGCGGGCCTCGTAACGGCTTCCTTCTTTCCTCTGCTCGGTGTGCAACCAATCGCGGGACGCATCTTTCGCGAGGACGAAGATCGTCCTGGCGCGGAGCACGTGGTCCTGCTGAGTTATCGCTTGTGGCAGCAGAAATTCGCGGGTAATGCTTCCGTCCTGGGCCAGGCCATCCGGCTGGACCGCGAACCAGCGCGAGTGATCGGCATCCTGCCGCGCGGCTTCAACTTTCCCCCCGCGGCCGAATTGTGGATGCCCCTGCATCTGGACGAGGCACAGGAGCGGGAACGCAAGCGCATGCTCATCGTGCAGATGCTGGCTCGGGCTCCGGCGAACGCCAGCGCCCGGGAAGTAAACGCCGAGTTGCATCAGCTCACGCCGATCGTCCAGCGCGCCTATCCGTCGTCGTTTAACGGAAACGGCTTCACGGACGGAATGCGGATTTATGCGCAACCGTTGCAGCAACACCTCACTGGAAATCTGCGTCCGGTGCTGCTGGTATTCGCGGGCGCGGTGGGGTTGATGCTGCTGATCGTCTGCTTCAACGTCGCGAATCTGATGCTGGCCCGCGCGACCACGAGGCGCAGGGAGATCGCCGTGCGCGTGGCTCTGGGCGCTCCGCGCGGACGGATCGTCAGTCAATTGGCGGCGGAGAGTCTGCTGGTGGCTCTGCTCGGCGGCGTAGCGGGGCTGGGACTGGCGGGCCTCGCGATTCGCATTCTGAACTCCGCTCCGCAGAGTGGCCTGCCGGAGATTTCCATCGATTTCACCACGGCTTCGTTCGCGTTCCTGATCACCGTGCTGTGCGGGCTTGCGTTCGGCCTCGCCCCGGCTCTTGGATCGCTGGGGTTCGGCGTGCGGGAAGCGCTGCAAAAGGAGTCGCGCAGTGCCAGCGCAGGGGCAGGTCTTCGGCGCGTCCGGCAGGCGCTGGTGGTGGCGCAACTGGGATTGTCGCTGACGCTCTTGATCGGAGCCGGATTACTGGCGAAGAGTTTCCTCCGGCTGCGTAACACCGATCCGGGATTCCGCGCCGAAAACGTTCTTACGGGGCGGCTGAATCTGTTTCCGAAATACATGACACCGGAAAGTCAGATGGGTTTTCTGGAGCAAGTGCTGGCGCAGGCGCGGGCCCTTCCTGGCGTTGAATCGGCGGCGGTGGTGAATGGGATGGCGGTCGGCGGTGCCGGAGGCAGCGGTATCTTTCGCATCCAAAACCGCCCTCCGGTTCCGAGGGGCCAAGAACCGCGCGCGAATGAGATCGAAGTTAGTCCGGACTACTTTCGAGTGCTTCGCGTGCCGTTGCTCGCCGGGCGGATGTTCTCTTCCCGCGATAACGCGGACGCGCCGCTGGCGATCGTTGTGAACCAGGCATTCGCACGGCGGTTCTTCCCGGGAGAAGATGCCGTGGGGCATCGGATCAGCCTGACGACCGACCCTCCGGTGTGGCAGGAAATCGTGGGAGTGGTGGGCGATATTCGCCAGGGCGGCCTGGACCAGACTGCCTCGCCTACATACTACGGTTGCCTCCTCCAACAGAAGCTGGCCTTGTTTGGAAGCACCGGCCTGCTGATGCGCACCGCGGGCGATCCTCGCGCGCTGATTTCGGCGTCGCAGAGGACGGCAACCGCGGTGGACCCGGATGAGCCGGTCTTCGACGTCAAGACATTGGAGCAGCGGCTGGATGAATCGGTGGGATCGCGGCGGTTTAATGCGGCGCTGATCGGGTGCTTCGCTTTGATCGCGGCGATTTTGGCGGCCATCGGAGTGTACGGAGTGATGTCCTATCTGGTGACGCTGCGAACCTCGGAAATCTGCATCCGCATGGCGCTGGGCGCTCAACCAGGGCAAGTGCTGCGGTCGATTCTGCGCGAGGGGCTGGTGCTGGGAATTCTCGGTGCAGTGCTTGGAATCGCAGGCGCCATTGGTCTGAGCCGCTATCTGGCGACGCTGCTCTACGGCGTCGGCACGCAGGACCCAGGGACGTTTTGCGCCGCCGCGGCGATGCTGTTCGGAGCGGTGCTGGCGGCGTGCTTCGTTCCAGGCCGCCGGGCCGCCCATATCGACCCGGTGGCCGCGCTCAGGCACGAGTAAACGAAATAGAATCCAGTTCTACTTTTTCGCGAAATCGCCGGCTTTGAAGATGGCGAACGAGGCCGGATCGAGCCATTTCTTCGCCGCGGCGTTCACCTGGGCCAGCGTCAGGGCAGCGATTTTCTTTTCGCGATCCTCGGTGCGTTGCATGGTCCAGCCGTAGCGCGCCTGGGTGGCGAGCGCAGTCGCCAGCCGGCTGTCCTGGGAACGGCTGGCCAGTTGCGCATCGAGAATCTCCTTCTTGACGGAGGCGAGCTCCGCTTCGGTGAAGCCGTCGCGCACGATCCGGGCAAGTTCCTCCTTGAATGCCGCCTCCACTTTGGCCATGTTCTCCGGCGCGCAGATGGCAGCGCCGGTGAATTGAGCGAACTTCTCTTGCGTGCCCGCGTTGAATGAGGAAGACACGCCATAGCTCAGGCCATCGTGCTCGCGAACGCGGACCCACAAGCGGCTTTTCTCGTCGCCCCCGGTCATCGTGTCCACTAACACCATCGCCAGGTAATCCGGGTCGTCCTGATTCATCGGCATGGTCGAGACCAGCGTGAAATACGCGCCGGTCTTGTCGGGCGTCTCCGTGGAGCGCTCTACCGGCGTCAGCTTCTGCCAGGTGCGCGCGATCTCCTTATACGGCACGGGACTCTTCCAATCTCCGAAGAGCTCGCCCGTGAGCTTTTGCACTTCGGCGGAGTCAAAGTCGCCGATCACCACCAGCTCGGCGTTGGATGCGCCGTAGAAATCCTTATAGAACTTCTTGGCGTCGTCGAGAGTCACCTTCTTCAGCGCGTCCATGCGCTCCTCCGCGGTCATGGTGGCGCGCGGATCGCCGGCGGGATAGGGAGCGACGTAGCGGGCACGCTGTTCTTGAGCGATAGCCTGCGGGTCGCTGCGCGAGGTTTCCAGGCGCGCCAGCGCAGCTTGGCGGCTCTGCTCGAAGTCGGACTCGGGGAAGCTCGGTTCGCGGAGCTCTTCCGCGGCCAAGCGAAGAGCGTCCGCCAGAGTCGCACGCGACGCCGTGATGGAAGCGTTTGCACCGGCGACGGAACCTCCTCCCCCGCCCCGTCCGCCACCGCCGCCGACTCGCACCTGGATCTTCAGGCGATCCATCTCGTCCTGGAGTTGCTGGCGCGTGTGTTTGGTGGTGCCACGGCCAAGAAGCCCGTCGGCCATCTGCGCGGCGGTGGATTTGCCGAAGAGGCTCTTCTCGTCGCCGAAGTGCAGCTCCAGTTGCGCGGTCACCACGCCGCCGCGGTTCTTCTTGGGCATCAGCACCAGCTTGATGCCGCTGGGAAGGGTGATGCGCTGGACGCGCGCCTCGATGTTGGCGGGAGTCGGGTCGAAGGCCTCGCCATCCTCGACCGCAGCCTTCCCGGCGTAATTCCTCAGCGCGGCTTCGATATCCGGCGTCGCGGGGACGACGGTGCGGTCGGGCGCATCCTCTGGAATGAACTTGCCAGAGGTGCGGTTGGACGGCTTCAGATAAAGCTTGGCGACGCGGGCAACGTCCTCAGGCGTCACCTGTTCCACGCGGTCGCGATTGAGGAACAGCAGACGCCAGTCGCCCATGGAGCCCCACTCGCTCAGATTGAGTCCCACGCGCGAGGAGTTCTTGAGCGACTGCTCGGTGGCGTTGAGTAAGCGGGTACGGGCGCGGTCCACTTCGTCCTTCGAAGGCGGCTCCTTCACGACGCCGTCGATCACGCCTTGCAAGGTCTTCTCGACATCATCGAGCGAGCCTTCTTTGCGAAGACGCGCGCTGAACATCATGTAGCCGGGATCGTGGAGCATGTTTTCGTCGGCGGTGGCGGAAACGGCCTTCTTGGTCTCAACCAAAGCCTTGTGCAGACGCCCGGAAGTGCGGTCGCCCATCAATTCCATCAGCACCTCGATGGCGGCCATGTCGGGGTGCCCGGCGGCGGGGATGTGGTAAGCCATCATCTCGATCTGCTCCCCGCCGGTGCGGCGCAGGACCACTTCGCGCTCGCCGTCCTGGGCAGGTTCCTCGGTATAGGTGGGCGTGAGCTTGCGCGTGGGTTTGGGGAGGGCGCCAAAAATTTCGTTGATCCAGCCGAGAGTTTTGGCGGGGTCGATTTTGCCGGCCACCACCAGCATGGCGTTGTCAGGCTGGTAATACTTGCGATAGAAGGCTTGCAGGGCGTCGATGGGCACCTTTTCGATATCGCTGCGGGAGCCGATGGGGCTGCGCCCGTAGGAGTGCCACAGGTAGGCGGTGGAAAGCACACGCTCCTCGAGAACGTTGGCGGCGCTGTTCTCATCTTTCTCGAATTCGTTGCGCACCACGGTCATCTCGCTGTCGAGGTCGGCGCGGGCGATGCGGGAGTTGACCATGCGATCGGCTTCCATGTCGAGCGCCCAGCGCAGGTTCTCGTCGGTCGCGTTCAGCGTCTCGTAATAATTAGTTCGGTCATAATCGGTGGTGCCGTTTTCGTTGACCGCACCGTGGGCGTTTAACTCGGCCAGAATTTCGCCGTGTCGCGCGGTGCCCTTGAACATCAGATGTTCCAGCAAATGAGCCATGCCAGTTTCGCCGTAGCCCTCAAAGCGCGACCCGACCATATACGTCACGTTGACCGTGAACGTGGGCTTGGAATTGTCGGGAAAGAGCAGCACCTGGAGGCCGTTGGCGAGGCGATACTCGGTGATGCCTTCAACCGAAGTGACCTTCGTTGGAGCGGGGGTTGGAGCAGAAGTTTGGGCGAACACGAGGCCCGGGACAAGTGCAAGAGACGCCAGAATCCTCATGGGATCAGGCTAACACCGAAGCGGCGGGGGTGGGTGTAGGATGGTTTTCAGTCCGCGCGGGAGGGCGACTGTGCTTCGAGAGACCATTTGTTTCGTCCTGTTTCTGGCCGTGTGCTTTGCTCAAGCTCCACCGGCGCAATCCGAGCCGCCCCGGTTCGAGGCCGCCTCCATTCGCCCGAGCGATCCCGAGGAATTGGCGGGGCCCTCCGGCATGCAGACCGGCCGCGGACTTGTCAGGGCGACGAACGTGACGCTGAAGCGGACTATCGCCGGAGCCTATGGCGTCGGGCAGGATCGCATTCTAGGAGGTCCCGAGTGGAGCGAATCCGATCGTTTCCAAATCACCGCCAAGGCCGATCAACCTGTCGGCGAAGACGTCCTGAATGCGATGCTACAGACGCTGCTTGCGGAGCGGTTCAAGCTGGTCCTTCACCGCGTCGCCCGAACTGGCGAGACGATGGTTCTGGAAGTCGCCAAGAACGGACCGAAGCTTCCGCCGGCCGGGGACGCGCCGCCATCCTACAACAATGGTCACAGCCGTCTCGACGCCACCGGCCTCAGCATGAGCAAGTTCGTCGAGATCCTCTCTCGCGACCTGAAGCTGCCGGTCGTGGATCGCACCGGACTAAAGGGCGCTTACAACTTCACGCTGCGGTGGAACCCGGACAGTGCGGGGGCGATTGAGCCTGACGACGCCGCGGCTGCGCTCAGGTTGGAGATGTCCACCGCGATCGCGCAGCAGCTTGGATTGTCGCTAAAGTCGCAGCGAACGCCGGTCGAGATGCTGGTGATCGACCATGCTGAAAAACCGTCGGCGAACTGATATGGAGCGGCGTGTCCGCTCCATGGTGACTGAAATAACGAATCGCTCCGTAGCCGCCTGATTCTCCGCGGCCTATTCCGCTGAACGCGCCATGCGACGGTGATAGACTTCAAGCATGAGCCGAGTTGAGGAGATCGAGGCTGCCATCGACTGCCCGCCCCCGGAAGAATACCGGCGTATCGTCCAATGGTTTCGAGCCCGAGAACAAAGGCGATGGGACGGGCAGTTAGATGCCGATTCTCCAGCGGGCAAGCTCGATTTCCTGTTTGACGAGGCGGAAACGGAATCAGCGGAGAGCCTTCTTCGTGAGTGGCCGTCGCAAAAGTGAAATCCGTTGCTACCCGGCGGTTCTGGGAACTGTTCCAGGCATCGCCCACTGAGGTGCAGTTACTCCGCCATCCGCCGATCGCATTCTTCAATCGCCGTCTCTGCCTGCTTCAGGCGCCGAGCCGTCTCGGGAGTATGCGGAGTCCAGTTTTTCCAACGCGACCGGTTCTTCTCGAACATCGTAATCGCCCAAGCGTAGTGGCGGTTGGACAGGAGCATGCGGCCATACAGATCGTCGAGATCCGAAGCTGCCTCAACCGCCGCTAGCGAAGGTTTCTGGACCGACAGCAGGCGGCTAACCAGCGGCTCTCCTTTTTCAATCGCCGCGGCCGCTTGATCGGGCTTGCCGTCTTCGAAGAAGCGTTCCGCCGAGCGGTTCAGCTCAGCAAGCTGGCCGACGGTCTGCCCGTACCAGGAGGGTTCCGCGGCGTCGCCGCCGGACGGAGGAGCGGAGGTGCAGCCCGCCAGAAGCGCGACAGCAAGGATCGCCAGAGGGCGCACTAACCTCAGGATATCCGAAAAGCGCCCATTGGTCATGAAGTTGTCATGGAGGTCTCGTCAGATAGAAACGTTCGACCGATATAAAGGATATCGTGTCTACTACCCACGGACGAGAATCGATGACTTGCCGCTGCGACGTGTGTGCGCGGTTCTCACGGATCGTCTCACTGGTCAACGCAGCGAGCACTCGAATGGATCAAGAAGGCGACAACAAAAAGGGAGACTCGGCTCTACAAGCCAAACCGGCCCGGCTTGTTCCAAGACTTCCTGCGCGGTTTTTGTTCTTCACGACACCCAGCCAAGTTTAATAATAGACAGGTCTTTCCAAAACTCAGGAAAGCACTGGACTGGGGGTACGTCGCGCGGCCCTGTACTAAGGGCATGCACACGCTCACTTCAGCCCGCCCGCTCTATTGATTCGTCACAGCCAGGCTTGCAAAATAGACCCATGGAAAAACGATCCGAATCCCGCGTAAAGCTCAATCAGCCGCTCATGATCACCGCGCTCCTGAACGATCACGCCACCTCTGCCGGAAGATTCGTCGGCTTATCTTCAAATGACATGAAGATCAAGTCGAGCGCCGATTTGCCGGTTGGAAGCCTGGTACGGCTGGAAGTGGGCGACGATCTGATGATGACCGAAGTCCGGAATTGCGAGCCGGACGAAGGGGAATACAGCGCCGGCCTGTTGATATTGTCATGGCTCGAGAAATCGGAGCTGAAACGGCTGATGCGCGAAGTCGTCACTGGATGACCGGCATTTACGGTAACGCTGCTTGCACCGGCTCCGAGCGCACGCTTTCGTTGCCCAGAAGATCGACCGAAGAAACTTCGTACCTGTAGGTCTTTCCGGGCTGAACGTTGGTGTCGCTATAAGTGGGGGCTTCGATCAAAGGGGCGACCTTTTCGAACGGCCCGCCGTCGACCGAGCGGAACACGTTGTAACCCTTGAAATCGACTTCCGTGTTGCGTTCCCATTCCAGCTCGATCGTATTCACGCCGGCGACCGCGGTGATTCCCGCGGGAACATCCGGCGCGAAAGTGTCAATGGGCGTTATGGGTTTTTCCAGCGCGTCGGACACAAGGCTCTGCTGTTTCTCATCCGCGAAAGCCAGCACCATGTATTGATAGCGCATTCCGAACTGCGCGGCATCGTCCAGGTACTCTGGCTTATCCGTATCCGCGAGCTTCTCCGGCATGCCGTCGGCAACCGAGCGCAGGATTCGAAACTTGGGTCCGGGGCCGCGCCAGGTCAGATGCACGCCGTCTTTGCGGCTCTCGGCTTTCAGATCGGTGGGACGCGAGAGCGGCGCAATCACGCTCAGCACGAAAGGCAGCGACCATTGCGACAGCCTGCCTTTGGGGCCGGTGGAGCGAACGCGGAGGACCACGTCCTTGCCGATCCAGGCTTGTGCGGGAATCCGTTTCTCCAGCGCGCCCGGCGCCGAGGCGAGAACCGAATAGTGCGTGGCCGTGGGGAACCACGAATTGGGATTGTCCGCTGCAGGGCCGGCTGGGCCGGCGTACAGATCCACGGATCGCAAACTCGCCAGATCCAGCCCTTCCGTGGTGAGCTTGGGGATGGTGAACGCGGCGATAATTTCATCGCCGTATTCGATGGCCCTCAGGTCGCTGACCAGAACCGGTACATCCAGCGGCGGGGCTTGAATCGGGCCAATGTAACCAGGGCCGAGAAGGCGGCATCCCGCGAGGGAACCCAGGGCCAGAAATACCACCGGGGAAAGCGCCAGCCGCACAGACAAGGTTGTCTGTGCTTTGCTCACAAAACGGGTCTCACAGAATGTACCGGCTCAGATCCTGGTCCTTGACGATCTCGGCCAGCTGCTTGCGGACATACACGGCGTCCACCTTGACGGTTTTCTTCTTGAGATCCGGACCATCGAACGAAACATCCTCCAACAGCTTTTCCAGGATCGTGTGAAGACGGCGCGCGCCTATGTTCTCGGTAGATTCGTTCACCCGCGCGGCGAAACTGGAGATCTCCTCGAGCGCGTCCTCGGTGAACGTCAGCTTGATGCCTTCCGTATCCAGCAGGGCCTGATACTGCTTGATCAGCGCGTTCTTCGGCTCCTTGAGAATGCGGATGAAATCGGCCTGCGTCAGCGACTTGAGCTCCACCCGGATGGGGAAGCGGCCTTGCAGCTCCGGAATCAGGTCGCTGGGCTTGGAGACGTGGAACGCGCCTGCGGCGATAAACAGGATGTGATCCGTGCGCACGAAGCCGTAGCGCGTGTTAACGGTGGTGCCTTCGACGATGGGCAGGATGTCGCGTTGCACGCCTTCGCGGCTGACGTCGGGACCATGGCCGCCTTCGCGGCCGGCTATCTTGTCCACCTCGTCGAGAAAAATGATGCCGCTGCGCTCCACGCGCTCAATGGCGATGCGAGTCACCTGATCCATATCCAGCAGCTTCTGCTCTTCCTCCTGGACCAGATAGTCGAGAGCCTCGCCCACGCGCATCTTGCGTTTGCGCGTACGGCCGCCAAACAGCCCGCCGAGCATGTCCTTCAAGTTGATGTCCATCTCCTCGATGCCGGCGGCGGTGGTGACCTCGAAGGTCGGCCCCTTCTCCTTGACGTCGAGCTCCACCATGCGGTCGTCGAGCTTGCCGGCGCGCAGACGCTCGCGCAGCTTTTCGCGAGTGCGGTCGGCGCTTTCAGCGGGCTCCGCCGGCGGAGGCATCAGCAGATCCAGCAGACGCTCCTCGGCGTTGCGCTCGGCTCGCTCGCCGACTTCGTTGAGGCGCTCCTCGCGCACCATGTCGATGGAAATCTCCACCAGATCGCGGATCATCGACTCAACGTCGCGCCCCACGTAGCCGACCTCGGTGAACTTGCTTGCCTCCACCTTCAGGAACGGTGAATTGGCGAGTTTCGCCAGCCTGCGCGCCAGCTCCGTTTTACCCACACCGGTGGGCCCGATCATGAGGATGTTCTTGGGCATGACCTCATCGGCCATCTCCGGCTCCAGCTTCTGGCGGCGGATGCGGTTGCGGAGAGCAATGGCGACAGCGCGCTTGGCATCGTTCTGTCCGATGACGTATTTGTCGAGCTCACGCACGATCTCGCGCGGCGTCAGCTCGTCCAGCATCGGAGTATCTTCGGCGGCTTGCGCGGGAAGGTAGATCACCATCAGCCCAACTCCTCGTAAACTACGTTCTCATTTGTATAGATACAGGTTTTCCCGGCGATGTCCATTGACTTTTCGACGATTTCGCGCGCGCTGAGTTTCGTATTTTCCAGCAGCGCGATGGCCGCGCATTTGGCGAAGGCTCCGCCGGAGCCGATCGCCGCGATGCCGCTGTCCGGCTCGATCACGTCGCCGTTGCCGCTGACGATGTAGGTGTTGCCGGTATCGGCCACCAGCAGCAGCGCTTCCAGATGCCTTAGCACGCGATCAGTTCGCCATTCCTTCGCCAATTCAACCACTGCGCGCGGCAGATTGCCGTTGTGTTGCTCGAGCTTGGATTCGAAGCGCGCAAACAAAGCGAACGCGTCGGCCGTGGAGCCGGCGAATCCGGCAATGATTTTGCTGTTATATAGCCGGCGTAGCTTCTTTGCGCCGGATTTGAGGACTTCCGATCCAAGGGTTACTTGTCCGTCGCCGGCCATGACCACTTTCCCATCGCGGCGGACGCAGAGGATCGTGGTGGAGCGGATTTTAGGATGTTTAGACACGAATCTTAAGTTTGGCACAGTCAGCGCGAAGGTGCGTCTTAATTGAGCGACTGAATTACGAGACTCCCCGCGCGATCCAGCCGGAACTTCCAACCGGGCGGGATCAGTGTCGTCGAACCGTAGTCGAGGACGAGCGCCGGGCCGGAGCGGGTCGTGGTTCCGAGGTGTTCGCGATTCCACACCTTGAGGCTGCGCCAGGAACCTTCGACAAATACGCGCCGGGTGACGCTGCGGCCGGCCTCAGACGGACCCGCTTTCAGTTTCGGCTTCGGGAGCCGCGTCCGCGCGCGAACCCGAATCGCCACCACCTCAACGTCGCGGCCTGGATTCGAATAGCCGTAGAGTTTGGCGTGCTCGCGATGAAAGCGCGCGGCGCCGGCGGCGAAAGCACTGGTGAACGGCACGTTGATCTCGTAACTTTGGCCGAGGTAGCGGAGGTCGGCGCTCCGTTCGATCGTCGCATTGGGGGATTCGCGGCGAGCGCGGCGTTCCAGCACCGCGAATCGGTCTTCTAAGTCGCTTGTGCCGAGAACAGCGGCGGAGTAATCCCGCGCGGCATCCGCCATCAGCATCCCCAATGCCGAGAGCGCGCCTGCGTAGCGCGGCACGATGACCGTGCGAATGCCCAGTTCGCGCGCGATTTCGCAAGCGTGCAGCCCGCCGCATCCACCGAAAGCGGCCAGCGCGAAGTCGCGAGGATCGAAACCGCGCTCCACCGAGACCGTACGGATCGCCCGCTCCATATTGGCATTGGCGACGCGCAGGATTCCCTCCGCAGCAGTGGCCGCGTCAAGCTTGAGCCGGGAGGCGATGCGATCGACCGCCGCGGCGGCGCGGTCCGCATGCATCGGCAGGCTTCCACCCAGCAGCGCCTCCACGCGCCCCAGGGCGACGTGAGCATCCGTGACCGTGGCGTCCATCCCGTTGCCGTAGCAAGCCGGACCTGGGTCCGCCCCAGCGCTTTCCGGGCCAACGCGCAGCAAACCACCTGCGTCGACGCGCGCGATGGAGCCGCCGCCGGCGCCGACCGTATGAATGTCGAGCATGGGAATACGAATGGGGAGCCCGTCAATCACCGTCTCCGCGGTCTCGCGCGGAGCTCCGTCCGCGAGGCTGACATCGGTGGAGGTGCCACCCATGTCGAAGCCGAGCACGCGGCGGAAGCCGCTGGTGCGCGCACACGCGAGCACTCCCACTAGGCCGCCCGCGGGTCCGGAAAGCACCGTCCGCACGGGATGGCGCCTGGCATCGCGAGCCGAAAGCAATCCCCCGTTCGATTGCATGATCGAGAGGCGAAATCCGCGGGCGCGCTCCAGCTCGCTCAGGTACGTTTCCATAAGCGGACCAACGTAAGCGTTGACTGCGGTGGTGGAGGCGCGTTCGTACTCGCGGAACTCGGGACTGATCTCGTGCGAGGCGCAGATGTACACACCCTCCCTCGCAAGCGCCTTCACAACCGCCTGTTCGTGCGCCGGGTTCTGGTAGGAATGCAGCAAGCAGATAGCGACCGATCGGATGCGGGCTCGCCGAAGTTTGTCGGCGAGGCGGCGCAGAGCCGCGGTGGTGGGGGCGCGCAATTCAGAACCTTCGTGATCCATCCGCGCCTCCACGCCGAAACATCGTGCACGTTCGATGAAGAGCCTTCGCGGCGCGGGCGTGAGGTTGTACAGCTCGGCGCGGTTCTGGCGGCCGATTTCGAGCAGATCCTCAAAGCCGGCGGTGGTGACGAAAGCCGTGCGCGCACCCTTGCGTTCCAACAGCGCGTTGGTGGCTACAGTGGACCCATGGACAACATCAACTTTGGTGCGCCGTTCGCCCGCGACAGCGCGCTCTACGCCCGCCAGAATCACCTGTGCCGGAGCACGAGGATTGGAGGGCAGCTTGAAACTTTCGAGGCTCCCGTCGTCGCGCAAGACGACGAAATCCGTGAATGTCCCGCCGGCATCGACGCCGATGCGCATGTTAACCGATTGTACATGCGCCCCGATCGTACATGCGCAATGATAAAGGTTGATCCTCCTCCGGCTGATCAGTTGGCCCTACGCCCGCAAGCATCTCGCGCGCGGCCTGCTGACCATGGCGGGCATCGTGCTGGGCGTGGCCGTGTTCGTGGGCATGCACACCGCCAACCAGAGCGTGCTGGCCGCGTTTCGCGAAACCATCGACCGCATCGCCGGAACAGCGCAGTTGCAGGTTTCGGCAGGGGAAGCCGGCTTCGACGAAGACGTATTGGATAAGGTTCGCAGCCTTCCCGGCATACGCGCGGCGGCGCCGGTGCTCGAATCCACCGTCTCCGTGGGCGGGACCAACTTGTTGATCCTGGGTGTCGACATGCTCGGCGACCGCAGCCTGCGCAACTACGATTTCGAGGATTCCGGCGAGGCCATCGACGATCCGCTGGTGTTCCTGGCGCAGGCCGATTCCCTGATCGTGACCAGCGCGTTCGCGCAGCAAAAAGGGCTGACGATTAACAGCCGCATTCCGATGCGCACCATGGCCGGCGACCAGGCGTTCACGGTCCGTGGCATTATGAAGCCCGGCGGCCTGGCCAGCGCCTTCGGAGGCGATCTCGCCATCATGGATATTTACGCCGCACAAAAAGTATTCGGACGGGGGCGCAAGTTCGACCGCGTGGATCTGGCGCTGGAAGACGGCGTGACGCTGGAGCAAGCCGCGGCGAAATTGAAGGCTCTGCTGGGTCCGGGATTTCAAGTGGAGTCGCCAAGCTCCCGCGGACGGCAGTTTGAGGCGACCTCGAGAGTCTATGTGCTGGCCTCGAACATCACCAGTGTATTCGCGCTGTTCATTGGAATGTTCATCATCTACAACACGTTCGCGATCGCAGTGACCCAGAGACGTTCCGAGATCGGCATCCTGCGAGCCTTGGGCGCGACACGAGGCCAGATCCGGACCCTGTTTCTGGTCGAAAGTGCGCTGACGGGTATGGCGGGGACGATGATAGGGATTGCCGCGGGACTGGTGATGGCTCGCGCGATGGCCGGATACATCGGCGGCTTTCTCGCGGACATCTACGGCGTGGCGCAGCGCGCCGGAGACATTCGCCTGGATCCGGCGCTGGCGGCGGCCGCGGCCGGAATGGGAGTGCTCACCAGCCTGGTTGCGGCTGTGCTCCCCGCGCGTAGCGCCGCGCGCGTCGATCCGGTCAAGGCACTGCAGAAGGGCAAGTATCAGTCCTTAAGCGAAGGCGAAAGCCGGGCGCGCAGGAACTGTGCCGCGGCTTGCGCGTGCGCGTCCCTGCTGGCCCTGGCCTTCAGCCGCATCAACCTCGTCTTCTACGCCGGATTTCTGTCCGCTGTGCTGGCTGCCGTATTGATGTCGCCGGCGGCATCCCTATGGCTGGCTCGCGTATTGCGGCCGGTGCTCAAGCGAATCCGGCCGGTAGAGGGAGCGCTCGCTGCCGACGGCCTGATTCAGGCCCCGCGGCGCACTTCGGGAACGGTTGCGGCGCTGATGCTGTCGCTCGCGCTGGTGATTTCCTTGGGCGGGCTGGCGCGCGCCAGCTACAACTCGATTGCGGAATGGATGCGCGTCGCCCTGAACGTGGATCTTTTGGTCACGACCGCGGAAAACCTCACCAGCCGAAGCTTCGTTCTTCCCGCATCGCTCGCGGACGGGCTCCGCTCCGTGGACGGCGTCGCGGACGTGCAATTGGTGCGTAGCGTGCGCATTGTGATGAAGGACACGCCCGTGATGTTGCTCGCCGCGGACGACGGTGCGTTAAAGCGCATGTCCCGGTTGACGCCTGTGGAAGGCCGAAGCGAGGAAATGGCACGGCTGGCCTTGGCGGGAAAAGGCGTGATCGCGTCGGAAAACTTCACGCGGCTGCACGGAGGGCATAGGGGAGACACGATCGAGATCCCATCGCCTACCGGAACGCTGCGCCTTCCCATCACGGGCGTGGTGCGCGATTTTTCGGATCAGCAAGGCAGCCTGTTCCTCTCGCGAGACCTGTTCGTGCTCCGCTGGAACGACGACGGCATAACCAGTTTCGGGATCTTCCTGCGGCCTGGTGCCTCCGACGCAGCCGTGCGGCAGCGAATTCTGGACCTCTATGGCGGCCAGCAACGTCTATTCGTTTTTACCAATCGCGAGGTCCGGAGTTACATCACGCGGCTGACCGATCAATGGTTCGGGTTAACGTATGTGCAGATCGCGGTGGCGGTGCTGGTGGCGATCCTCGGAATCGTGAACGCTCTGACGGTGTCGATTACCGACCGGCGCCGCGAATTGGGCGTGCTGCGGGCCGTAGGCGGGTTGCGCTGGCAGATCCGGCATACCATCTGGATGGAGGCGGCGGCGATCGGGACTATCGGTTTGATCCTGGGCCTGGCTCTGGGCGCGCTCCAGCTCTACTACAGCGTGGAAGTGGAGCAGAGGGACATCATCGGAATCGGCCTGGGGTATGCTTATCCATTCCGGATGGCGCTGGCTCTCATCCCGGTAATCCTGGGAGCGGCATGGCTGGCGGCACTTGGTCCGGCGGAGCGAGCGGTGCGAGGATCATTAGTGGAGGCGCTTGAGTATGAATAAGGCGATGGCCGTGTTCTTGGCCGTGTTTTTGATGACCGCGGGTGCTGCGATGGGGCAGGACGGGCGTCAGATCATGCAGGAAGTGCAAAAGCGCCAGCACACCACTTCGCTGCGTTACGAGGGCACCCTGCGGACCTATGGAGGCAACTCGCGAATCCAGGCCGAGGTCGACAAGCACACCGTCATCAAACGCTGGACTTTTACACGCCTCGGCGACTTCGGCAACAGCAAAGCCATTCTGCGCTTCACCGGGCCGGCGGAGGTGAAAGGCGTGGCCTTGTTGATCGTGAATCATCCCAACACCGCCAGCGATCAGTGGATCTGGCGTCCCAACATTGGCCGCGACCAGCGCGTCGCCGTGCAGGACCGCTCCACGCGCTTTTTCGGCACCGACTTCACCTTCGAGGATCTGGAGGAGCGGGACGTCGATCAATACGACTACACGCTGACGGGCGAATTCGGCGGACAGTGGAGAATCGATGCAAAACCGCACAAGCCCTCGATATACACGCACTCCTACTTCTTCATCGACAAGACCAAGTATGTCTACAATCGCATCGAAGCCTACGACAAAAAGGGCGTGGCGAAGTCCATCGACTACAGCGACTATAAAATGGTGCAGGGGATCTGGACCCCTAGCGCGGCTCTGGTCTTTGACGTTTTCGCGAAAAGTAAAACCGTGCTCACCTACGACAAAGTGGATTACAACCTGCCGATGAAGGACGAAGACTTCACGGTGGAGGCGCTCCGCCGCGGCGAATGATGAGATTTGCGTTTTTGTTCCCGGCGCTGCTGGCGAGCCTGGCCGCGGCCCAGAGCTTTTCGGATCTGACGGTGGAGACCTTGGTCCGCGACGCGCGCTATGCGGAGGGCCCGGTGTGGTCGCTCGAAGGTTTCCTTCTTTTCAGCGATACGGTGACGGACCAAATCAAGAAGTGGACTCCGGGGAAGGGCGTGTCGGATTACGCCAGCCGTCCCGGCGGCGCGGGCGGCAACGCCTACGACGAGGAAGGCCGCCTGTACACGTGCGAGTTCCACGACAGGCTAGTCACGCGTACGTCGAAGGATGGAAGGACGCGGAGCGTCATCGCGGCGCGCTTTGAGGGCAAGCGATTGAACGCTCCCAGTGACATCGTGGTGCGGCGCGACGGCAACGCATACTTCACCGACCCCGCTTTCGGCAACCAGCAGGATACGCGCGAGCTGGATTTTTTCGGCGTGTACAGGATTAAGACCAACGGCGAACTGGAGGCGATCGCGCGCTGGAAGACCCGTCCTAACGGGATCACGCTCTCACCCAACGGCCGCCTGCTCTACGTCGCCGATTCGGACTCCCGCTTGATCCGCGTCTACGATCTCGCCGGCAACGGCGCGGCCTCCAATGAACGCGTATTCATCGACAAGATCGCGGGCGTACCCGGAGGCTTGCGCACGGACGAAAAGGGAAATGTTTACGCGGCGGCGAAGGCTGTGTTCGTGTACTCGCCCAAAGGCGAGCTGCTCAAGGAGATTCGGCTGGCTGAGACGCCGTCCAATCTGGCTTTCGGCGACAAGGATTTCTCCTCGCTCTATGTCACGGCGCGGACTGCGGTGTATCGCCTCCGCGCGGGCGGCATGAAAGGCGCGCCCCCGTATGCGCCGCAAGTACCCTAAGCATCCGCTGGTGGGAGTTGGCGCGCTCATCTTCACCCGGTCCGGCCGCCGCGGTCCGATCCTGCTGGTGGAGCGCGCGGGCGAGCCGCTCAAGGGCTATTGGTCGCTGCCCGGCGGACTGGTCGAAACCGGCGAGCTTCTCGAGGACGCCGTGCGGCGCGAGATCCTGGAGGAGACCGGCCTCCGCGTGGCGCCCGTCAGCCGCTTCGGCATCTTCGAGCGGATCATGCGAGGCCCCCGGGAACGTGTCGAATATCATTACCTGCTGGTCGACTATCTCTGTAAAGTGGTGGGAGGCAAACTTCGCGCCGGCGACGACGTGAGCCGGGCCGCCTGGGTCCGCCGCGCGGAGTTGGACCAGTATCTGATCACGGAGGGCACCCGCGCGGT
>Ga0070733_10001072_pt1 | contig 20744 bp, 16 predicted proteins | sample Coa_R1_9_FD_66450 | JGI IMG/M metagenome (GOLD analysis project Ga0070733, IMG submission 66450) | Surface soil microbial communities from Centralia Pennsylvania, which are recovering from an underground coalmine fire - Coalmine... | ecosystem: Environmental > Terrestrial > Soil > Unclassified ... | reverse complement strand
CAACCCTGCTCGTAGTCGTGGGATGGCCGCGGTTGATCGGGAGACTTGGCGACAACCTGGCGCCAGAAAAAGCTGTTCAGATCGTCAGGGGACGGACTGGTGACCATTCCATTGACGACATAGAGGTCGGGAAAGCCGTCATGGTCGAAATCCCAGGCATCGCTTGACCAGGCCCAACGGCCGACGCGAACGCCGGCGGAATCGGTAACGTCAATAAACTTAGCGGAATCATTCCTGAAGAGCGAGTTGCCCATTGCGTGCTTGCGATACAGCCGCCGAACTTCGGGAGAGGAGTTTGTCTTGAAAACGTCCTGCATGGTGACGCGCTCGCCGGCGGCGGTCCACATGTTGGCGACATAGAGATCGTCGGCGCCGTCATTATCGAAGTCGAACCAGCACACGCCCATGCCGGCGCCAATGTCTTCGACTCCAGCCTCGGAAGCAATGTCGGTGAAGGTGCCGTCGCCGTTATTGCGATAGAGATTTTTCCGGCCGAAGTCGTTCACGACATAGAGGTCGGGCCAGCCGTCGCGGTTGAAGTCGTTCCAGCCGCAGCAGAAGCTGTAGCGGGTGTTGTTCTGATGGAGGCCGGTCTCAACGGTGACGTCGCGAAAGGTGCCATCCCGGTTGTTGCGCATCATGAAATTCGGCGGCCCGTTGTTGGCGTCGAAATAGGGAGACGGGTACTTGTACTGATCGGTGCCCTGGTAATAAGTGTAGAGACAAAAATAAATGTCGAGCCAGCCATCGCAGTCGTAGTCGGCGACGGCTGCGCCCACGAACGTTCCCTGCGGAGGATTCGCAAAACGAAACGCATGAGGCTTCTGATGGAATCTGCCGCTTCCGTCGTTGAGAAAGAGCAGAGGGCCATTGGCACGAACGACGATCAGGTCCTGATGGCTGTCGTTATCCACATCAACGATCAAGGCGCAGGCGGTATTTTCGATCACCCCCACGCCGGAAGATTCGGTGATGTCCTCAAAGGTGCCGTCGCCGCGATTGCGGTAGAGCCGGTTCGGCAGACCTCCGGGCTGGGAGACGTAGAGATCATCGAAACCGTCGCCATCAAAGTCGCCGATGGAAACGCCATTGTGGCCATAGATATCAATGCCGCAGGCCGCGTCGAGGACAGTGCGCCAGTAGTCGGTGCCGCGCAGAAGTTGATCTGGGATGGCATGTTCGCCGAATGCGGCCGAGGTGATGTCGAGAAAAGCGAGTGAAGGGCAGAGGCTTTGCGTCTCCGCAAGCGTCTGCCAACTATGGAGAAGAAAGTCGTCGTCATTCGTAGCTTTCCACAGAAGGTCCCAGAATCCAACACGCTGCTCGAAGTGCAGGTCGGTGTTTCGTCCGACCAGATCGTAACGAATGCGAGTATGCAACCCGAGGCCGGGCTGCGCCGAAGCGGGCGCCTCGATTTGTGTGACCTGGAACTCGGCCGTTCTCAGGGTCGAGAATGAACCCATGACTGCGCCTAGTTCTGTGAGAAACGCTTCGTGACTGAGGGAGAGCGTTTGGGAAAAGGTGTTGCGGCGAATTTCAACTGGGCGAGTACGCTGTTGCCGGGATTCTGTGGGTTTCGGTGGAGCGCCGGAAAAATCAGGCAGAAGAACTTTTGCAATTTCGCTTACGTCCCGCGGCGAGCGGAGCAGAGCGGAGCTCCAGCGAGCCAGGGTGGCGGCGATCTGGCCGGCATATTTCTCGGTGATAAATTCGTCGGAACCGGCCTGCGTCTTGAGCAGAAGGGGGTCGAGCGGCAGGGGCATGCGGTAATGCGGATGCAGGTGGTATTCCGCCGCCGCGGGGGCTGCTTCATTAGAGGGATTGAGAAACGCGGAAGAGAGGCCAAACCGGCGCAGGCCAGCGGGAATGAAAGTGGCGGAAGCACTCTGGAAAGAGCGAATCAGAAACTCGCGGCGGCGAAAGTCAATCGAAAACTTTCCTTCCGAATCGCTCAGAGCGAAAACTCCCCAAAGGTAGCGCGTGGAATCGCGGAGCCTGATTATAGAACATCGCGGGATCAACGATGAGACGCCCACACGGGTTGCGCCCAGCCGGTGCACTTGTATACTGAAGGCCATTTAACCGGCGCCACTCGCGCGAAGCGAATGGGTCCGCCCCAAGAGCGACGATGGCTCACGAAGAACCGGGCAAGTCCGCAACATTACCCAAGCTGGTTATCCGCAATATTGGTCTTCTGCTTAGCGGTGATCTCGATCGGCCCATTCTCGACGCCGACACCATTGTTTGTGCAGGGGAACGTATCGCCGGGCTCGGCAAAGAAAAAGAAGTTGACATTTCCGGAGCGACGACCGTCATTGATGCGAAGGGCACGGTGCTGGCGCCCGGCCTGATTGATAGCCACGTGCATCCGGTGTGCGGGGATTGGACCCCGCGGCAGAATCAGCTGGGATGGATTGACAGCTATCTGCATGGTGGCGTGACGACCATGATTTCAGCGGGCGAAGTCCACACTCCAGGACGACCGAAAGATGTCGTCGGCCTGAAAGCAATGGCGATTTTTGCGCAACGCGCCTTTCAGGCGTTCCGGCCCGGCGGAGTGAAGATCATTGCGGGCGCGCCAGTGCTTGAGCATGGAATGGTGGAAGAAGATTTCAGGGAACTCGCGGCCGCCGGCGTCACGATTCTCGGGGAAGTCGGGCTGGGAAGCGTTAAGGACGGCAAGACGGCGCACCAGATGGTTTCCTGGGCCCGTAAATACGGAATCCAAAGCACGATTCACACGGGAGGGCCGTCGATCCCGGGATCCAGTTTAATTGATAAGGACATGGTGCTCGAGACCGATGCGGACGTGATCGGACATGTAAACGGCGGCCACACGGCGCTGCCCGACGAGCAAATCACTGCGTTGTGCGAACGATCCACACGCGCGCTGGAAATTGTGCATAACGGTAACGAGCGCGCGGGATTGCTCGCGCTGCGCACAGCCGGGGAACTCAAGCAACTCCGGAGGGTCATTCTGGGGACCGATTCTCCGGCAGGCTCTGGAGTGCAGCCGCTCGGAATTCTGCGCATGATTTCTATGCTGGCGTCTTTGGGCGGAGTTCCGGCGGAAGTGGCGATCTGCTGCGCGACGGGAAACACTGCCCGCATACGAAATCTCGATTGCGGTCTGATTGAGGCCGGGCGGCAGGCGTCGTTTGTGCTGATGGACAAGGCCCAGCACTCCGCGGGCAAAGATCTGCTGGACAGCATTCAAAAAGGAGACTTACCGGGGATAGGGATGGTCGTGATTGATGGCGCGGTCAGCATTCAGCGGAGCAGAAATACCCCGCCGGCAACACGCGTGCCCGAAATCCTCAAGAGCTGAAGGCGTGCAAGGCAAAGAGTTCCTCTCCAGCCGAACGCTAATGAGTTTCATCTCAATCCATCCTCACCCTTGATTTGATTCTTGGTTAAGCCGCCGACCCGAGGCAGCGGGCGGCCGCTATCGGAGACGGCGATGGCGACCATGATTTCGTTAGCACGGGGTGCGTCGTTGATCCGAACCTCCATGCCATCGAAATGGCTGCGGACAAAGGCGGCATCCTTGTGGCCGAGGGGAATGTCGAGCGAGACGCCAGGGCCGCCGCGCTTCTTGGACGAGGGGATCAGCGCCGCACCCTTGCCCAGAACCCGCCGCACGGGAGTGCCCAGCTTCGGGTGCAAGAGGGCAGCTGCGTGCTCGATTTCGCCGTTCTCGCCCACCGCGGCCGCCTTGCCATAACTTTCAGCAGAGGGTCCGGCGATGCCGAGAGCGTCCACTGCTCTCTGGGTCAGCAACTCGCCGAGTTCCTCGCCGATCGCCATCAACTCGGAAAGATCCTCAACGAACTTCCCCGCGCATGGATTCTCGATCACGGCCACCGCTGCAGCCCGACGTGTGGGCGGATTGACGGCTTTTCCCATCTCCATGAGTGTTTCTTCGACAAAAGTCGCGATCTTCCGGATCTTAGCTTGCGTGACCTTAACGTGCGTGCCTGGGGAAGCCATCACCGCAGCCCATCCTCTCCTTTGATTTCTGACGCCTTCAGGCCACCCACGCGAGCGTGCACCCGCGCGCCTGTGGTCATTACCAGGGCCAGCACAATTTCGTCGGCGCGGGGTGCGTCTGCGATCCCCACCTCGATCGCATCGAAATGACTGCGCACGTAGGACGCGTTGATGTGGGTAACCGGCACATCCAGCCGCGTCCCCGGACCGCCTACTTTCTTGGTGGAAGCGACGATTGCCTTTGCCCCGCCGAGAAGTTCCCGCATGGCATAGCCGCCGGGAACGTGCCAGAGCGCGCCGTGTTCGACCTCGCCGCCGGAGCCGACTATCGCTCCTTTGCCGAAGCCTTCGACTATTTTCGGGTCGCCCCCGAGGGCGGCGATCAGAGACCGCGCCATCTCAAGTCCGAGAGGTTTCAGATCGTCCATGAAGCTCTCGATGTTTTCGACATAGCGTCCGGCGTAAGGGTTGCGAATGACAGCGAGCGCCGCGGCTCGACGCAACGGCGTCGGCGCGACCGGGCCGCCTTCGTGAAAAATCTCTTCCACGGTGACCAGCTTTTTTCGGGTCTGGACTTCAGGCATGAACGAGGCTCCCGCTGGTTGACGATAGCATCAGCGCATTCGGCGCTAGAGCGCCGACGGTGCGGATTTCTCCCTGCAAATGGATGGCGGCAGAGTGAATCAAGCCGAGCGTAAGCGAAAGCTCCGCTTCGCGAATGCCTGAGTCGAGTGCTTGGCGAATTTCATTAGAAGAAAGAGGTGCAACCGAGGTCGTGACCAGCCGTTCCCCGAGATCGCTGTCCGGAGCCAGATCGCAGGCCCGTGCCCTGCGGATCCCGGGATGATCCGCGAGGTCAACGGCATTGGCGATGATGGTAGCGGCCGCATCAGCCGCCGATGCGGTGTCAGCCAAAACGGTGACGGCATCGGCGATGCCCAGTGAGAAGCTGCGGCCGCGCCATCCACTGGTCGCAATTCCGCGAATCAAATCATCCCCGGAGATACGGGCGGTGCCAAACAGAGATGGACGATCGGGACGCTCGACCATCCCGACATTGAACGTCTCGCCGGAGAGCAGATGCAAGGCGATATCCCCGCCATTGTTCACGTAGGCACGAGACAACGACCCTGGGCTGAGCATCGCGCCCAGAATCTCTTCGGCCACGGCGCCCGCGACGGCAGCCATTGGCGTGATGAAGTGTCTGGCCGCATAGGGCTGCACGGCGGCCAGCATTTTTCGAGCCACTATGCCTTGCGGTCGGTCGCTATCTTGTGTGACGCCCCGCCGCAGGAAACTCAACTCAGCGCAGAGTTCGTCGAGAATGGAGACAAAGCGATCCGTAGCCGCTGCGTAGGCATGCTCGATTTCCGCGGGCAGGCCAAACGCTTCGATAATGAGATCGATTGGTCCATCGTGCAAATGGAGACGCCGGCCATCAGGCAGCCTGCAAATTTGCGCGCGGACATTCACGGTCGATTCTTCTCCGCAGCCAGGGGCCAGGGGTTCTCCGGTTTGGCAGTGACATGCTTGCGGCCATCGTGCTCGCGGTGGATGGAGGCGAGGGGCCGCACGTGATCCACGTATCCGCCGAGGGCTGAGTAATCGGCGAGCTTCAACGTGAACTCGATGGGAGCGACCAGCGCGGGCGTGGGCACGTAGCCGAAGGCATTCTCTGGCATGCGGCTCACATCCACCATGAAGGTGATGCCGCCGCCCGGCCAGATGTAAACGGGAGCTCCGCCGGAGGTGACGCGGGTGAGCGAACCTGCGACAGAACGCGTCAGCTTGACAGGATTCTCGGTCACGCCCGCCCGCAGCGATCCTCCTGCGCCCGCCATGAAAAGCACCGTGCAGAGCGCAGGTTCGCAGTTTTCGCGGATGCGCTCGACCGACAGCTGCAGCTTGGGGGGTAAATCTCTTTGCGTCGGCCGTAATGCTTCGTCCAACTGAAAGTATGCGAAGTGCTCGCCTGTCGTACTCACCATAAGCAGGCGCAGTCCGGGCCAGGCAATTTTCGGATCGAACGCCGCCAGAATCGTGAGCGGATCCGCGATGTTCGTGCCGCCCCAGGAAGTGCCGGGTTCGGCGACGCGAAAGTAACGGCCGGGAGTGGACCGGCGCCCTTTGAGTTTTATGCCGGTTTCGGGCACTCCCAGCAACTTGCCGGCCTGATGTTCGGAAAGGACGCCGGTGATGTGATCGTCTACCACCACGACCTCATCCACATGGCCGAACCACTGTTTGGCGAACATGCCGATCGTGGCCGATCCGCAGCCAACTCGCATGCGCTCTTCGCGTACGCCCTCAATGATCGGAGGCTGATTAGCCTGCACGATGATGCGGGCTCCGCTTTCGATCTCGAGTTCGACCGCCTTCCCGTTGGAGAGATTTAATAGAGTTTCGCAGGTGACCGCGCCCTCCTGGCGACTGCCGCCGGTAAGATGGCGGACGCCGCCGAGTGACAGCATCTGTGATCCGTATTCGCTCGTGGTGACGTGGCCGACGGCTTCGCCTTGTGCCCTTACCGTGCTGCACTCAGCGCCAAGATGACGATCGGTATCAATCTTCAGCTTAAGGCCGCAGTAGCTGAAAATGCCTTCTGTGACCACCGTGACCATGTCTACGCCGGCTGCTTCTGAGGAAATGATGAAGGGCGCCGGTTTGTAATCCGGATAGGTGGTTCCCGCCCCGATCGCCGTGACGAAAGTCTCTTCACCGCTCACCAGGTTGCCATCCCAGTCTTTCGCCTTCTGCAAGAAAGGGACGACAGAATCGCCGCGCGAGAGCGCGCGATCGAGGACGATGTGCGGATCGAGGCGCACCAACTGCCCGTCCACATTTCCATAGCGATCGCACGAGCCGGTCCGCCCCGGCTTGATATAGCAGAGGACCGGGCAGGCATCGCATCGGATGGCGTCGTCAGCCACGGTTTTGTTTCTCCAGTATGGCGGCGCGCACGCGGTCAGGCGTTGCCGGAATTCTTTTCAGGCGCACACCGACCGCATCATGCAGCGCATTGAGAATCGCCGGGGCGGTTGGGATTACCGCCTGCTCACCAATCCCTTTGGCGCCGAATGGACCGATGGGCGACGGATCTTCAACCAGAATGGACTCAACCGGAGGCATGTCGCCGACCGACGGGATCAGGTAATCGTGCAGATTCTCACCTTTGCCGGGAAAGAATTCCTCCATTAGCGCCATACCGAGGCCTTGCGCGACCCCACCGTGGATCTGGCCCTCGATGAGTGTGGGATTGATCGCCCGGCCGACGTCGTGGGCGGCAGTAACTTTCAAGACGCGCACCGTGCCCAGTTCAGTGTCTACTTCAATCTCCGCCATGTGCGCGCCGCAGCCATAGACCGCGTACGGATTCCCCTGACCATTTTCGTCGAGCGGGCTGGTTGGAGGATCGAACGTGGCTTCTGCCGTGATCACGTATCCGTATTGATCGAGGGTCCAGTCTGAGAGATCGAGTATGCGCGACTCTTCTTTTTCTAACACCAGGATGCGGCCATCCTGGAACGAAAGACTGGCGCAGGAGCAACCGCCGGCGCGCCGCAGAATCAGACGGCGCAACTCCGTCCCGGCCATGTGAGCAGCTTTTCCGGTCACGAAAGTCTGCCTGGAAGCGGAAGTCTTTCCGCAATCCGGAGTGATGGCAGTGTCGCCCGAGATCAGATCGAAGCGCTCGATGGGGGCGCCCAGAGCGTCGGCGCAAATTTGAGTCACAATCGTATTCGATCCCTGGCCGATGTCCACAGCACCCTGGTGGAGCGCAATCCTGCCGTTCGGCTTCAGTCCAACGCGCACCGTGGAGGGATTGCTCAGAGATGTATTGCCGCAGCCATACCACATTCCCGCGACCCCCACGCCGCGACGCAAGGGGCCGGTAGTGTTTCGATTCCAGTCGACTGCCTCGCGCCGCGCCGCTTGCCACTTCGGCCGCAAAGCCTGCAGGCAGTCGCGAATGCCGGCACCCTCACCCAGGATCTGGCCGGTAACCGTCGGACTGCTGTCGTCGAGTGCATTCAGGATGCGGAATTCCAGGCGGTCGATTCCGGCGAGATCGGCCAGTTCGTCATACAACTGTTCTTGCGCGATCGTGGACTGCGGAACTCCGAAGCCACGGAATGCGCCCGCTGGGACCAGATTGGTGTGCACGGCCCGGGTGAGCGCCCGATAGTGGGGGACGTAATAAGGCCCAGAACCGTGCACGGGCACTCGCAGAGCGACGGTCGGTCCCCAGGAGGAATAGGCGCCGGTGTTGAAGTCGGCCTGCAGATCGAGCGCCAGCAGTTTGCCCTCGCGCGTGCAGGCTCCGCGCGCCCGCAGGCGCGCTGGGTGGCGTTTGGTGGTGGAGACAAACGACTCCTGGCGCGAGTAGACCATCCGAACCGGCTTGCGCAAGTGCCACGCGGCGAGGGCGATAAACGGCTGGACCGACAAATCGAGTTTTGAGCCGAAACCTCCGCCGACAGCCGTCGGGATGATGCGGACAGACTCGGCGGGAATACCGAGAATCGCGGCTATGTCGGCGCGATCCATGTAGGGCGATTGAGTGCAGGCCTGCACTTCAATGCCATCGCCAACGCGCCGGGCGAAGCCGGCTTCGGGTTCGATATAAGCGTGCTCGACAAAGCCGGTCTCGCAGTCGAAGTCGGCGCGAATGTCGGCCGTCCGGAGCGCTGCCTCCACGTCGCCGCGCACCACGCGGCCCCGCACCAGTATGTTTTCGGGTCGGCCTGCGTGGAGAAGGTTTGCATCGGGCGCAAGAGCAGCTTCTATGTCTCGAATGGCAGGCAAGGACTCCCAACTGACGGGAAAGTGGGTCAGATCCAGCGCTTCAACTGCGGCCGTATCCCCGGCGATCGCGGCTACCGCTTCCCCGCGAAAGCGTGCCTCATTTTCAGCAAAAACCGGCTGATCGGCGTAATGAGGAATGACGCCATAACAATTCCTGCCCGGCACATCTTTCGCGGTAAAAACGGCGACAACACCCGGATGGCTGCGTGCAAAGGCGTCCAGGTCTCCAAAGCGGAATCGAGCCCGATCATGCGGGCTGCGGACGGCGCGCACGGCCAGCGCTCCGGCCGGCGTTTCGTCGGCCCCGAAGATCTCGCTGCCTTCGACTTTTTTCTTGCCATCCAGCCGCGCCAGGCGCGAGCCGACGGCCTGGCCGGCTGCGGGCGGGGATTCCAGCGGAACATTCCGATTCTCCGCTCCGGCAGCGTCGAGGATGGCGGCCACGATCTTGCGGTAGCCGGTGCAGCGGCAAAGTACGCCGCCGATTGCGTCCATGACGTTGCTTTCCGTGGGAGCGCTGTTGGTCTCGAGCAGTGCGGTGGCTGCCATCAGCATTCCGGGAATACAGGCACCGCACTGGGCAGCGCCGTGCGCGAGGAACGATTTCTGCAAGTTTGCGCCCGCCGGCTTGCCCGACTCTGCCCTGGCTGGCAGCCCTTCCACCGTCGTGACCTCGCATCCCCCAACCTGAGCGACGGGGACCAGGCAGGCGCAGACTGGTTCGCCATCGAGCAGCACGGTGCAGGCGCCACAATCCCCGGCATCGCATCCCACCTTTGTACCGGTCAGACCGATTTCATCGCGCAGAACACGCGAGAGCCTATGTGCAGGCGCGGTGCATATTTCGACGGCGCGCCCGTTGACACGAAATGAAATAGTGTGGACGCCGAAGTGTTCCGCAGGGTTGGAGGCGGTCGCCACTAGGCTGCGCTCCCGCACATGTTCAATGCGCGCTGTACCAGCAATAGCGTGGCATCCATCCGGTAGGCCGCTGTGGCACGGACGTCGTCGATGGGAGAGAGCGGGGCAAGATGCTCGCGCCGGACCAATTTGCCGGGGTTCTTCCGAAGCTCGATGCCGATTAATTCAGATTCCAGAGCATGAAGCCTGCGCGCAACCGCCGAGCAGGATCCGACGGCGATGCGTGCATCGGTGACTCGTCCGGAGCCGTCAGTCTGGACGATGGCGGCGACCATGGCAATCGAAATGACCAGGTAGCGGCGAGCGCCCAGCTTAAGGAAACAGGAAGCGGCATTTTCAACGACGCGGGGGACGAGCACTGCGGTCAGGATTTCATCGGCGCGGCGAGCCGTCTTGCGGTTGCCGAGGATAAAGTCCTTGAGGCACATGCGGCGTGTCCCCGCAGCGGAAGACAGTTCTACCTCCGCGTCGAGGGCTAATAGCGGAGGAACTCCGTCGGCCGCCGGCGAGGCGTTACACAGATTCCCGGCAAGGGTTCCGCGATTCTGAATCTGTATGGATCCAATCTCCCGGGCTGCAGCCTTTAAGGCGTCGAAAGCGCGAGGCAGCTGAGCTCGGACTATATCGGTCCACGTCGTTAGCCCACCGATTCTGAAGTAATCTTTTTCGCAGACGATCCCGCGCAATTCGCCGAGAGCGGAAACATCAACCACAGGGTCTTGGACAGGCCGCTCGCCTTGCGTAGGAAAAAAATCAGTGCCGCCCGAAAGAATCCGGGCGCTGCCGGAAGACAAGGCGGCCACGGCTTCAGCTAGTGTTCTGGGTCTGATGTACAGCCCATTGGTGGACAAGATGTGACCCCGGGGAATGGCTCGAACCGCACCCCCTCGCAGTGCGATATCCCCTATTTTGTATCGGAACGATGGCCTTTTGTACAGCCTTGCGGACGGTGTCGGGCGGCGAGAAGTAGCACGGGGAACGGCATGCAGCGCGCGGTGACACGCGCCAAGAAGAAGCGTAGACTACGCAATTTGCTCGATCCTTCAGTTTTCCGGGAAGGATTGTTAGGGAACATCACTTATGAAAATCAGATTCCGACTTCTTGTGCTGATTTTATTGCTGGCTGGCATGGCGACAGCAGAGCCGCGGCGCAAGATCATCATCAATCAGGATTGTTCCGGGCCCGGCGGCAGCAACCTGCAGACGGTCGCGGTACTGGTGCAGTCACCGCTGACCGAGGTGCTGGGCGTGACGGTGGTGACCGGCGACCAGTGGCGCGATGAGGAAGTGGCCCACACGCTTCGTTTGCTCGAGATCATGGGGCGCACCGACATTCCGGTTGTGCCGGGCGCGGAGTTTCCCCTGGTGCATCGTCGCGAGGAAGCGCTGCACTGGCAGCAGCGCTACGGCAAGCTGGCATACATGGGCGCCTGGGACGAGCGCTGGTGGCACGAGGCTTCGGTGATTCCGCCGATGAAGGAGGGCCAGCCGACCACCAAGCCTCTGGATGAGGATGCGGCGCACTTCATGATCCGCATGGTGCACAAATATCCCCACGAAGTGACGATCTACGAGGGCGGGCCGATGACGAATCTCGCGCTCGCCATCTCGATTGACCCTGAGTTTCCGCAATTGGCGCAGGAACTCGTGTTTATGGGCGGAAGCCTGAATCCGGAGACCGACAATCCTGAGTTCGCGCAGAATCCACGTCACGAATTCAATTTCTGGTTCGATCCGGAGGCGGCGGAGATTGTGCTGCGCGCGCCCTGGAAGAAAATCGTCTGCACTCCCGTGGATATTTCCATCAAGACGCATGTGACGCCTGCCATGATGAAGGAGATCGAGTCGGCGGGCACCCCCCTCGCCAAGTACATTTCCACATACGCCCTGTACTGGCCGGGCGCTGACATTATGTGGGACGAGATTGCCGCCGAGGCCTGGCTGGATCCGACAATCATCACCAAAACCGAGACGCGCTACATGGGTGTGGACATCAACCATGATGCCGGTTATGGCAACACGCTCACCTGGCCGGCAAACGAGAATCTGCGATCGGGAGCGCAGCCGGTGGAGATTCAACTCGATCTAAACCTGGAGAAGTTCTATCGCCTCTTTAAAACGCTCATGATGGCGCCGGCGCCGGCCGCTTCCGGACGCTGACGGCTAGAGGTCTCTGGCAGCGATTTGCCGAACGGCATACAATATGAACTCGACCTCTTTCCGAATATGTCTCCCATCCCAGACGATCTTTCTACGATAAAAGACGATATGGTCGCCTTCATCGAAGGCCACGGCATGCGCCGCTTTCACGGCTTCGTGGACTACGAAGAAGTGCAGTGCGTGATGTGGGACATGGACGGCAATCCCGAAGGCTGGAAAGACTTTGTCGAGCTGGCTAAGTCGGCGGGAGCGGCGTTTCTGACCATGCACTCCTGGACGCTGGAGCGGGAGGAACTTGACGAACTGGTCGAGCGGCTCACGAATTCCGAATTCACCGATCGCGACGACGTGGAAGACGCCCGCTGGCTGCGGGCCCACTCCGGCAAAGTCGGATACCTCCAGCTCGGCTGGGCCTATCAGGGCTCGATGTTCCTCTGCGAAGTTTCCACCGAGTGGTATGAGCGCTACCAGCGCCTGCTCGACGTATCGGACGAATTCGGCGGCCTGACCATGGACGAGCCAGATCAGGGCGAAGAGAACTAGGAAGAGAACTAGTTTGAATGCTGCCTCGGCCGGAAGAGTTCGCTCCCCGCTCCCCATGCGGTGGAATCACACGCAACCCGATCAAGAGCTGATTAGATCCCTGGTCGCCGATCTGCGCGACCTTCCCCGGCTTCAAGACGAACGCACACGACGGATTCTGGCGCCCTTGCTGGTGCGGCGTGGCTTCCGCGATGCCGAATCGGTGGCGAAATTTCTCTCGCCTTCACTCAGTCATCTTCACGCCCCGGAACGCATGGCCGGCCTGCGCGCGGCGGTCGACCGTATTGATGCGGCGATCGAGCGCAAAGAGCCAATCTTGATCTACGGCGACTATGACGTGGATGGCACGATGGCGGTCATCATACTCAAAACCGCAATTGAGCTCTGCGGTGGGTCCGCCGATTTTCACGTGCCTCACCGCATCCGTGAAGGGTACGACATGCGCGGCGACGTGATCGAGCGCGCCGCTGCTGAGGGAATTCGGCTGATCATCAGCGTGGATATGGGGATCCGCGCCTTCGCGCCGGCGGAGACCGCGCAGCGGCTCGGCGTGGATCTGATTGTCACCGACCACCATTTGCCCGGATCTGACGGCGTGCCGAAGGCGCTGGCGGTAGTAAATCCGAATCAGGCCGGATGTGAGTATCCCTACAAGCAGCTGTGCGGTGCGGGTGTTGCATTCAAAGTTGCGCAGGGATTGATGCAGCGCCGGCTGGACGGGAAAGACAGGAACGAAGAGAAGCTGCTGCGATCGTTCATGAAAGTGGTGGCGATTGCGACCATCGCCGACGCGGTGCCTCTGACCGGCGAGAATCGCGTCTTCGCCTCCCTCGGATTGGATGCGTTGCGGCGAGCGGTGAATCCCGGGCTGAAGGCTCTGCTCGAAGTCGCGCAGATTCCGCTGAATCGTCCGCCGACCTCGGGCGAGGTCGGTTTCCGGATTGCTCCGCGCATCAACGCGGCCGGGCGCATGGATGTAGCCCGCGACGTCATCGAACTCTTCGGCCTTAAGGACGCCGACCGGTCGCGCGAACTGGCCGCGAAACTCGACCGGCTCAATACCGACCGGCAGGAAGAGGAGCGGCGCATCCTGCAGGCCGTTGAGGAAAGACTCACCGCTGATCCCGCGCTGTGCGAAGACTATTGCATTGTGGTGGAGGGCGACGGCTGGCATCGCGGCGTCATCGGGATTACGGCTACACGGATCGTCGAGCGCTATGACCGTCCGACGGTCGTGATCGCGCGTGAAGGTGAAGAGGCCTTTGGATCCGGCCGCTCGATCAAGGCGTTTCATCTGCTCGAAGCGATCGAGTCGTGCGGCGGTCTCTTCTCGCGCTATGGCGGGCATGCTCATGCCTGCGGCTTTGCCATGCCTTCGGCGAATGTGCCGGAGTTGCGCGCGCGGCTGAGCGCGTTTGCGCGCGAACGGCTCACGCTCGAAGATTTCGATCCCGTGCTGGAAGTGGATGGAGAGTTGTGGCTGGGCGATGTAACGCCCGAACTGTTTCAGGCGCTCCGCCTGATGGAGCCGTACGGGATGGGAAATCCTGAGCCGGTGTTTGCCGCGAGCGGTGCGCAGTTGGCTGCTCCGCCGCGGATATTGAAAGACAAGCACGTGAAGTTGAAGCTGCGCGCCGGCGATCGGATGGAGGCGAGCGAGGATGCCGGGCTTTCCGCCGATGCGATTCTGGCGACGCCGCGCTGCCATCCAGACGGAGCGGCGATCGCTCGGGAAGAGCGCCGGGGTGCCGAGGCAGGACGAAATTCACACGCCGCTCGTCTGTCGAGTAAAGTCACGTTCGACGCTCTGGGCTGGCACATGGCCGAGCGGATCAGCCAAACTCCGCTTCTGGCAGGAGATTTGGTGGATATCGCTTTCACTGTCGGGCACAACGATCATCCCGAGTACGGCGGACTGGAACTATCGTTGCGGGACTTCAAGGCCGCCACCCGCTGAGTCCGACCTTTCCGGTCCCGAGTTTTTTCTTGACATGTATATCACTAAGTGATATATCCGTAACCGACATATTGCTGCGCCATGAAGTCAACCCAGCTCCCAGACGATCTGCGACAGCTAATGCCCCTCACTCCGGCGGTGTTTTTTGTGCTGTTCTCCCTTTCAGACGGCGAGAAGCACGGTTACGCCATCATGCAGGAAACCACGACTCTTTCCGGCGGGAGGTTTCGCATGGGGCCGGGAACGCTCTACACAACCCTGCAACGCCTGCTTGATATGGGACTCATCGAAGAAGCGCGGGGAAAGCGGAGTGGCGTCGACGAAGACGCCCGGCGGCGCTACTACCGGCTTACTGGGAGCGGCAAACTGCTTCTCGATGCCGAACTCGACCGCATGGATTCCGTTGTGCGCCTGGCCCGCAGACGGAAGCTGGTGCCGGGAACAGCGGAGTGACTTATGCCCTCGATCAGTAACCCAAAGCGCGTTGGACCGACCCGCATCGCTTATGCCGGCTTGCTGTTGTTTTATCCGCGCGACTTGCGGCACAGATTCGGCGATGAGATGGCTGACCTGTTCGAGGATCTGATACGCGACGCTGCAGCCAGGCAAGGCCTGCGAGGCGTTGCCACGGCTTGGGCGTCGGCCTTTTGGGAGGTGCTGACCGTGGCCGCGCCATCGCGATTGGCCAGCCATGCGGCGATGGCTGGGGCGTTGTCGTTTCTGGCATCGTCGGCTTTGTTCTTGGTCTTTTTCAGCGCACTCAACTGATTCAGAGCGCTTCACTAAACAGGTAGCTTCACCCAGGAGGATGGCTATGCGTGGTCACATGGCAGTTTCATTGTTTGCCCTCGTGTTTGGTGCGCTGGAAACCGGCGGGGCAGTCCAGGAGTTGGTCTATCGCGGCATTCTGAGGAGCGAGACTGAACCGATGATCATCGGCGCCATGGGCGCGGTCACCGGCGCCGTGCTGCTGTGGACGGCTGTCGCTCTCCTGATACGTTCGCGGCTGGTCAGCGTTCTGGTGCCCGCAACTGCGTATCTCTCGGTGCCCACCTTCCTGATATCCGGAGTCTACAAGCATTACGCGGCCTGGCCCATCATTCTGGTGGGGATCGTCTATCCGCTGCTCATGGTCTTCTGGTGCAGAATGGACGCGAAAGCAGAAGCGTCGCAAAAAATCTGAGGCTCATCACCACAGGTGGTAATGCCCGTCGCGGCGGGCGAGTTCCACTTTCACTCCGAATAGTTCGGCCAGCTTCTCCACTTGCAGAATCTCTTCTTTGCTGCCGTCGGCAACGACGCGCCCCTGCCGCATCAGCACCACGCGTTGGATTTCCGGAACAATATCGGCCAGCTCATGCGTGACCAGAATGATTGCGGTGCCAGAGTTTGCCAACTCGCTCATGGTCTTCCGCAAGCCGAACTGCGCCGAGAGGTCGAGCGAGTTGCAGGGTTCGTCGAACAGCAAGGCGCGCGGGTTGTGAACCAGCGCCCGGGCGATGAGCACGCGGCGAGCCTCGCCCGACGACATTTCGCGGACCGCACGCTGGGCGAGATGCTCGACCTTCAAACGGGCAAGAGCGGCGTCAGCGAGTTCGCGCTGCTCGGGCGCGACTTCATGATTGGGATAGATCGCGGTGCTGCTGAAGAAGCCGGAGAGCACGACGTCGCGGCCGCTGGCATCGCCGGTGCAGGAGAGCATCAGATCGTTGGAGACGATCCCGAGCCGCGAGCGCAGGTCGAACACGTTCCAGGTTTCTTCCCCGAGGACGGTCATCGAAGAACCCTCGCGCGCCAACGGATAGCACTCGCGGGTGATGGTCTTGATGAAGGTTGATTTCCCGCAGCCGTTGGGGCCGAGGATCGCCACGTGTTCTCCGGCGCCGATGCGGAGCGTGAAGTCATCGAGCGCAACTTTCTCTCCGCGCATAACGCGCAGGTTGCGGAAGTCAAGAAGGGGCGGTTGCAAAGCCATAGGGGCGCGGTCCTGTTCAGTGTAGATGAGGGAGTGTCCCGGCGTGCGACCGGTCGCCGATCTCGACCGTGGTGACTGATCTCTGTTCACTGCGCTTGCATTACACTGAAGCTGAATGCCGCTCCCGATTTATCGTTTGCGACGGTTGCTGGCCACCACCGCCATCGTGCTCAGCGTGGTGGTGATGGGCATGTATTTCTACGCCCGGATGCGGACCCGGGACGTGAGGAAGGTGATCACCAGTGCACTTCCCTACGAAATCAGCAAAACCGCCAACGGTTTTCAGATCTCCAAGTCCGATGGCAAGCGCACTCTGTTCACGATTCAGGCCACCGACGTCAAGGAATTCAAGCTGAACGGGCGGGCGGAACTGCATGGCGTGAGCATTGTCGTCTATGGCCGCGATTCTTCGCGCTACGATCAGATTTCCGGCGACGATTTTTCTTACGATCCGAAAACCGGGAATGTGACCGCCCGCGGTGATGTGCAGATTGACCTGGTCGCGAATCCTGCCGGGCTGACCAGCCCAGACCAGGCGGCGCCCAAGGAAATCAAGAATCCGATCCATCTCACCACGCATGACCTCGTGTTCAACAAGGACACCGGAAATGCGACAACCGAGGGCCGGGTCGAATTCCGAACCCCGCAGGCTTCCGGATGGGCGGTCGGCGTCAACTATGCCGGTAAGAGCAACTCGTTGACCTTAGCGTCACAGGTGCACCTGGACCTCCGGGGCGCGAATGCGGCGGTCATCGAGGCGGATCACGGGACGATCACCGGCGACCCGCGCCAGGTCGTACTGGCGCAGGCACGGCTTGACCGTGAAGGCACAACCCTCCGGGCCGACGAAGCGGTTTTTTTTCTGAATCGAGAAAACGACGTGCAGCGCGTGCTGGCGCGAGGCAACGTGAATGCCGAGTCGTATCCGGCGGCGAAGACTGAGACCGGGGAGCGCGGCCAGGCGCCGTCGCCGTCAGCGTCTCAGAATGTGATCCGGGGCTCGGCCGATGAAGGCGAATTTCTTCTGACCGACAAGAACAACCGGCTGGGCACCGCGATTCTGACCGGCAGCGTGCGCGTGCAGCAGTCGGGTGAACAGCCGATCGAGGGCGAAGCCGGCAAAGCGGTTTTGGACTTTGGCGGAAATAATGAACTGAAAGGGATCCACGCCGAACAGGGAGCCCGGCTGACCCAAAAGGCTCCGGCGACCCGTGACCCCAGCACCACGGCCAAGTCGGGCGCGGGCGGTGCGCAGCAGGACCTGGAGGTCACCGCGCCAGTCATGGACTTCACGGTCGCGCAGGGCAACTTGCTCGAGGACGCGGTGACTTCGGGTGCCGCGCAGATTCTGATCACGCCCGCAGATGGCAGCGGTTCCGGACAGCGTACCGTGGTCACGGCCGGCCAGTTCCACGCCAAATTCGAAACGAAGGTCGAGACGACGGCGGCCAAGGCCGGCGTCCGCGCGCGGAACAGCCTGAGTTCGATTCACGGTGCTCCCAACGCTCGCATCGTGAATTCGATGCCCGGAGAACCCGATCGCGTCAGCACCAGCGACATGGTGGATGCGTTCTTCGTGCAACCGGGGGGACTTGTCTCCATCGTTCAGAAAGGCAACGTCGCTTACAGCGACCAGCAGGAGCCCACGCGGCGCACCCAGGCTTTTGGCGACGTGGCGCGGTATACGCCGTCCGATCAGGTGCTGGTTCTGACCGGCAATCCTCGCGTCAGCAACGGAGCCATGGTCACTACGGCAAAGACGGTTCGCATGAACCGCGTGACCGGGGAAGGCGTCGCCGAGGGCGATGTCAAGAGCACCTACAGTGATCTCAAGGAACAGCCGGATGGGGCGCTGCTGGCATCTTCGTCGCCGATTCACGTAACGGCCCACACCATGACCGCGCACAACACCCCAGGTACTGCGCTCTATACCGGGAATGTCAGGCTTTGGCAGGAGGCGAACGTAATCCAGGCGCCTTGGCTCCAATTTGACAGCGACCGGCGATTCGTGACCGCGCAAGGGACGCCGAACGAGCCAGTAAAGACGATTCTGAGCCAGGGCAGTGCCGGGGCGGGCCAGACCGGAAAGAATAATCAGGCAGGACCGGTCACGATTACGGGCCAGCGCCTGACCTATGCGGACTCGGAGCGGAAAGCCCACTACGAAGGCGGAGTACAGGCCAGGTCCAGTGACTTCACGGCAACTTCCCAGACGGCTGACGCCTATATGCTGCCTCGGGTCCAGACCACAGGACCGATCGCGCAATCCGGTCAAGACGTTTCTAATCAGTCGCTTGCTGGTTCCTCAGTGGTAAGGGCCGGGGTCCCCGGGGAGCTCGAAAAGATTGTTGCGCTGGGCGACGTCGTGGTGCGCGAGCCGAATCGTCACGCGGAAGGCCAGCAGCTCGTCTACACCGTCAAGGACGACAAGTTTGTCATGACCGGCGGTCCGCCTAGCATTTTTGATGCCGAACAGGGCAAGATTACGGGGGTTTCGTTGACTTTCTTTAGAACGGATGATAGGGTGCTCGTAGAAGGCGAAGCAAGTACTCCTGTGGTAACTCAGACACGAGTGGCACGTTAAATGCGTACCCTGGCCACGGAAGAAATCGGCAAATCGTATCGTGGCCGGCGCGTGGTAAATGGGGTCAGCCTGCGGGTCGAGCAGGGCGAAGTTGTTGGATTACTTGGACCTAACGGCGCCGGCAAGACTACCACGTTTTATGCCATCGTGGGTTTGATCCCCCCTGACACTGGCCGCGTGTTATACGACGGTCAGGACATCACTGACATCCCGATGTATCTGCGGGCGCGTCAGTATGGCATCAGCTATCTCCCGCAAGAAGCTTCGGTCTTTCGCAAGCTGACGGTCGAGGAAAACATCCTGGCGGTGCTGGAGGCGCAGCCGATTTCCTGGCACGAACGCCGCGAGAAGATGGAAAAGTTCATCGACGAGCTGGGTTTGGAGCATATCCGTCAGAATCGCGGGTATGCCCTGTCGGGGGGAGAACGCCGGCGCGTGGAAATTGCCCGCTGCCTGTGCATCAATCCGACGTTCATTCTGCTGGACGAGCCGTTTTCCGGGATTGATCCGATTGCCGTGCTTGACTTGCAGAAGATCATCAGCAGCTTGCGGGCCAGCGGGATCGGAGTGCTGATCACGGATCACAACGTGCGCGAAACGCTCTCCGTGACCGACCGCGCCTACATCATTGACGACGGCAGAATTTTCCGTCAGGGACCGCCGAGCCAGTTGGCCACCGACCCTGACGTAAGAAGGGTGTATCTGGGGGAAAGCTTTTCTCTGGTGTGAGAAGGCAGTGATCAGTGTCCAGTGGTCAGTGGCCAGTTGTCGAAAAGACAATTCGATCCATGACTGACCACTGACCACTGACCACTGGCCACTGACTTTTATGGTCCTCTTACAGCACAAACTGAGCGTCAAACTGTCCCAGCGGCAGATCCTTACTCCGGGTCTGGTGCAGATGGTGTCTGTCCTGGCGCTCAACAAGCTTGAGCTGAAGGACATGATTACCGCGGAGATGGTCGAGAATCCGGTTCTCGAAGAACTGGAAGACTCGGTTCCGCTACTGGACGAAATTGGGAAGAAAGAAGAAGACCGCGAGCGCGCCTCAGCCGCGACAACGGAAGAGACGCCGACCCAGGCCGCCGAGAAGAAGGATCCATTCGAGGAGATTGATTTCGGATCGTTCTTCCAGGACTACCTCGATCCCGGCTATCGCACGCACAGCGAGATGGAGGAGATTGAGCGGCCGTCGTTTGAGAATTTCCTGTCCAAGCCGACGAATCTTACCGATCATCTTTCCTGGCAGCTGGGAGCGCTGAGCCTGCGCCCGGAAGTGCGGGAAGCGGCTGATGCCGTGGTCGGCAACCTCAATGAGGACGGATATCTGATTGCCAGCGACGAGGAATTGCTGGGCATTGCGCCGCCGTCATCGCCGGATGCCGACGCGGAGACGGCGAAAAATGTGGTCAGCGAGGCGATGGCTCTCGGTCTGGCCGAAGATGCCGAAGCAGTCGGAGAAGCGTCCGATGGGGCTTCAGAGAGCCTGGGGATTTCTGCTGACGATCTGGATACGGCGCAGTCCGTCCCGGGGGATGCTGAAGAAGTGCCCACCGGCGGGGGAACGGCGGCTGCACCCGCGCTCGAGACCAACGGAGCCGCGGCAGCGCCGGTGTACAAAGCGAATTTTTCCGCCGCCGACCTGCAGGAAGCTCTCGAAGTCGTGCGCCAGCTCGATCCTCCCGGCGTGGGCTGCCGCGATCTGCGGGAGTGCCTGCTCTGGCAGTTACGCTATCACCAGGCTCAGCTTGTGCTGCAACACAACGGAAACGGAACGGCCCAGCTCTTGAACGATGCTGTTGCCGTGG
>Ga0070733_10001070_pt1 | contig 20789 bp, 15 predicted proteins | sample Coa_R1_9_FD_66450 | JGI IMG/M metagenome (GOLD analysis project Ga0070733, IMG submission 66450) | Surface soil microbial communities from Centralia Pennsylvania, which are recovering from an underground coalmine fire - Coalmine... | ecosystem: Environmental > Terrestrial > Soil > Unclassified ... | reverse complement strand
TGCGAGCGCTGGACCCGCCCAGAGCGGCAACGCGGACAGCATTTTGCGGGTTGACGGACGCGGCGTAATCTCATTGAACCTCCATGCGCAAATGCCGCAGCTCGAGCCGGGCCCTCAGCACGGACTGTTCTTGGTTCGCTGCGCTCATGCTGGTGCGTCACCGCCGGCGGCCATGTTGATGGTGTTTGAAATCCACTTTCCGAAAACATTTGTGGAAGACGGACCGGATTTATCTCGAGCGAAGGGTCTGGTTTAACTCCAGAATCGATACCACTTGCGGGTTGAGGGAGTTACCTCGACCTTGACGGTTTCCAGGGGAATTCCGGTCACCGCTGCTCGCGGATTGGTTACGCTCAAGGTCTCTGCAACGGCGTCGCTATAGTTCTCCGCCAGCCACGCCCTAGCCTCGTCCATGCGCGGCGGACGGTGCACGCAGTCGTGGCCGTCGCTGGCGGTGAAATGGACCAGTCCGCGGTCGAGCAGTACACGGCAGAATTCCTGAGCTCTCTTGCCAAATCCGCCGGTGAGGCTCTGCGCCGTCACCTGCACGCACGCGCCGGATTCCACCCACGCCGCGATCTGCTCCAGGCGCTGGCGCAGCAGCCCGTTGCGCTCCGGATGCGTGATCACGGCAATCATGCCCGCGCCGGCCAGCCGGGCGAAAATCTCCGCCGTGTTCTTGAAAACCAGCAAATCGGAGAACTCCACCAGTAGGTAATTCTTTTGATTTAGCGTATATTTTGTAGGATTCTCAATGGCGTCCTGGATATTGTCATAGCTCAAATGAAAATCACAGCCCGAATAGAGTTCGAGGGCTCCTTCGGTCGCGTCACTAAGTTTGGCGAGACGCTCGGCGATAAGCTCCGGCTCAAAGCGGTATTGGGGGCTGGCGTGCGGCGTCGCCGCCAGCGCTGTAGTCCCGTGCGCGGCGGCCATGCGGATCATGGCCAGGGAGTCTTCGAAAGTGCGGGCTCCATCGTCGAGCCCATAAAGGACATGGCTATGAATATCGATCAATTCTCAATTATAGCCTTCCGGTGTAACTTCCATTGGTTTGTGGCTATCGCCCGAACCATTTCTTGCGCCAGTCGCGCAGCTGGTCGCTCCAGCTCACGGAGGCCGATGGCGGAGGCACTGGCTCGGCGTCGAATCCGCCGGAGGCATGCACCTCGGGTAGCGGCGGCGGCGGCTCATACGGGTCCTTCGAGATCATGCGCACGCGATAGCCGGTGAACGCGTACGTGCGTTTGTATAGCTTGCCGTCCTTGTCTTCCAGGACCACGGAGAACGCTTTCTCGTCCTGCCCAGCAAGCGTTACGGTCTCCACCGGATAGTAACCTTTGACGTTGCGTTCGATGTAAGCAGTCTCATAGTGATGCCGCTTGGAGCTCCACACAAACACCCGGAAGCTGTCGAAGTCGTAGGGACGCAGGCCCGCTGAGGCGGTTGTCCACAACCAGTTGTTCTTGTTTTCATTCCCGGTCCTGTCCGATTTGGTGATTCCTGCCTTGGTGCTCTCCGGCACGTCCCCCAGAGCCAGGTAGGCGGTGACGCGATGCCCCTCGGCGTACTGCGCAACTTCATCGGGGATGGACATCACCAACATGCGCGACAGCGCCCAGCCGGTGTCGCCGTTGCGGGTGCGGACCAGGGACCAGTCGTCTTCAGGCGGCGGGGGAAGGGCGGCCTGAGTTATCCCGGCCGGCGATCGCGCGGCAGCGGCCCCTGCTGGCGCAGAACCCGAGGCCCCCTGCGGCCGCGATAATTCCAACCAGTTGGGAGGAGGCGGCGGAGGCGCAGGCGGCGGTCCCAGTGGCGAGACGGGCGCCTTCGGCTTGGCCTTCTTCGGAGCGGCCGAGGCGTGATGCACCGTCGCCGCCTTCGGTGCCGGAGGAGGCGCTCCGTGCGGCGTTACGCGATGGCCGATCACCTCCACGCTCTCTCCCTCGGAAATCTGGAAAAAGCTGGCCGACTGGCGGTATGGCTCGGCATGGACGTTCAGCGCTTCATACACAGTCGCCGCACCTTGTGAGGGCAGTTTGGCTGCGCTGCCCGCCAGGCGGCGCAGATCGCTCATCTGCTGTTCGCTCAGAAGCTGGTTGACGTCGGTCCACCCCTCGACGCCGGCCGCAGTGCGCACTTTCACGCTGCGTCGCCGCGTCTCGATCACATCCAGGCGATCGCCATGCTTGGCCGTCCCCGCGACCGTCGACTTTGGACCTAGCTCGCGGCGAAGATTGAGATTCGGCGGACCTGCGTAGGCTGTTCCCGTGGCCTGCTGCGGGGGCGGCGCAGAACTGCAACTGGCGAGAATGGAGGCGAGAACTAGAACTGTGACCGACGCACTCGTGGCGATGCAGGCCGTCAGCCAATCCCTAAGTCGTCGATACGCTCCAGCGGCGTTCCGCAGCGCCGGCAAATCAACGATGCGCAGTCGCCGCACGTCAGAGGATCCGCCACCGGCTGGCGGCATTGGGGGCAATAAAACTCCGTTGTCGATTCGTCCGCCATGAACTCCCGGCACCGGAAATCTACGGCTCCGCCGGCGGCGTCACCTGCGCCGCCACAACATCGCCGCGCGCTTTGAGGAATAGATCGTACTGGCTCATCAGGTCGCGAACCACTGCGTCTCCCAGCATGTGGTAGCCCTCGTAGGTGAAGTGCACGTGATCCACCAGCGCCATCCCCGCCGCCACCCATTGCAGCATGGAGCCCTTGCCGCCCATCTTGGCGCGCAGATCCCAGAATGGGCAGCCGCTCGAGACCGCGGCTTCTCGCTGCGCCTCCACGATCATGTCCAGTTGGTCCATGGGCTGCCAGCCCTTCTTCGCCGTCTTCTGATCGCGATCCGGAGGCCCGATCACCAGGATCGTCGCCGTGGGCGCCGCCGCCCGGAAACGCGCGATTAGTTTCTCGAACATATCCCGGTACGACTCCAGTGTCCAGGACTTTTGGCCGGCTTCGTTGGTTCCGTAAGCTAGCACGATTAGAGCCGGGTTGCGCCGTTCGATATTGGAGCGCAACGTCTCTTCGTTCCAGTCCAGCACGATCGGCGCTGAGGCGCCGTTGATTCCCAGCGTCTCGTAAGTGATGCCTGTGGGCTTTTCCGCCACCCATCCGAACAGCCGCACGGGAGCATGGTCCAGCGTCTCCAGCTCCAGCCGGTGCGGACCCGGCATGGCTTCCAGGTGATAGTAGGCCGGGCTGGGCTCGCCGGCCGTGGAAATATGCTCCACTGGCACACCGTTGTCGGAGAGCTGGAGCGAACCGCCGCCCGGCTGCTGATAATAGAACAGCTCGAAATCGCTGGCGTCGGCCTCGACGTAAATCCCTTCCTTCGGGGTGCGCACGGACATGCTGATTCCGCCCAGGCCGTACACTCCGTCCCCCACTCGGCCAACCAGACCGTCGGTGTGCCAGCCGTTGGTCGAGCCGCTGCGCACATCCTCGCGCCGGTATCCATCATAGGGTCGCCCCGCAAAGGAGTACCCGCTTCCGCCGTCGCCGAATTTCTCCTGCAACCGCGCGCGCATCTCGCCGGTCCACTCATCCGCGGCCGTGTGCGAGTCGCCGTAATGCAGAATCCGTACAGGGCCCGGCGTCTTCCCCTGCTGGTGCCGGTACAGTTGCTCGAAGAAGGGGATCAGCGCGGCCGGGTTTTCGACGGGGATGCTGGCTCCGGTGGCGACGTGCTCGTAAACCGCTTCGTGCGCCTGCACGCGAGCCTTGCCGGTGGTTGCCGGAGCCTTCGGCGCTGGTTTCACGACGTGTGCCCTGGTCTTCGGTGGTGTTTGTGAAGTCGCCGTCTGCGGAGCTGCGGCTTTGGGAGCAGCCGGTTTGGGAGCCGCGGATTTGGGAGCCGCAACCGCCGCCTTGCCGGTGCTCGCTGTCCCACTACTCTTGCCGTTACTAGAAAGATATTTCTTCTTGGCCGTCTTCTTCGGCGCGGCTTTGGCTTTCGATTTTTTGGTTTGCGGCGAGGACTGAGACGACGGCGTTTGTGACGACGTCACGGGAGTGATCGCGTAGGCCAGCACCGCTGCACCAGTCGCAATGGCCAGAATCTGTAAGAATCTCATCGTTTCGATGCTTCGCTCCCTGCGGACGTTCCAGGCGCATCCGAGCTCTCACCCTCGGGTTCGCGCGCCCGTGTCACCTGCTCTTCCAATTGTCGCAGCTTATATCCGTTATAGCCTTCTTGCAGGGCATTGTACAAGAGCTCGCCCACGATCTTGGCTCCCAGCGGCATGGGATGGATGAAGTCTGCGCCCACCAGGCGAGGCTCTCCGTTGTACCATTTCCCCATCGTGCCCTCGCCTCCCATGGCTTGAAATGTGTTGAAAAACGCGACGCCTGTCTCTGCCGCCACTTTCGATTCGATGTCCACCAGGCGCGGCATCGCCTCCACTGTGCCGATCTCTCCGTCCTTCTTGCGTTCGCCGCGGTCCATGGGGCTCATCAGCAGAATGGAAGCGCTTGGCACAGCCGCCCGAATTCTAAGAACGGCCGCCTTCAAGTCGTGGCCCCAGGTGCCGTCAACGAAGTCGGGGAACCCGCTTTCATTGGTTCCGAAAGCCACCACCACCAGATCCGGCTGGTAGTGCTGCAACTGCGCCGCCCAGTGCGGGCCGTTCATCCTCTGCGACAGCAGCCTGATATTCGCGCCATTGATCCCGACGCTGCTGTAGACCACGCCTGGACCGGCTTTGCGAAAATCCGCGCCGTAAAGCCGCACCGAGCCGCTGGTGACGCGCAGCGTGAAATTCTTGGAGCCGGGAGGAAAGTTGAACGACGCATAGCCGGGTGCTTGCTCGCCGTCCGTGTCGGCCGAGCCGATCACCACGCCGTCCGCTTCCATGCTGAAGGAGCCTCCGTTGGGCTGAGCCAGATAAGAGATCTCGACGCGTGAATGCTGCGTATCCTTGAGGATCCAGCGCGTCACCGCTCCCGTCGAGCCTCGAAAGCTCGCCGCTCCCAGTCCATGCAGTCCATCTTTCAGCGCGGATGCCGGATCCCCTGCCACATCGATCTTCCAGTTGGACGACTCCATCTCCACGCCGCGGTGCCCGTACCAGGCCCACGGCCGCGCGATCAGAACAAAGCCCGAGCCGGCGTCCCCAAACTGCCTTTGCAGCAAGGCACGAGCGTCGGCCGTGATCAGATCGGCAGTGGTGGGAGAATCGCCGTAATGGACCGCCCGCGTCACGCCCCCCTTCAATAGCGAGGCATAGAAATGGTCCATCTGCTGCGTCGGATCCACAACACTCTTCGGAGACGGCGGCTCGGCTGCATTCTGGTGGATGACAATCGCTCTGCGCAGCGTCGCCACCTTCTCCGGAGGCGGTTTGGGAACCGGCATCTGCCAGACCAGCGAAATCGTTTGCGGATCGAAGGTCTTGAAGTTCTGAAGCGACGGCACCGCTTGCGGAATCAGCATCAGCCCGGCAAATGTGGCGATCGCGAGGATGGTCTTCCAGGGCATGCTCAGAATCCTGCCATCAGAACCTTTGATAAATGAATGGCGCCGCGCCCGTACGCGCGACGTATTGTAAGCCCACCACCAGCGCCGCCAGCAACGCCGCCTGCGCGTAGAACGGAGCCCGCGCATACACGCCTACGCTGAACTCGTACCACGTCTTCGGCACGTAATGCGCCGCCACGCCGATTCCCAGAATCATCCACAGCTCCGGCGATACGTTCACGAAGGAAACCGTCAGCGAGCCGATGCGCTGCAAAATCGACCACGCCGTGTCAAAATCCGGCGCGCGGAAAAAAATCCACGCGAAGGTGACGTAATGGAACGTCAGGAAAATATAGAAGTACCGCCAGAAGCCCGTGGCCTTGGCCGTTCCGCGCCAGCTCTGCCACAGCCGCACTACCGCCAGCCCGAACCCGTGCAGCGCTCCCCACACAACGAAGTTCCAGCTCGCCCCATGCCACAGCCCGCCCAGCACCATCGTGATCACCAGATTCGCGTAGCTGAAAAACTTCACCCGTTTCCCCGGCAAGGAAAAATATAAATAGTCGCGCAGCCAGTTGGAAAGCGTAATATGCCAGCGGCGCCAGAAGTCGGCGATGTTTTCCGCCGCATAAGGAGCATTGAAGTTCGCGGGCAGCTTGATCCCCAGCAACAGCGCCGAGCCGGTCACGATATCGGTGTAGCCGGAAAAGTCGAAATACAACTGGAAGGCATAGGCGTACACCGCGATGAGCGCCTCCCCGCCGCTGTACAGCGTCGGAAAATCGAACACGCGATTGACCAGGTTGTTCGCCAGGAAATCCGCGATCATCAGCTTCTTCACGAGGCCTATCGCGATCAGGAACAGTGCGCGACCTCCCGCCGCGGCATCCAGTTTCTTGGGTTTTTCAAATTGATCCAGCAGCGTCTCGACGCGCGTGATCGGTCCTGCGAGGATGGTTGGGAAAAAAGAAACCGCCGCCAGATGCGCCAGGTAGCTGCGGGTTCCCTTGATGTCGCGGCGATACAGATCGATGGTATACGTCAGCGCCTGGAACACATAAAACGAGAGGCTGATCGGGAGCGCGAAATTCCACGGCGGCGCCGTCTTGCCGGTCCAGTGGGCCCAGTTCGCGAGGAAGAATGGGATGTACTTGTAGAACGCCAGTATCCCCAGGTTCATCGCCAGGCTGACCGTGACCAGCATCCTCCGCACTACCGAGTTCTGCGAATACTGCAAGCCCAGCCCCAGCAGGTAGTCGATGCTCGACGCCGCCGGGATCAGAGCCAGCAGCGTCAGGCTCCAGCGCGCGTAAAAGAAATAGTTGGCGAAAAGGATCACCGCCAGCGCCACCGCCCGGAATCGAGCCACCGGCCAGTACAGGAAAAAGATCGCGCCCAGGAACAGGAAGTAGGTGGAAGAATACGGTAACAAGCTTCAGGATACCGAACTGCAAAAGTCGGCGAAGCGCAATGGACTTCGGGCAGGCCCAGCGGGGACTGGACTTCGAGCCAGCACTATCCGTGAACAATCATTTCGGAGGTTTTCGTTTGAACTCCGCGTCGCGGCGCGCTTCAAGGCTAAGAATGGCAGCAGCCTTCTCAGCCTCTGTCATGTGCGGGTCGCGACGTACCATCTCGATTTTGCCGTCGATGAAAGCCCTAGACTCGGTGCGATCCTGATCGGTCTGCGCTGTCTTGCGGGCGAAGGCATCGCGCATGTCTGCGATACGCGCATTTTTTCTTACGGGTGGTGGTGGAGGATTCTCTGTCGCCATGCCGTACTCTCCTTCCTGCGCGGGATGCGGCGTGTTAGCTGTTGACTGTAAATGCGTAGTTAGGATCGAGAAACACCAAGTTGAATCCCACGTTGTCCGTGCGGACGTAGGAATTTGACGCAGCTAGCAGTGCCCAGCTGCCCCAGTGCCCCGCGTTATCTGCACTAATCAGTTGGGTACCCAATGCGCCCATTTGATTTGTGTGAAGATAAGCGGCTTGAAATGTTTCGACGATTGGGCTCCAGGATCCCACCCATCCCGTTTTCTGCTGAGTATCCGTGGCGGTGTAGTCGTATTGATATATGAGATCCCAACCTCCGCGGACGTGATTATAAAGCAGGGCTTGATTCCGGTATGTGTTCGCGCCGATTAACCATGTGCTGTTCCATACCGGGAGCACCGGGTATGGATGACCGTGAGCCGACGAAGTGGTTAGGTAGTTCCCTAACGAAGTGAAAGGAATATCGGTCTGCCATTGATTGGGACTGGTCCGAGCCCAGTCAAACACTTTGAAGTGTGGCGTGCCCTGCCCGTTATACGCAACCAAAGCCTCGACTCCAAGTCCAGACCTGTTAGTCGCCGTCAAGTAGAGCCATGTGTTGACGTTACCGCCCGGCGGCGCCGGACACACGAAATCGCAGCTAAAAGATGTGCCGTGCCCCCAACCCGTCTTGTACGCGGTGCTGTAGAAAACGCCATATCCGACGCCTCCGGGAGTTGGCTCGGTGAGCATCTGCTCGACCTCCCTAGCCTCCACACCCAGCCTCTCTACCAGTTGCCGAACAGCTAGGTCGCGCGCCTCGATCCCAACCCCGGGATGGGTGTGCGCCATGCGTAGTTTGCTTTTTCTGAAGGCGGATCGAAACGCCTCGTCGACCGGAGTCCTGGAGGTAATTTCGGCGAATTCGGCTTGGTGATCCTCTGTTGCTTTATGCGGACGGCCCGACGGTGGAGTCGGGTCAGTAATTTTGGCAGACAGCATATTTCTTCTCCTTCCGATCAGGATTTTCGAATTTCGGCTCCCAGTTCGCCCTCATTCTACACCCAGCCGCCATCTTTTAATCCGCCGAAGTTCCAGGTTTGGGCTGGGCTTTGGTGACAACATTAGGTCTGCGGCGGGATTGGGGATAAAGGAATCAGCCACGATCCTTTCCGAGCCGCCCGCAATCGCGAAGGAGCGCGCGGCGTGAGCCTCAGATTGCGTTCGACGATTCCGCCGTATGATGCGTCGTCAAATACAGATCCGGTTTGCCCAAATTCCTTGGGGCTCTATTCATGCCTGAGAGCAACAACGGGATCAACGCGTATCGCGCGGCGTGCCGGAATCAGACACGCCAACAGAGCCACCGCGATCAGCACGATTGAAGTCACCGCGTAGGTGGCTGGGTCCGTGGACGATACCGCGAAGAGCTGGGACTGAAGAAGGCGATTAAAGGCGAGCGATGCCACCAGGCCCAGGCCCAAACCCATTACAACCGGAAGCATTCCTTGCCGAAGAACCAGGAAGCGGATATCTCGCGGCGTGCCTCCAAGCGCCATCCGAATTCCAATCTCCTGAGTAGCCCTCGATACCGAATGGGCGATTACGGCGTAGAGCCCAACGGCGGCGAGAAGCAGCGCGATAACTGCAAAAGTGAGAAACAGACCGGCATTCACGGCTCTGGACCAATAGCGATTCGTCCTGAAACTCTCAGTCAATGCCCCAGCGGCTATGTCCAGCCCCGCATCCATTGCCTGCATCTCACGGCGGACGGTGGGGGCGAGAATATCAGGAGGAACACGAGTGAGCGCGAGAATTCTCATGTACCCAGGGGGTCTTTGCCGGTAGGGGACATATACTACTTCACCGGGAGATTCGCCCCCCGAGTATGTCTGAACAATGTTCGAAGTGACGCCGACTACCGTCCGCCAAGCTTCTGCATTCCGGCCGTAGAAATCGAAGAGACGAAGACGCTGCCCCAACGGGTTCACTCCAGGCCAGTGCGCGCGTGCAAACCGCTCATTGACCAGCGCGACCGGCGGCGCAGACTCTCGATCGAAATCGTTGAAATCCCGGCCGGAGATCACAGCCGCGCCCACGCTTCGAAAATAATCCGGCGTGATTGTGATTGCTAACGACATGGGACGTTGCTGCGCATCGACACCAGTTGATCCCGCAAGTTCGTAAGGCAGAGGGTGGGCATCGAGTCCCGGAAGGGAGTCGGCCAGCGCCACGGAATCCAGGCCCGGGATACTCTTCAGCTTGGTGGTAAGCCGGTCGAAGAAGGCCATCCTGGACTGAGCATCGGGATAATGTGTAACCGGCAGTCCCACGATCGAGGCCACCAGAATGTTGGGGGTGTTGACGCCGATGTCTTCCGTGTAGATCTTGAGAAAGCTCCGCGCCATCAGCCCCGCTCCCGCGAGAAGTACGATCGTGACGGCGATTTCAGCCGTGATCAGAAGCGCGGACAAGCGTTTGCCACTCATGCCCCCGGCCGCGCTCCGGCCGCCATCCTTCAGCGTGCTGTTGACGTCGAGTTTCGAGAGCCGCAAGGCCGGCGCCAGACCGAATAGAAGCCCCGCGAAAATCGAGATTGCGACAAGATATAGGGATACGCGGGAATCGAGGATGTAGTGGTATTGGGTATAGGAACCCGGTGGAGATTCGATGCGTTCATAAATTCGCACGCTGGCCAGAGCAATGAACCACCCCAGCGCGCCTGCGATGGACGAGAGCATCAGGCTTTCGAGGAGCAGTTGCCGGATGATCCGCCACCTTCCAGCGCCCAGAGCGATGCGTAGAGAAATCTCGCGGTAGCGGCCGATCGCGCGAGCCAACAGAAGGTTGGCAAGGTTGGCACAGCCGATCAGAAACACGAATCCGACAGCACCCCAGATCGCGCCATAAAGCTCCCTTGCGTTCACGCCCCAGAACTGCTCTCCAAAACTCCGCAGACGGGGACGAAAATCCTTGGTGGTGAGCGGATAAGAGCTCTCCAGCCGGCGTGCGATGGTGTCCAGTTCCACCTGGGCGCTCTTACGAGTCGCTCCTTGCGCCAGGCGACCGAAGGCGAACCAGAAGAACATAGGCCGATTGGACTCCGGAGCAATTTGAATCCAAAGATCCACACGCGGAGTTGGGAAAGTGAGCCCCGGAGGCATCACGCCGATGACGGTAACAGGCTTGTCAGCAAGGCGGAAGGACTTTCCGATTACGGAGGGGTCCTTGCCGAACCGCCTCTCCCAGAAGGCGTAGTTGAGCAAGGCCACGGCTGGGGCTCCCGGCGATCCATCGGAGGGTGCAAAATCCCTCCCAATGATCGGTTTCTGACCGAGTACCTGGAACGCATTGGTGGTCATTTGAGTCGTGTCGCAGGTCTCCGAATTGCCGGAATCGTCCTGGAGAACCAGACGCAATCCGCCATCCGCGACCCCAGCCAATCCGCTAAACGACTTCGCCTGTGCATTCCAGTCTTGAAACTCAGCATTCGAAATAACACCGACGGAAGTGTAGGCTATACGATTGTCTGGATCGACTTGTGGGTAACCCCCAAAAAGCACGGTGCCGGCGACTGTGAAAACGCCTGCGTTGATGCCGATGGCAACTGCAAGGGTCATCACGGCGACTGCTGCAAATCCAGGCGAACGTTGCAGGCCGCGAACGGCGTAGCGCACATCTTGTAGGATTCCGTCCAGCCAGGGAAGCCCACGCGAATCCCGGTGCAGCTCCTTCGAAGCCTCCATCCCTCCCAGCTCGATCAGCGCTCGACGGCGAGCTTCAGGAGTATTATACAGGGACCTGTGGCATGTCTACTGGTGGCTCAGCAAACGATGCCGAGCCTACGCCTTCTGCAATTCTTTCAGCCGTGCACCCGTCTCTTTGCTTACGTCCTCGTGCAAACTGTTGCCGTGCGCGTCCATGGTCACTATGGCCACGAAATCATGCACGCTCAAGTGCCACATCGCCTCCGGAATTCCGAACTCCATCAGGTTCACGTCCAGCACCTTGTCGATCAGCCGAGCGTAAAACTGCGCCGCGCCGCCGATCGCATTCAGGTACACCGCGCCGTGCTCCTTCAGAGCCGCCAGCGTCTTCTTCCCCATGCCGCCCTTGCCCATCACCACGCGGACGCCGTACTTTTTGATGATGTCGGTCTGATACGGCTCCTCGCGAAAACTGGTGGTGGGGCCAGCGGCCTTGATGATCCATTTGTCCCCTTGTTTGAGGACCACCGGCCCGCAATGATACAGCACGGCTCCATGCAGGTCCACAGGCGGCGGATTCTTCATCAGGTATGCGTGCACTGCATCGCGCCCCGTGTACATTTCGCCCTGCACGATGACCACGTCGCCCACCTTCAGCGTGCGCACCTGCTCCTCGCTGATAGGCGCGCGCAGTACAATCTCGCGGCCGCTCAGGGGGAAGCCTTCCGCACGCGCCATGCGCTCCACGGCGCGCGACGGATCGCGATACAGCCATTTCGTGATCGCGCCGCTCGCCGCATCCAGGCGCACACCTAGTCTCCGGTACGCCCAGCAATCGTACGCCACCGAGACAAAAAAACTCGCAGGCAGCCGGTCCGCCGCCATAATCTTGCACCCGATCAGCGAGGTCTTGCCGCCGAAGCCCATCGTGCCCACGCCGAGGCGGTTGGCTTCCTGCATGATTTCGGCTTCGAGCCCGGCCAGCTCCGGCACCGGATTCGTGTCGTCGAGCGTTCGGAATAACTGATACTTCGCCAGCAGGTATCCATGCGCCCGATCGCTTCCGATGCACACACCCAGCGCTCCCGGCGCGCAGCCCTGTCCCTGCGCCTGCCACACCGCATGCAGGATGCATTTGCGTACGCCCTCCAGATTGCGGCCGGCCGGGCCCAGATGCTCCAGTTCGCACGGCAGCGAATACTGGATGTTCTTGTTCTCGCAGCCTCCGCCCTTCAGGATCAGCTTGATCTCGATGTCGTCGCGCTCCCATTGCTCGAAATGGATGATCGGCGTCTCCTCGCTCAGGTTGTTGCCGGAGTTCTCTCCCGTCAGCGAGTCGACTGAATTCGGGCGCAGCTTGCCGCGCTTGGTCGCCTCGGCCACCGCCGCGCGAGTCGCTTTTCGCAGCTCAATCTGATTCACGCCCACCGGCGTGTGCACGTCGAACGTGGGCATTCCGGTGTCCTGGCAGATGGGGCCTTCGTCCTCGGCCGCCATGTCGATATTCGTGGCGATGATGTGCAGGGCCTGCGACGACTGCGTATGCGGAGTCTCCGTGCGGACGGCCATCCCCATCGCCTGACGAACGTCCGGCGGAAGGTTGGTGGAGGTCTGCGTGATCAGTTCGATTAGGCTCTCGTGTAGGAATTGCATGGTGGGATCACTTCGATTCTATGACGTTGAATTCTGACCAGGAATGAACAAGTCATAATGTACTTGTCAACACAAAGTACTCCACAGTAACATGGATCTCATGAAAATGATCAAGACGTTGCTCAAACTGGTCGGCGCGCTCATCGTCCTCGGAGTTGGGACGCTCATCGTGCTGGTGCGCTTGGAGCACGGAAGCGAGATGACACTGCCGAAACCGACCGGCCCATTTGCCGTCGGGCGGACGAGCTTCACGTGGACGAACGACATGCTGACGGACGAGCTCGCGCCAACGCCCGGAACGAAGCGGACGGTTTTCGTCTGGATGTGGTATCCCGCGTCAACGACGCAGCCGGCCGCGTCGGCCGACTACTTGCCGCCAGAGTGGCGCTCGGCTCAGGCCGCCTCGATGGGAACTCTGATGCGGGAATACTTCAACCGCGACTTTGCGCGTGTCCGCACGAACAGTGTCGTCGATCCAGCCGTTGCATCGGAGCAGTCGTCCTACCCGGTCGTCGTCATGCGACCCGGTGGCGGCGCTCTTACCACGGAGTTCAGCACGCTCGCAGAGGATCTAGCCAGCCACGGCTATTTCGTCGTCGGTTTCGATGCGCCGTACCGCAGCAGTCTGGTGGTGTTCCCAGACGGTCACGTCGTCAGACGTCAATCAGCCGATAACCCCGAGACAATGAGCTATGAAGCAAGTAAACAGCTCGCGAACAAGCTGCTGCCGATGTGGACCAGCGACGTGTCGTTTGTCGTCGATCAACTGGAACGTCTCAACGCGCATGACGCTTCAGGGAAGTTCACCGGAAGGCTCGACCTCGCCAAGCTCGGCATCTTCGGACACTCCTTCGGCGGTGCCACTGCGTTACAGTTCTGTCACGACGATCGCCGCTGCACGGCAGGGATGGACATCGACGGAATGCCGTTCGGCAGCGTCATCCAGGAAGGCGCAGCGCAGCCATTCTTCTTTCTGTTGAGCGATCACACAAGTGAGTTTTCGAGTGCCGAAGGCCGCGAAGTGATTGCGGATATTCACTCGGTTTACGATCACTTGAAAAGCAGCCGCTACGTCGTGATGATCCGCGGCGCAAACCATTTCACGTTTACCGATCAGATGATGACGAAGAGCAGCTACTTCGTTCGCGCGTTTCTCCTGGTCACGCGAGGGCCCGCCGCGCTGCGCGGTCTTGCCATCACAAGGGCTTACATCCACACGTTCTTCGACGCCTACCTCAAAGGCGCGCCGGTTGCGGAATTGGCGAAGCTACGGCAGTCCTTCCCGGAGGTCCAGCCTTTCGACGGCCTGCCGCAGGACGCGCCTGCACGTTGATTCTATCGTGCTGTGACAGGGCCGCTGTGATACGCTGGGCTCATGTTTCGCTTGGGGTTCTTGGGAGTCCTGCCGCTCCTGGCCGCGCTCAATCCGCCTCCCGAGCCTCAAGTCTTTCACTCCGGAACGCGACTGGTCGAAGTGGAGGTCGTGGTCCGCGACAAGAACGGTCCCGTTAAGAACCTTACCAAGGATGACTTCACGGTGCTCGACCAAGGCAAGCCGCAGGCGATCGCCATTTTCCGGAGCGCGACGACTCGCGGAGCCGAGTCCGTGCCGCTGCCGCCCGGAACGGTTTCCAATCGCCAGGATAGCCGCGGCCGCCCTCTCGAAGGCGCGACGGTGGTCTTGTTGGACCAACTCAACACCAGATTCGACCTCAAAGCGTACCAACGCACCGAGATCATCAAGTTCCTGCGCGCCCTTTCGGAGACCGACCGGATCGCGCTTTACTCGCTCGGTAAGGATCTGCACATTCTCCAGGATTTCACCACGGATCCGAAGGAATTGATCGACGCCGTCGCCAAGCTGGATCGGGGGCTGGATCTGCTTCCCGCCAATCTCGATGTCGTCCTTGGGGAGTACCCACCCATCAACGAACCCCTGGACTGTGCGAACGCTACGGGCGTGCTCCTGATGGCGTGCACACAAACGGCCGTGAACGCGGGGATTCACGACAATATCACCGTCGAAGCACTCAAGCGGATCATTCGGCATCTCTCGGGTGTGCCCGGACGCAAGAACCTGGTGTGGGTAAAGGAATCGCTCCAAATTCCTCCTGCGATTCTGGCCATGGCCGCGCAGGCCAACATCGCGTTGTACCCGGTCCTGGTTCGAACGGTCGTGGTTGGGAACCCGTTCAGGCCGGGACCCGACTTCATGGCTATTCAGCACGCGGTTCGCGATCTGGCGGCGACCACCGGCGGAGCCGGATTCGGCGATGCGGCCGACCTCAAGACCGCGGTTCGCACCGCCGAAGAAGACGCCGAGAACGTCTACACGCTGGGCTACTATCCAGTCGAGGAGGCGCTGGACGGAACGTTTCACCGTATCGTCGTGAAGCTTTCGGGCAAGGAACTGTCGAGCAGACACATCGAAGTGCGCTACCGTCCCGGCTACCTCGCGACCAAGTCCACACAACTGGCCGCTGGGCCCTCACTCGACGAACTAATGGAGACCCCTCTGGACGCCACCGCGATCGGTTTAGCTGCCCAAGCCGTGGCCGATCCGGAGCATGCGGCTTCGTATCGGTTGCGTATAACCGTGGATCTGCGCGACGTACACCTCGATCGTGAAGAAGGCCACTATCTCGGTGCGCTCGACATGTCCTTCCTGCTTCCGGGATCACGGTCCGTCAGAACCGTCGCCATGCGTGTCGACATTCCCGAGGCTCAGTTTGCGCAAGCGATCGAGGGCGGTTACGCGGTGAACGTCAGCGGCGTCAACGCTCCTCCTGGAGAAATCCAAGTGGTGGTTCGCGACCGGGCCACGGGTGCAGCCGGATCGCTCCGGATTCCGCTCGCGCGACAATAGAGTCCGAGTGGACATTCTCACGTCGCCCCTGCTCGAACGCCTGCCCTGGATCGAGCACGGGTTCGGAACCCGCTACGCCCCGCTCTCTCAGGACCGGATGGCGAGCGTCAAACAAATTCATTCGGCTATCTCGCTTGTCGCGGATCGGCCGGAAGGATGTGTCGGCGAGGGTGACGCTCTGCTGACGGGCGAACCCGGCGTAACGGTTTCCGTTCGCACTGCGGATTGTTTTCCGGTGCTACTGGTGGATATGCACCACCATGTGGTCGCCGCGGTGCATGCGGGCTGGCGTGGAACCGCGGAAGGAGTGGTGGTGGCGGCTCTTCGACAGATGCGTGCCGAATTCGGAACAAATGCCGACGACATTTCGGCGGCCATCGGTCCAGGAATCGGCGCCTGCTGCTATGAAGTGGGCGAGGAGGTGGCGCGCCGCTTCGGCCTGGCGCAAGCCGGCCGAGTCGATCTCGCGGCGGAGAACCAGCGTCAGCTTATGCACGCAGGCGTTCCGCGCGAATCCATCAGCCTCGCCGGAGTCTGCACCTTCTGCGACCCGCGCTTTTACTCCTGGCGCCGGGACCGGGAACGCGCCGGCCGGATGATCTCCTACATCCGCTTGATGAGTTGAAACACTAAGGGCGCGGTTACGGTGTGCCGACCGCAGCCGCGCCCCTTGAACTCAGGAGTGGGCTGCTTAGGCCGCGTTGACCAGCAGTTCGTCGAGGCTCTCCGAGCCGTCGCCTGCCTGATTGCGGTCGGCGACCTCCTGGCAGCGGATGCAGAATGCGGTCCACGGCACCGCGGCCAGCCGTTTGGGGCTGATGTCTTCCTCGCAGTGCAAGCACACGCCGAAGCTGCCGTCGTCAATGCGCCGCAAAGCTGCACGGACGTTGCGCAGCAGGTTTGATTCGCGGTCCAGGTTGCGGATGGCCAGCTCTCGTTCGGCTGCGTGTTGCACCTCATCAAGGGCATCCGGGCTTTTCTCGATGGCGATCCCATCGCGATTCCGGACCAAGAGTTCCAACTCTGCCTGCTTCGCCTCCAGGATGTTTCGAAATTTGTTCAATTCAGTTTTTGTCATTGCCTGCCTCTCCTGTCTCTCTCTCTCTTTTGCTGTCTCAATCTATCTATTTTTTAAACTTCACTACTTCGTTGCGTCTCTGTCCCCGTTACAAAATCCCGTACTAGCGGATTAGACGCGAGAACCCGAGAAAAGGTTCAAGTTCTCCGGCGTCCGCTTTTCAATCTGATTCGCAGATAAGCTTCGTGGCGTATGGGCGGCTAGGCCCGTTGGCTGGCACGTCGCTCGATGCGACGTGGTCTGCTGCATTCTACTCGAAGCTGACCGTTTCAAAAACATACCACAGAATACCCATCGGACGCAAGCAATCCAATTGCCATTCGGCCAGGGCGTTTTTCCCGCTCCAGCGCGTGCGTTTCCCTCTTATCGGTATCCGCGCCCGAAAGGATTACCTTGTGCATCGTACACCGGGTCGAATTTTGCACTTTTCTGGCCATCCTAATGTTCCCAGGCTGTTGGGCGCCTCCAGCGACGACCCTCCGAACGCCTTGCCGTATACTGTTACCTTGAGCGGTAAAAACTCTCATACGATTCAGCCTCTCAAGTTGGATGTTACATCCTCTCTCGCCGCTGCCCTCTCCAGTTTTTTGTTTATCTTGTTGAGCCTGGGCCTGATCCCGTACGCGGGAATTCAGGAAGACGAAGCACTGTTCTCCATCCCCTTCTTCCAACCCTCAGCCCGCGAGTTTCGCGTTCGAGTTTTCCATCAGACCATTCCGATCATGGTCATGTCCTACGTGGGAACCCTGAAAACATGGATTTATTGGCCGCTGGTGCGATGGTTTGGATCGAGCGTCTGGGCCATCCGCCTTCCGGTTGTCCTGGCTGGAGCGGTAACCATATTTTTTTTCTATCATTTGATTCGAGATATCCATTTGGCCGGAGCCTCCGGTCTCCAACGCGCGACTCTGGCGGCGTCAGCCGGGGCGCTGCTGCTGGCCACCGATCCGGTCTTTCTCCTTACCAACACGTTCGACTGGGGACCAGTTGCGCTGGAACACGTTTTACTTGTCACCGGCTGCTACCTGCTGTTCCGTTTTGCGACAGACCAGTCCCGAATCCGCTACCTTGCGCTTGGGTTCGGCTGCTTTGGGCTTGCCCTCTGGAATAAGGCGCTGTTTGCATGGGCTCTTTCCGGTCTGATCGCCGGCGGGCTGGCGGTCTTCTGGCCCGAAATCAAGCGGTCCCTGACCCCGCGCAACGCCACCGTAGCGATAGTGGCTTTTCTTGCCGGAGCGTTTCCCTTCGTCGTGTACAATCTGCACAATGCCAACGCAACGCTAGCCGAAAACGCCCACATCGAAACCAGCCGCATGTCCATAAAATGGTTGCACTTGAAGTACGCCGCCAACGGAAATTCGCTATTTGGCTACCTTGCGGGTGAGGCTGACGTAGCCCCCAAAACGCCATCTTCCCTTCGAGGCCACGTGGCCGAATGGATTTGGCGGCGGTTCGGGGAGCACCGTGAGAGCGAGCACTACTACGCCTACGGGCTGCTATTAGCCTTGGTGCCGCTGTGGTGGCGCTCCCGAGCGGCGCGTTTTTCCGTGGTCTTCGTGAGTGTTGCCTGGATCATGATGGCGTTCACCAGGAACGCTGGAGCGGCCGCCCATCACGACGTGTTGCTATGGCCCTTCCCGATCCTCTTCGCAGTCAGTGCGCTGGCATGCCTTCGTTGGCGCTGGATTATGATTGCGGCCGCGGCTGCGATGGTGTTGATGAATCTCCTGGTGGTGAATCAATACATCCTGCAATTCGAGCGCGACGGGGCCGCCGGGGACTACACCGACGCCCTGTTTGCCCTGAATCGGGAGTTGCCGGAAAATCAGACCATTTATGTCATCGATTGGGGGATGAGCGGGACGCTTCAATTGACGCATTTGGGCCGGCTCCGGCTCCGGTGGGCTCAGCCGGCCTTGAGGGGCGAAGCTCCCGACCCGGAGCAGCAGGCGCAATTGCGGGCGATGCTCGCGGATACTGGAGCCATCTGGCTGGGCCATGCGCCCGGCCGCGAGGCCTTCCCGGGAATGGACGCGCATTTAGAGCAATTTGCATCCATAGCAGGCTATCAACGCGAGTTGATCCGCACTGTAGCCGACTCCAATGGACGCCCAGTGTTTGAAATCTTCAGGTTCCGAAGAGTGTGACACTACGCCCCAAGCGCGTGTCGAAGATCCACAAGAAACCTTCGTGAACCCCGGTTAATTGATTGACCCTAAAGGCCTAACGCACGGCAGCGAAAGTGCCGAGGATAAGCGAGGATAAGGTCTGAATACAGATATGCGCACGCACTCCATTTTGCTGGCAAGTCTCGCGGCCTTGGCGTGCGCGCGGGCTACGACGCTCCAGCAGCTCAGCCTGGACGACATGATCCAACAATCCACTGGGATCGTGCGGGCCCAGGTGACGGGCTCGTCGACGGGGCTGCGAGGTCAGAACATCTATACGTACTATCACCTGCAAATCCTGGAGAGCGCCAAGTCCGGGAGCCACGGAATACGCGAGGTCGACGTGGCCGTTCCCGGAGGGACGGTGAACGGGATGCGCCAGGTAGCCGTGGGCGCGCCGGAATTGACTCCGGGCGCCCAATACGTGGTGTTTCTGTGGACCAGCCGCTCGGGATTGACGCAGATTATCGGGCTATCGCAGGGTCTGTTCCTGGCGGTCCCGGATGGGTCGGGCAAAATCAGCTTGGCCCGGCCGGCTGCCACGGACCTGATGCTCGACAAGAACGGCAAGGCGGTCGAGAGCCAGGCTCTAGGACTCGACTGGAATGATCTGCGAGCGCGCATTCAGAAGGGGTTGGCGAAGTAATCCATGGGAACGGCCCGGCGCGTCCTGATGCTGGCTGCAAGTCTGGCGGCAGCGTCATCGGTGGCTTCGGGCTACGCGCACTGGGTCTTCTTTTCCGGCCGAAGCGCCCCCTTCACACCCGTTGCGGCAACGTTCAATCTGGCGAGCCTGACGAACAATACGGTTTCTTTCTATATTTCCGATCAGGGGCCTGGTCCGCTGATGCCGGGCGATACCACAGCCAACATCTACAGCCAGATTCAAGCCGCGGCGAATGTCTGGAACCAGGTGCCCACTTCCACCATCCGCATTGCGTTTGGCGGATTCTCGACCGCCGGTACGGCCCATCCCACGCCCCAAGCCACGCCGGGCATCGACGTGGTCTTCGAGGACGATGTGGTTCCGGGGTTGTACGCGCAAACGAGCCTGACCTGGTCGCCGTCCGACGTCAGCAACGTCGCCAATGGCGCCGGGTTCGTTCCTATTCAGCGCGCCACCATCATGCTGCGGAAGAATCTTACGGCGCCCTTCACGCTGGCCAGCTACGACGATTCGTTCTTTCTGATCGCGGCGCATGAATTCGGACATGCCCTGGGCCTCCAGCACACGCTGACTTCGGCGCTGATGTCCACGGCGGTCACCAGTTCGGCCACCAAGTCTGTGCCGCTTTCCCCGGACGATATCGCCGGCATCTCGCTGCTGTATCCCACACCGAGCTACTTGCAAAACGTCGGGACCATTACGGGCACCGTGGCCGTGGGCGGAACAGGCGTGAACATGGCTAACGTGGTGGCGCTCTCCGCCAACGGGGTGGCGATCAGCGCGCTCACCAATCCGGACGGAAGATACCAGATTCAGGGCGTGCCGCCGGGACAGTATTACATCTATGCAAGCCCTCTTCCGCCGCCGCGGGCGGGCGAAACCTACCCGGACAACATTTTTCCGCCGGAGGATTCGCAGGGGAATCCGTTCAACCCCAATACGGGTTTCGACACCGAGTTCTTCGGCGGCACACGGGACTGGACCCAGTCCCCGGTGGCAACGGTGAACGCGGGCGCTACGGTGCCGAACGTCAACTTCAACCTTCAATCTCGCTCCAGCATGGCCATCACCTACATGTATGGCATCGGCTACCAGGGACAGGCTGCGGTAGAGCCGCCGTTTCTCCAGGCTGGAAGCCGCCAAAGTATTTTGTTCAATGGATCCGGTATCACAACCGCTAAAGGAGCGCTGGTTTCAGGCCTTGGCATTACGGCGGTGGGCGTCGGCGCCGCAGCTGCGCTCGAGCCGAAGTCGGTCGCCTACTATGACGGAGACTTGCTGGTTAAGGTGGATGCCAGCCAGGTGCAAGCGGTGACGCCCGTAGCCGTGGCAGTGACGCTTCCGAACGACATGTATGTGCTGCCGATGGCGTTCTTCGTGACGCCCAACCCGCCCCCCACGATCTCCGGCGTTTCCGGATCGACGGACGGGCTA
>Ga0070733_10001069_pt1 | contig 20820 bp, 19 predicted proteins | sample Coa_R1_9_FD_66450 | JGI IMG/M metagenome (GOLD analysis project Ga0070733, IMG submission 66450) | Surface soil microbial communities from Centralia Pennsylvania, which are recovering from an underground coalmine fire - Coalmine... | ecosystem: Environmental > Terrestrial > Soil > Unclassified ... | reverse complement strand
AGCATCTCCTTTGGCTCGATCGGCGTGTTGCCCTCCCGCTCGCACGCCAGCGCCGCCCCAATCGAACCCAGGATCGAGGCTGTCACCGGGCACCCGGTCGATACCAGGGCGAGAGTAGCATAGGACACCAGCGCGTCGCCGGCGCCCACGGCATCCGTAACGTACTCGGCGAAAGAGTCCACCGTAAAAAACGAACGTACATTGGGGTCGGGCTCCCGGTAGGTGAGGATGCCGCGTTCCCCCAGCTTGAGAATCAGGTACTTGCAACAGGCGCGTCGCAGCAGCTCGAGGGCCAGCGGCCGAATGATCGAATCCTGGTCGCCCAGCGCGAAGCGGGCTTCCCGCTCATTCGGCGTGATGAGATCGAAGCCCTGAAAATCCAGAATATTGCCCCAGCGCGTCGCCACTTGACTGTCGGCAACCTTCAGCGGCCCAGCGGGAAGGGCGGCGGTGAGTTGCGGAATCGTCGACGGATTGAAGATGCCATGGCGGAAATCGCTGAACACAATCGCGTCGGCTCGAGTGTTGCCGATCGCACGTTCGAACGTATCCACGATCTTCCCGGAAATCGAGCGGTTGTCCACCGAATCGACTTTCAGCAGCCGGTACCCACCCGCGGAAAACATGTTTTTCTGCGTCGTGGGCCGCGTGGGATCGACCACGGGATCGCAAATCACGCCGCTTGCGCGGAGATCGTCGACCACAAAATCCTTGAGCTTGTCCTGGCCGAGGACCGTCGTGAATGTCACGTGCGCGCCGGCTTTTTTCATGTGCTTGGCGACAATTCCGGCGCCGCCCACGAAATCCACCTGGCGATCGAATTTTAAGCTGAAGGTGGGAGTCTTGTTGCTACCGCCGATCAGTGTGCAGTAGGTGTAGGAATCGACGATCGTGTCGCCGACGATGTGAACGCGGATCGTATCCAGCGAGTGGATCACTTCGCGCAGGCGCCGGAACGTAAGGCCTTCGGCGTCCATCAGAGAACTCAGCTTATGCAGCGCCAGGTTCGGCGGAGCATTTTCGATGATCGCCGACGACGAATAGACGATATCACCCGGGGTGAAGATCAATTCGCCGCCATAGCCCTCCACGACCTGCTGTTCTTCCTTGGTTGCGGGATGAATTCCGCCGCGGCTGTATTCATAACCCTTGGCGAAGTAATCCGGCTGGATGATCCGGAGATTCTCGAGTGGCGTCGGGTTCCCGTCGATCACCACGTAGTCCACCATTTCCAGCGCCGCCAGGTTCATTGCACGCAGGTCCTGCGGCACGAAAGGCCGATGATTGGCTTTCATGATGTGGGCGTCGCTGGTGAGGCTGGCGACCAGAATGGCCGCCTTGCTTTTGGCGTAGATCAGGTGCCGCACGTGTCCCGGGTGTACCAGGTCGAAGGTGCCATGGCACATGATCACCTTTTTTTCCCGCGGCACCGGTCCCAGAAGCTCGCGCAATTCGGCGGGCGTCCTGATCTTGCGCTCTACGAAAGAATTTTCGGCGTCCGTCACTGCCCTATCTCCGGCTTCCTGTTCTCGAGAAAGGCCACCCAGTTCTTTGTCGCTTCGGCGATGGACGCAGGGTCCCAGACCGGCGCATCACGCCAGAAATCGATGTGGTCGAGCATCGCGCGCACCCCCTCCTCGAAGGCTACGCTGGGCGCCCAGCCCAGCTCCGTGCGAATCCGCGTGATATCCGCCCAGGTGCAATCGGGCTCGCCCGGGCGCTTGGGGATGAATATTCGTTCCCCGCCCAGCAGCTCGGCCAGCCGGTTCACCGTCTGTGGATTCCCAGCGCCGAGATTGTAGATTCGTTGTGTCGGGGCAGTCGTGGCCGCGGCGTAAAACGCGCGCGCCACATCGGTGGCGTAAAGGAAATCGCGGCTCTGGGTGCCATCTCCCACGATCGTCAGGGCCTTGCCGGCGAGCTTCTGCGCCAAGAATACGCCAAACACGGCGCCATACGCGCCCGTCGTGCGCGACCGCGGGCCATAGGCATTGAAAATTCGGATCGAGTTCACCGGTAACCCGTAGACATGCCCCCAGTGCAGCACCGCCTGCTCACCCTGGTACTTGCTAAGCGCGTAGGGGTACTCCGGCCGAATGGGTGCGTTCTCCGTAGTCGGCAGCTCTTCGACCAGCCCATAACACGAGGAAGAGGCTGCATAAACCAGCTTCTTCACGCCCGCGTTCCGTGCGGCTTCCAGCACATGCACTGTGCCCTGGACGTTGTTGGACATGTAGTCGATCGGCCGGTCGATGGAAGGGACGATATCGCCGATGCCCGCGAAGTGGAACACGTAGTCAGCGCCGCGGAACAGCGCGTCAGCGGGAGCCAGACTGCGGACGTCGCGGTGATCGAAGATCACGTCCGGGTTGCTTTTATGGTGTTCGATATTGCGCAGCTGTCCACCCGCGAGATTGTCGATGATGTGGACCCGAAAGCCCTCGCGGACCAGCAAATCCGCCATGTGGCTGCCGATGAATCCCGCCCCGCCAGTGACAACCGCAGTCGGCTTCCCGGGCGTCATTGCAGGCCCAGGCTCCGAACGACCTTGACGTTCACATAGGCCTCGTTCGCCAGGCTGTTTTCGAACTTACCGGCCTTGAATGCGCAGCAGAGACCGCTCACGGCGTCCTCGATCGTGAGCTCCGGCCGGTACCCCAGCCGCTCGGCGATCTTCCGCGAGCTTACGTGATAGGAGCGATTGTCATTTGTGGCCGTCGTCTCGATCCGGATGGGCGCCTTCTCGGGGAACTCTCGCTCGACCACGGCCTTCACCATCTCCGCCAGTTGCGCGACGGTATGGTTTTCGTAACCCGCGTTGAAGATTTCGCCCGCCACCAGTTCATCGGGGAAGCTCAGCATACGGACATAAAGACCCGTCACATCGTCTATGTGAATGTTGGGGCGTTTCTGGGCGCCGCCGAATACCGTAATGATGCCGCGATGATAGGCGTGGTTCGTGAGAATGTTCACGGTCAGGTCGAAACGCATCCGCGGCGAATAGCCGCAGACCGTGGCGGGACGCAGGATCACCGGAACGAAATCGCGCGAGCCGTGGCGCAGCAGGAGGGGCTCGCACAGGCCCTTGTACTTGTTGTAGTCAGTAAGCGGCACCAGAGGGTGTTCCTCGGTCACTTCAGGCGCGTCGCTCACCCCATAGACCGAACTCGAGGAAATGTACACAAACCGGCGCACGCCGGCCTGTTTGCTGGCCAGCACGAGCGGCTCGAAGCAGTCGAAATTGATGGTCCTGCTCAACCCAGGATCGAGTTCGAAGCTGGGATCGTTCGAGATACAGGCCATGTGGATCACAAAATCGCATCCCTTCACGGCGGCAGCGTAACCGGCCGCGTCCCGGATGTCGCCGCCAATGACCTTTAAATGTGGATGCGGCTGCAATCCATCCGCGCCGAACAGCATCAGATCGTAGACCACGACCTCATACCCGGCGTTCAGGAGTTTGGGGACCAGGACACAGCCTTTGTATCCCGCGCCTCCCGTAACCAGAACTCTTTCCATGCCGATAGTGACCTTTCGATTCGCAGTTTATGGCCTTGTCTGCTCGTGACTAAAACCGCATGAGCCGCCCGCTGTGACAACCGTGCCGCGGGGGCCGCAGTATCAACGTCCTAGTATACTTTATCTGCGGGTATCGCAAAATTCGATATTTGCGGGGCGGCGGGGAGTTCAAAACCACCCACTACCTCTGCGGAGAGGAGTTGCTCCGGCACCAAAGGAGCCCGGCGCTGGACTTGAACAAGAATAGCCCCGCGCCGGGCAACTTGCCCGCGGTTGTGAAACAGCATCCCCTCAAAAGTCCCCACCAGTCGGACGAGAAAGCCACTTCTTAAGGACGGGTATCCGCTGTAAGTATATGAAAATATTGGCTCCCCAGTCTGGACACGTTTCGAACTTTTGTGGCTCAGAACACACTCCGCTCGAACCACTCTACATGCTTTTGAACCAATGGTATCCGCACTAAACGGGCACGCTCATCCAGCCTGGGCGCCCAGCGAAGATTACTCTCGAACCACGGCAAAACTCAAACCGACAATCCACTAACTGGGATCAGGGCGATAAACACTGCGGCGTTACCCTTCTCAACCTCCTCTGGTACCGCCGTGATAGAGTTGTTTGGCGACGGCTCTCCCTTGCTGAGGAGGTTTTGAGAAATGCTGCGCCGCACGACGTTCATCCTCTATGCCACTCCTGCGCTCTTCGGGATTCTGACCGAGGTTGCGGTCAGTTCAGGCCGAAGTACTCAACCCGATCGAGTTGCCTACACCAGCTTCCAACCAGCCAGCAATTGGGATATCTATCTGTTTACGCAGCCAGGCCGGACGCCGCGGCGCCTGACAGACTATGCTGGCTTGGACTATGATCCCGTCGTGTCCCCGGACGGGCGCTGGCTAGTCTATTGTTCGGAGCAGCGCGGTAATCCGGATCTGTACGTTCTCGATTTGCAACGCGGAGGCGACCCTCGCATTCTCATCGAGAGCGACTTTCTGGAGGATCAGGCGGCGTTTTCGCCGGACGGGCGGTTTATTTTTTTCGTCAGCACATTCTCAGGCAATGCGGACATCTATCGATTGCCATTCCGGCCGGACAGAACATCGTCAATGAAACAGGCCGAGAACCTGACGCACCATCCTGGAGGCGATTTCCGTCCGTCGATCTCTCCGGACGGCCACGTGATGGCGTTCAGCTCCGATCGGGATCTCCCCGTGACGGCACTCGGCCCGATCACAAGGTTCAGATCAGGCGACATCTGGACGCTGAATCTCACCGACAAAACGCCGCGAAGGCTCACCACCGTGAAGGGCACTGGATGGAACGGCTCACCGAAGTTCTCCCCTGACGGTAAGGAAATCGTTTTTTACTCTTCCCAGTACGGCTCGGCGCCCGGCAATGACCGATCCAGGATATGGGTCATGGGTGCCGATGGATCGAATCCGCGCGCCGTCACCGCCGAGGAAACGGAAGCTCTCTCACCGGAGTTCCTGCCCGACGGGCGAATCATCTACTCGCGGAGAAACAAGCAGGGCGCGGACGAGATCGTCTCGGTGAATAGCGATGGTTCAGGAGCGACCGTCGAAAGCGATCCCTCGAAGAACAGCTATCGGGGGCCGTCCCATGGTCCTTCGAAGGGGACCTTCGTTGCCTATGGCACGGGTCCCGTCGAACCGGAACCGCCCGATGGTTACCATCGTGCGTCCGGATTCGAGGCTGGGCAGCTTTTCAAAGACGGACCGGTTCTGGTGGCCGGCGCGCCTTTCCGAAGAAAGCTGCCCGACCGCGAGATTGATCTCTATCCCATCCGCTACTTCACCGCCATCCTGAGTCCACGCGAGAATCTCATCCTCCACGTAGCACCCAGCGCTCCTTCCAAACCCGTAGAGTTGTGGGCTTCGAGAATCGACGGCTCCCAACAGCGTAAGCTCCTGGAGCTTGAGCCTACACCTACACAGCAAAGCTTCACTGGCATGTGTTTCTCCAAAGAAGGCCAGTGGATCGCCTTCACACGTGGCGGCGGCCCGGGCGCGGTGAAAACCGCCACCATTGAGGCGGACGTTTGGAAGATGCGATCCGACGGAAGCGATTTACAGAATCTCACGCCGAACACCCCTGGCTTTGACGGCAACCCCAGTTTTTCCGGCGATGGAAAGCAGATCGTTTTCCGCAGCGGAAGAAACGGCAGCCTTGATCTCTATCTGATGAATGCGAATGGAAGCAATGTGCGGCGTCTGACCAACGATGGCGCTAACGATCTATTTCCGGTCTTTTCCCCAACGGCCAATCAAATTGCCTTTGCGTCCAACCGGGACAATCCGAAGTCCGACATTTTTGACGTTTATCTGCTCGACCTCGATGCTCAGGGCGCCCCGGGGAAGGTTCGCAGAATTACACACGACGAAGGACAGCACGGGCACCTTCAGTACTCGTATGACGGAAAGTGGCTCATCTTTGCTTCTGAGCTCGGAGGGATCAGCGATGAAGAACCCATTGCTCCCGCGGCGCAGTTATATGGGGAGCTGTACGCGTACCGGATCAGGGACGGAACCATGATCCGATTGACGGACAACAAATGGGAGGAAGGAGTGCCATCCTGGGAGGCGCCGCTCGGGGCGAAGTAGCGGCAATCACTAAGCGGTTTGCTCGACATAGTCGAGCGGCGTCGGGCTCGAATAGGGGTCCTCCCCGAACGGAAGAAAGTGAACGCCAGTTCGAGCGTTGAACTGGGGTCGCCCGTAAAGTACAGAATTGAAACGTCGGTCTTGTATTGGCTCAATTCGCCCCTGACATCGCAGCGGCTCGATGGTTAACAGCGGTTGCGCCAAATCATTGAAAACAAGAGTGGATGCTTTTCGATTTGCTGTTAACCGGAGGACTTCCGAAAAGAGAATCGGCGGCCCGAGTACGCTAGCGGCCCGAGTACGCTAAAGGGGAACTTCCAAAATCCGATCCTTCCATTCTTCCGCATCCGAGGCCGCCCAGATGAGCACAAGCTCGTCGATGACCTCGCCAACTGGGGAAGACTGCTTCACCAGAAAAACGCCGGGGCTGGAACCTATTGCACCGAGGAACTCGCCAAAGTGCCGCGGCATGGTCTGGAAATCGTGTGATACAAGAATGCGATCCTGTTCGGCAGCCAACGCAAGGACGGTCGGGTCCGGAACTCCTTCAAGGTTTGCGTCGTTCGCGGAGAGGAAATCGATTGCCGGCTCTCTGCGCTTGCAACCGCTGACGATCGCATAGTCGAGGTCGGCGTCCGCCAGGAAGCGAATCACCCGTTAGCTTCGTCGCGCCGGCTGTTGCTGTCGCGCGCGCTCAATCTTGGCTTTGAGGTGGGCGGGCGTCGGGTGGGATTTACTGAACTCGGCCTCGACGTGCTCCCGCTCCGCCATGACCTTTTCCACCTCGTCTTTATGGCCCAAGTAGAACGCGATTGCGCCATTGACTTGCTCCAGACTCAGAGTTGGGTAGTGCGATCGGATCGCTTCAGGTTGTTCGCCGTCGCGGTACTCCCGAACGATGCGGTCAATCGGCACACGGCTCCCCACCAAGTAATACCCACTGTCGCGGTGTTCGATGAAATTCCCAGCCATGGTTACAACCACCTATATTTTATCTCACTGGGGCGCGATCATTCCGCGAGGCGACACGACGAGCTCGATCTTCACGCTTCCAGACGGCGCATCATAGACGGCGGCCTGTACTGCCGCTCGCAGCGCGGCTTGTTGCTCCTTTGGGCAATAATTACCTTGACTCAGGTGCAAAGTGCTTGTATACTTAAAGCATGGAGAACACCAGCGGACTTCCCGAGACCCTACAGCAAGTAATTCTACACTTCTCGAATCCCGATAACGTGCTGGCGTTCGCCAAGAGAATGCGTTGGCCGGAAGGCAAGCCGACGTGCCCACGCTGCCAGTCTCAAGAGAACTCCTATCTTGCTACCCGTCGCGTCTGGGAGTGCAAGGGATGCCGCAAGCAGTTCTCTGTTAAACAGGGGAGCATCTTCGAGGACTCTCCTATTAGCTTGGACAAGTGGCTCATTGCCATGTGGATGATTGCCGACTGCAAGAACGGAATCTCCAGTTACGAAGTCTCTCGCGACTTGGCCGTAAGCCAAAAATGTGCGTGGTTCATGCTGCACCGAATCAGGCTTGCAATGCAGAATGGCTCCATCGAGAAATTCTCTGGCCCCATCGAAGCTGATGAAACCTATGTGGGCGGGAAAGCGGAGTTCATGCACATGGACAAGCGCACGCGCAAGCTGGCAGAGGGCAAGTTGGGGCGCGGCGGATTCGGCAAAGCGATTGTGTTTGGGTTGCTTGATCGGAACACAAAGAAAGCCCGCGTGAAGGTTGTCAAGACTCCACGCAAGGGCGAACTTCGCGGCGAGATCCGCAAGCATGTTGAAGTTGGATCGCCGGTTTACACGGATGCCTTGAAGTCGTATCGCGGCCTGACGGATGACGGATTCGTACACGATTTCATCGACCATGCCGAAGCGTATGCACGGGGCGCGGTTCACACAAACGGAATGGAGAATTTCTGGAGCTTGTTCAAACGTTCCCTGAAGGGCACCTACGTTTCCGTGGAGCCGTACCATCTGCAAGCTTATGCTGATGAGCAAGCGTTCAGATTTAATAACCGCAAGATCACTTCGCTTGATCGCTTTCTCGCGGTCGCCTCTGGCGTCACTGGGAGGCGCATTACGTTCGATGAACTTACCGGCAAAGGCCTGGACCAAGTAACGAGCTAGGCCCTAGAATGCGGCGCATCAAACGCCGTGTCCCTAGCTCTTAGATTTTCGTTTCTTCGTGGCCTTCGTGCGCGGGCGAATTGGCTTGTTCGCGTCGATCTGGTCTTTGCGAACAGAGAACACCTTCGCCGCGATCCCTTCGAAGCGCTGCCACGTCGTCAGACCGTCGTCAGGATTGACAGCATCAGCGAACATCTTGGGATGTCCGCCATGTTCGGCGCGTTCCGCCATGCGATTACAGTCTACCACGATCACTTCTTTCGCCTTGTGGAAAGCAGAACTATAGGCGGCGCAAGGGCTGCGAAGAGCGACAGAATACAAACGAGCAACCGTTGCTCCCGATCCCCGGCAACGTGATAATAGTAACCCGTGGGGACTCCAGAACTTGAGGCATTAAAAACAGCACTAGCGAACAATACTCGTTGGGCTGGATGGTGCACAATCGCTGTGTTCGCTGGCCTCGTAGTCGAATATACGATCCTGCTTTGGATAAAGCGGAAGGAGTTTTCAAAGAATGACCTAGCCCTGACCATAGTCGCCGGTATAGCGATTTCGCTGGGGGTTGGAGGCGAATACCTTTTCGGAGCAAGGGCCTCAGACGCAGCGACCAAACTGGAGAACGGCTCGGAGGAGCATATAGCTGACCTGAACAAGGAGGCGGGCGATGCCAGGAAGGATGCCGGGAACGCTATTGAGCGGGCGGCACAACTTGAAACTATGGCAAAGCGCCTTGAAGGCCAGATTGTCGAAGCAAGGGCAATGGCGGCGGAATCGGACGCGCGAGCCAAGGAAGCAGAACTGCGGCTGGCCCAATTCAAGGCTCCTCGGGACATCCATATTGATCCCGCAATTAGGGGGCGGTTGCGTGCGTTTGCAGGTACACCGTACGACATCGTTGTATTCGCCGACGCCGATTCTAATCGTCTAGCTACAGAGATCGTGGATGCATTGAGAAATGCTGGATGGGCGATGAAGGATACGCCAACTAACGAGCTTAAGATGCCACTCCGCACAAACAACCAACAGGGTGCCCCTATATACGTGTCGGCTACTTTCAACTCTGTTGGAATTCTTGTTAAGGCCTCCCCAGGACAGGATGATGCCGCAGGGGCTCTATTCTCCATGTTCCAAAAGGAATGGATGAGCATTGGGATCTTGGCGCTGAAGAAAGAAACGATCCCCGTGGAAAGGCAAGAGCCAATGCACATTATCATCGGCCAAAAGTATTTCGAGTAAACTAGACACACCAATCCCGGGAAGCCCCACCGGCCTGTCACCGCTCCACTATACAGAGGTCTTTTGCACATGAGTCAAGGTAATTATTGCCCTCCTTTGAGGTCAGTTTGGGGCCAACACCAATCGCAGATAGAAGGGCGGTCTCAATTTCGTACGCCGAAATCATGACTGCCTTGCATGCCTCGCGGCCGCCCGCCGTAGATCGGCATCGATAATAGCCACGAATGACCGGTCCGGATCGAACGGTATGGGTGCTCATCAGTCGACCGCAGCCGCCGCAGCGGAGTAGGCCGCGGAGAATCCACGGAATGCCGGCGCCAGATATTCGCCTGACGGGCACGTGAGTTCGGCGGCCGGCAATTAGGTTCTGGACGCGATCGTAAACCTCTCGATCGATCAGCGCCGCGTGACATCCTTCTCGCAACTTGGAACCGTGCATCACCAAACCGGCATAGACATGATTCCCCAGAATCGCCAGCACCTGACGGGCAGTCCACGGATTCCCGCCCCCAGTGATCCAGCGCAACGCATTTGCGTAGCCGGCGATCACCGACGGCGTGACGCCTGCCTCGGCCCATCGGAACATTCGAGCCACTGCGTCCGCCTCCTCGTCGCACACGATCAACTGCTTCGTGTGCAGATCGGCCGCGTAACCGAACGGGATCGCTCCGGCAATTCGTCTTCCATGCGCTTTGAGATGGGCGCGGCCTTCGGCGATTCGGGAGGCCGCGAGATCCCGCTCGAACTCCGCGAACGAGGCAAGGATGCTCAACATGAATTTGTCGAGGGCGGCTTCGCCCAGTCCCTGGGCCGTCACGATTTCCAATGTGACGTTATGGTTCCGAAGCTCCTCGAACAGGGTGACGAAGTGCCGCAGATTCCGCGATAGCCGGTCGAGGCGATGGATAACGAGCTGCTCAATGCCGCCAGATCGGACGACGCTAAACAATCGGTGCAAGGCCGGCCTGTCGAGGGTCGTGCCAGAGTAGCCTTCGTCGTCAAAACGCTCTTCGATGACTACGTAGCCCAAGGAGCGCTGGGATTGAACATAGGCCTGGCACAGATCGAATTGGACCTGGCAGGAAGAGAGATCAGTATGAGGTTCTACAGACTGGCGGGTGTAGATGGCGCAGCGAATCGGCGTTCGGTTGGGCGCCGCACGGAGAGCGTCCCGCAGAACACTTCCAGCATAGGCGATTTATGATCGAGTCGGACACACGGGTTAACCAACGGTCAGTTTTCGAAAGCCGAGAACCGAGAGCAACAAGCCGTTAACCGCGTTCGGGCCTTATTTGGAGAAGTAGAGAAGGTGGGCAACGGAGAATGAAACACGCGCGCCACGAACGGCCCTGCGCCACGCAGACCGCGGCGACCGGAGAACGGAACTATGTCGAAATGTTTGGCGCTGTTGGGCATACACGCGGACTCGCGCAAACCACTGCGAACATGGGACGCGTCAACCAACGTGACGGAGAATTAGGGGAAACAGAATTTGGCTCCTCAGGTAGGACTCGAACCTACAACCCTTCGGTTAACAGCCGAATGCTCTACCATTGAGCTACTGAGGAGCAACGTTGGCGGGCAGCCTTCATTACACCAAACCACCCTCTTCAAGTCAATTTCTTTCGCGCCCGGACATGACGACAGCCGAGCCTCGCGATCCGGCGTGCGGGATAGATTCCGTGTAAGACGCCCTTCTGCGCGACTCGGTTCTGCATCCGTTTGGGTCATCGAACCGTCACCCTCTTGCCGCAATTTGGAAATCTGTTACTATGGAGTCCTCCACGCACGCATACGATGCACTCGGGGTGGATGTGTCAACCTCGCAGTACGTCGTTCAGGGCACTGATCGTAATTTTTGGATCTTGCACCGTTGGGCGCCAAGCCTCCTCAGGCGCTCTTTTGATTCTTGGACTACGCGCAGCGAAGAGAAGGAAGGAACCTTTATCGATGCGCGTCCACCTGGTGAATCCCAGCGATACCGCGTTTGGGATTGGGGTGATTACCCCGCGTTGGTTGTACGTACTCGCCGCGGCCACTCCGGCGAGCCATGGCGATCCCGTAATTACGGATGAGACCCTGGAACAGATTCAGCCCGAGCTCATACAGCCCGGCGACATCGTGGGCATTGGTATCCATACGGGAAATGCTTTGCGAGGCATGCACGTCGGACGCATGGCCCGGGAGCGCGGCGCTTGGGTCGTGTATGGCGGCATCCATGCCACTCTGTATCCGGAAGAGGCCTTCGAGTTTGGCGGGGCTCACGCCGTAGTCAAAGGCGACGGAGACGTCGTTTGGGGCAAAGTGATCGGCGATCTGGCGCGCCGCTCGATCCAGGGGAACTCGGTCCAGACAGATACCTCGCAGGAGACCTACGACGGCGGGCGTATTTCGGGCGAGCAGTTCTTGCCCGCACGCTGGGATCTCGCCCCGCGCAACAGTTATATGTGGGCTTCGGTGCAAACCGTGCGCGGCTGCCCCAAGCATTGTTCCTTCTGTTCGGTGTGGCGTACCGACGGGCAAAAGCCGCGCCAGCGTTCCTCCGACGTGGTGATCCAGGAGATCGTGCAGTTGCGGCGCATCGGATTTCGCTTCATCGCTCTTGCCGACGATAACTTTTATCCCGTCACCCTGACCGACATTCAACTCGCCGAAAAGCAAGGCAACAAGCATCGCGTCGAGGAGCTGCAAGCGATGCGCGCGGAGCGCTTCGAGCTGATGGAGAAACTAGCCAAGCTCCCCGCCGACATCATCTTTTTCACGCAGATCACGATGGAGGCCGGCGAAGACCCGGAGTTTCTCGAGGCCATGCGCAGGGCTCATATCAAGGGCGCGCTGGTCGGCGTGGAATCCGTCACTGCGGAAGGGCTCAAGGCCGTCTTTAAGGAGTTCAACTCAGCCGGCGCCGATCTGGCGACGCGGCTCAGCGCATTCAAAGAGCATGGAGTTCACGTGCTCGGATCCTTTATCTTCGGACTCTCCTCGGATCGCCCGGATACGTTCGCGGCCACCGCCGCCTTGGCCAAGCAGGCGGATTTAACCTTCGCGCAGTTCGTGATGATGACTCCCTTTCCCGGCACGGTGGATTTCGATCGTTGGGAGAAGGGCATGAACGGGAACGTTCCCCAGGTGCACGGCGTGCCGATCACCCGCTATTGGCTGATCCCCGCCGACGTGCGGCCGAAGATGTTCACCCCGCACCCCAGCATGACCTCGGAAGATCTCCGTGCGCGGACGCAAGGAGTCTGGGACACCTTCTACAGCATGCGGGAGATCTGGGAGCGGTCCAAGTGCGCACACAAGCTGCGTGACCGGCTGGCCTTCATGTTCATCTCCAAGTTGTATCGCCAGATGTATGCGAACACCGGCATTTCGACGGACAGCGCGCGGAGGCAAAGAGCCACGCAGGTGGCGCGCTGGCTGGCGGTGCCGTGCCGCAAGCTGTTTGAAGGCAAGCCGATGCCGGAGCTCGAAATGCCGATTGCATCCACCGCTCCGGCGTTGACTTCGATTACCTACTGAGCCGGACGAAGGAAATCGCTTGCGCGGCTACTGCCGCAGCACGCCGAAGCGGCTGATCGCGTACCCTAGCGTCGCGCCCATGAAGACATCCGACGTAAAGTGCGCCGATAGCGTGAGCCTCGAAAGACCCACCACGGCGGCCATGCCGTACGCAACGTAGGGAACCCAGCGGTGGTTTCCATAGCGCCGCGCGATCACCGTCGCCACCGAGAATGCAGCGATGGTGTGACCGGATGGGAAGCCTCCGTGGCCTTGCAGGCGGGATCCGCTGCTATCCCACCAGGTGTCCCAAAAGTTGCCTCCAGAGGGAACGCCGCTCGGACGCAAACGGGCTGTGGCGTCCTTCAACACCGTCGTCAGAATCTCCGCGCCGCCCACGGCCTCGCCCGCGAGCAATGCCGTTCGCTGCATTTTCGAGTCTTTCCGGATGAGCCCGATCGCGTACAGCGAGGCCGGAACCGCGACGGTGCCGATGACCGTCGCGTTACTGGTGAAGACGCTGTTGAATCCTTGAAAGCTTTGGGTGCGCTTGAAATAGGCTCCTTCCACCGGGTCCAGCGCCAGCAATCCAGCCATGCTTCCGAGGACCACGGCCGTCGGAATCCAGTTATGCCCTTTCACGACTCTTGCCGGAAAAGTCCAGATCCGTTCCTGATCGTGCACCAGGTTGGGAACCAGGAGCTTCAACGACACCGGTCGATCAAAAGGCGGTGCCGGCTGCGAGGCTGGGATGGATACTGGCGCCTGAGGCGGAGCGTTCGATGAAGCATCGGCGGGTGGCGTGTCCTGCGTGCTTTGACCGATCGCCAGGGCGGCCAACACCATCGACGCAAGCGCAAGCTTCATTTGTCTCCAAGCCCAAGCTTCATGTGTCTCAATGATGTCCGGCAAGCATCTGGTGCAGCTCCGGCCAAAACTCTTTTAGGACATTGCCTGCCATATCCACTCCGATCTGGGAACCGAGCTTTGAAAGGGCGCTGATCGGGTCGCGCCCCGCCGGATAGTATGCGTAGGAGATCGCCACCGCCGTTGAGTTGCCAAGGAACTCCGAATAGTTGAACTGAGTCCCGCCCGCATCCGTGTGGGTCCAGAAGATCTGGCCCACGGCGTATCCCAGTCGCGACCATCCGCTTCCCGTCCCTCGCCGAAAGTATCGGGGATCCTGGTGCAGCAAGGTAGGGTACACCGCCTCCGTCATGTAGTTGCCGATTGCCAGGTCGGCGTACGATGCCGCGAAATAATGAGCATAGCCTAGGCCATCTTGGCCAAAGGACGGATTCGAATTTGTCAACAGCCCCTCGCCTGCGAACGCCGCGGCCTGAGCCACAGTGCCCCTGTCTAAAGTATCGTCTGTGGCGACTTTGAACTTCTCGCGCCGCGTGAGCGGCTTGTAGTCAACCAGCGAGGGGGACGTCCGGTAATTCGGAATGATCCAGAGCACGTGCTTGTCGCTTGCATCGGGCGGTTGGGCGGGATTTCCTTGCTGGCTGCCTGCCGGCGCAGCCGTTTGACCGAAACATGACGCTGCGGCCAAGGCGGCCGCCGCCAGGCAGTGAGAAACTGCTCCCATGGATCTCTGATGTGCCCCGGCTTCTTCGCGTTTCCCACTACGCGAAAATAGGCAGACAATAGAAATGACAGCACCATGAAAAACCGGATGTCCGTTTTCTTCCTTACCATCGCACTCAGTGTGATCCCGCTCAATGTAGTCGCGTTCGGGCAGGGATTTCATTCCGAAGCTCTCCCCAATCCTAGCGCCGATGGAAGCGTGCAACCAAACTGGTCCACCGCATCGGACGGGAGTGCGATCCTCAGTTGGATCGAGCCCGCGAAGAATGGCGATTACTCCTTGCGCTACGCCGTTCGCAAGGGCGCTGCCTGGTCGGAGGCGCGCACCGTCATCGCGGGCCGCCACTTCTTCCGCCACCCTGCTGAAGTTCCCGAAGTGATCCAGATCAGCGACAAACTCTGGATGGCTCACTGGGTCGAAAACGTCAAGGAATCGAGCGATGCCGAATACATCTACGTTTCCTCTTCCGTTGACGGCACGCACTGGTCCGCGCCTCAGATGGCGAACAAAGACCGCAGCGAGGTGCAGCACGGTCTGGTCTCGATGGCCGCCAGCGGTCCCAACGAAGCCTCGCTGTTTTGGCTGGAAACCCCTAAGGGTGACGATGGGCCGGGTTATCTGATGCGCAGCGTTGTCGACGCCTCCGGCAAGGCAACCAAGGAGGAGCGTCTCGATGACGACGTCTGCGACTGCTGCCCCACCGCTGTCGCTCGAACCGCGAAAGGCTTGATCGTGGCTTACCGCGATCATACGCCCGCTAATATCCGCGACATTGCGGTGCTGCGACTCGAAAACGGCAAGTGGTCGTCTTCCAAAATCGTGCACGCCGATAACTGGAAGCTGGATGCGTGCCCGGTGAATGCCGCATCCGTAGCTGCCAAGGGCGATCACGTCGCACTGGCGTGGTTTACCGGCGCAACCGAACCTGCGAAGGTGCAGATGCTTTTCTCCGACGACGGCGGAGCGACCCTCGGGAAGCCCATTCCGGTCAGCACCGGTGCCGCCCTCGGCGACACCTCATTGGCTCTGGCCGATGACGGCGGAGCCATCGTCTCCTGGCTGGAGCGCAACGCCGCCGGCGACGCTCGCTTGCTCGCGCGCGAGATTTCTCCTGCCGGCGTGGCCGGTCCGGTAGTCCAGATCGCCGAGGGCGGCAAGACGCCTTTCGGTTATCCCCGCATTTTCCATTCCTCCGCCGGGACTTTCGTCGCATTCGGCAGTGGTGGAAAACTGCAGACTACCCAACTGCGGAAGTAAGCCGCAAGCAGCACTTCAAGCGTGCCGGTGCCGTCCCTCTCGATGATGGAAGCCATAGTGAGCGAGCGTTTCGCGCGTATGGTGTCCACTCGATAACGGGAGCAACGCCTTCCCGCTCCCCGGCAGTCGAAACTCAGACGCGGAATGCCACTCTCGATCCTGGGGACTGGGCCCTCGTTGGATGGGCACCCGTGGCTGCACGGCGCTGTTGGACTGAGTGTTCTCATACGCCCAGCAAACCAGCCCGCTTAAGAGCCAATTCAGTACGCAGAAAGTGAAAATCACTTTCTCCTGCGCACGCGTGAGGTTAAGAAAGGGAATGTTTGCGAGCGCCACCGCCGCAATTACCAGACCCACATCGAACCACCACAAAACCCAACGGTGAACGCGGCCCGCTGTTGCCGCTTTAAGGGATTGCCAACTTCTGAAACCTTTCAACGTCGTTCCTTAGCCGATACGAATGTGTGGACAATCCAGCCACAGCATCCTCCAATTCCATTTTAGGAAACGGCTCCGAGGTTCGCATCCCCTCGAGGATGTATATTCCGCCCGACGCTCAGTTACCGGGGGGCGTGCGCCGAGCGCGATCGCATCCCTTGCAGTATCGAGGGTCGGTGCTCTGCGGGGATCCCATACTCCGAGGGTCCGTCCGGTCACATGCCAGGCAGGCGCCGTGCTGCCGGCTCCTGCCGGCGGGATAATACTGGCACTTTTCCGTCTCGGTTTTGCAGGTCTCGCAGTAACTTTTGCTTGCCGCTAGTCTGTGAGATGGGGTCATGGGTCGTGTCTCCAATCCAGCTACACTGCTGGGGTGATACTAAGGACCGGCTGTTTTGAGGACGCGCAGGGAAAGCGATTCTTCAAATCGCAGCAGAGTTCCGTCCAACTCGCTTGCGCAGATACACCTTGAGTGTAACAGGGAAAGGGAACGGAGGTTCTGGATGGGGTGCGCTGGGCCCAGCTCATCCGATTACAATCCGTAAGTTAGCAGCGCTTCGTTGTATACTACAGACGTATACGGCTTGAAATGTCAGGGTCCGAGATCGTAACGCGGTGCACTGGTTTTCAATGGGATCGGCATAACACGGCGAAGAACTGGGAGAGGCATCAGACGTCTGTCCCCGAGTGCGAGGAGGTTTTCTTTAATATCCCGCTCATCGTTCAGGACGATCCAAAACACTCACAGCGGGAGCCCCGTTTCTATGGTCTTGGCCAGACGGATGCCGGCAGGTCGCTGTTCGTGGTGTTCACGATTCGCGGCACCCTCATTCGAGTGATTTCGGCCAGGGACATGCGTCGGAATGAAAGGGAGGTTTATCGACAACATGACCAAGAACGTTAGGAAGAAGGCTCTCCCAAGATTCAAGGATGAGGATGAAGAGCGGGCTTTTTGGGCGGCGCAGGACTCCGCTGGGTACATCGATTGGAGCAAAGGGGAACGCATCGCGCTTCCAAACCTCAAACCTTCATTGAAGACGATCTCCCTGCGTCTCCCGGAATCCACGATTGTCGAGCTGAAGATGCTGGCCAACAAACGGGACGTGCCCTATCAGTCTTTGCTGAAAGTGTTCCTCTCCGAACGAATCGCCTACGAACGCAGGCTCCAGTCATCGGCCGGAAGGAAGGGGGCCTGACGCTCCGAATTACTTATCTGGCTCTGGCTCGATTTCATCAGGGAACTCAAGCTCCAGAATCCGCTGCAACTGACGGTGCAATTCGTCCAAATGGCTGCTGGCGATGCCCCACATAAGGGGCATGTCCAGATCGAAGTACGCATGAACCAGGCGATTCCGCAGCGAGATCAGGCGTGGCCACGGGACTTCGGGGTACTTCTCTTGAAACGTCTTGGCGAGAGCCACTGCGGCTTCGCCAAGAATGACCAGCCGATGAAAGACGAAGGACTGCTGCAAGCGGTCCGCCAGGAACTGCTCCCGGCTGCTTTGAGATACAAACTCTTCCAGTTCCGTAATTGCCCGCAAGGCGTCGCGGACATAGGCCGACTCACGCCGCATAGATCACGAGGGCGTCGCGAAGCGCGCTCGGCCGCACCCATGGCTTGAGGGAGCGTTTGGTTCCGAGATCCACTTTCCGGCCTAGGATGCGCTCGAGTTCCTCCTCCAGCTCAAAGAACTCCCATCCCGTGTTTGCGTCCGGCCGAAACTCGACCATGATGTCGATATCGGAGCCAGGGCGCATCTCGCCCCTGGCCGCCGAGCCGAAGATCGCCATCTCGTGCACGTTGTAGCGGCGGCAAAGCTCCGCGATCTCCTGCGATGGAATCTCGATTCCGGAAGCTAGAGTCATAGTGGTGTTCCTATTATGGTGAATTCCAGCAGCAACGGGCTACTCGCTCGTGGCGGCACCAATACACTTCGCCGCAGGGCCGTCCCATACCATGTCGGGCGTGACGGTCCGGGACTTTGGTCGGAGCTTTATGTCTAGCCATCTCCTGCGAAAACTAATCGACATTTGAAAAAATCTGACGGACTCCTGGTACCATCAGGGGCTCGATGACGGATCGGGTTACGCGAACTTCCATTCGCCCAATCGCAAAAGGGCCGACCTGATACGGATCAAAGAATATCGTCGCTCCCTCTTTGGTCAGCACCAACGCCCGAAAATTCTCACGCTTGGGACTTACACCGTTCGAAAGCCAGCCTCCCTGCCGTTCGTTGGGGATCATCCCTATGCGGGAGAGCTGTGAAGCGAGTTCCTGATAACAGTAATCTGAGAGGACTGGCAGGGAATCGGGCCGGAAAATCGTATCGGTCGACAAGGGACAAACTGGCCTGCGTAGGAAATTCATCGTGCGGGTGTGGTACATCTGGTGGGCCGCGCCCGCTCCATAGTGCGATATCAGGAAAGAGATCGAGACAAGGTCAGCCGTCAGCAGGTGAACGTCAAACATGATGCGCAAGGAATCTTGGGTTGAGGCCCAGCCACGCTCGCGAAGGTCATCACGAACCTCCGGGTGAGAAACGGATAACCGCCTCTCTCCGACGTGCTGCAAGATCAAGCCGTAGACGATCGCGTTGATCTCACTCAAGCTTGAATCACTCTCCGGCTGAAAGGATGGGTAATCCACCTTTAGGTGATATGCGATCTGTTTTGCGTCGGCCTCCACGATGCTCCTCGTTAAATACGTCGAGGAAGACCCCTCAACAAACGTGCTCCCCCGGCGCTCCACGCCCTTGCTGATCGCCAGCAGTAGGCTCGGAAATCCACTGCATGTAGGACGATCCTCCACCATTTGCCTTCATGACCAGAAGCACGGGAACAATCGCCGTCAGAATGAAAGTGATCTTCATGATGACCCTCCTTGTGTTAGTGCTTGATAAAGGCCCAGTGCGCATCGCGGATGGCCTCGTCAGTCGCGATCAGCGTTGCCGCGCCAATCCCGCTGTCAGTGATCGGGGCTTTATACAGGCGGTTGCTCACTCGGTAGTAGACGGTGTTGTCTTCGATCAGCAGAATCTCGCTGTCGCCCTGGTTGGTGGTAATAGTGTAGAGTTTTTCGGTGTTGATGTTGTAAATGTCGAGGCGCCCGGGGTAAATCGTTCCTTTGTTCCTTGCGTTCTCGAACCTCACTGCCATATTCGGCCCCCGGCGACCCTCCTTGCTTCTCCACTCAGGTCTGCCTGCGCTTTCAGCGAGGGGCGGGCCTCCGGCGGCTTGATTGGGGCTATCTTGCGCATCCTTGGCCTGCCTCAATTGTTCCTTTACGACCTCGTTGACCGCAATGTAGCTCCCGAATTCCCGCAGGCCGCAGCATCGGGGGAGGACGTGCCAGGTCTTGTCCGCCTTTCTGAACGCGAGGGCACGATCCCACGTATCGTTGTCGGAGAGTCCGACAACGAGAACCTGGGAATTGTTGATGACAGTATAGGCACGGTTATTCGGAGGTTCTCTCCGGAATCCGCTTGGAATCTCAAAGTCGAACGCGACGTCCGTGTTCATCACGCGGCCGGTAAAGACGCCCATTCGATCAATTGTTCCCCAGATACCATCTCCAGAAACAACGTCCCCGGCCCCGGCAAATCCATTCGTGACAATATTAGCCACTTCAAGCGGCTGGACGTTGGCAAAGCTCTCGTTACAAGGCACCAACGGGTTTAGCGACATGCTGACAACTGTGTCGTGAGATGGTCCAGCGGGACTAGCGAGCCAGACATCCAACACTTGCCCCCTTCCGGGAACATCGGCTAGCCACTGGTGGATAAGGGTGGTCCCGGCTGCCTTTGGTATCTTGCAGCGTTTTATGACCATCGCTTCATCGAAGGCCAAGATCAGCGCGTCATCGTTCGGTGCTCCGGAAAGAAACACGACCTTCCGCCAGTCATAAGAAATGGCTATCTGGCCGGTACCGGGAACCTTGGGAAGAATCTCTGCGACGACCTTGACTCCTTCGGACCCGATTTGCAGCAGATCCGAAGCGTAGGACGTTGGGTACTCGTTGGAATCGGGAGTCCCCGCAATCAGGTATAACTGCCCCTTCAGAACGGCGGGAGCCAGACTAAGGAAAATCGCGATCTGGATCGTGACTAGGCGCATATATTCCCTCATTGTGGTGTCAAGAGCGACTGTGGTGTTGCGTTTTGACACGTGCTTGTGCTCTTGCAGGTGGCTCTGGCCGTCGTTGCTGACCCAACCGGAACCGACAGACATCCTTCGATAGCCTCACGCAGATTGGAGCGGAGCTCCGCCATCGTTTCTCCTTGCGTGGCTCAACCAGGGATGGAGGGAACTTCAGCCCAAAAGCCGCCTTCTTCGGCGGTGTGTACGATGGCGTGAATCACCATAGGGAATTGGTGGAGGCGGCGGGAGTTGAACCCGCGTCCGAGAAAGTCTGGCGCGAAAAGACTACGTGCGTTTCCGGTTCGTTGGTTTTAGACCGCCACATTGGACACCGGCAAGAAGCGGCGGCTTAGCCTGATTGATTTCGGCTTTCGGCTCCAGACGGAAGCCTTGG
>Ga0070733_10001067_pt1 | contig 20828 bp, 18 predicted proteins | sample Coa_R1_9_FD_66450 | JGI IMG/M metagenome (GOLD analysis project Ga0070733, IMG submission 66450) | Surface soil microbial communities from Centralia Pennsylvania, which are recovering from an underground coalmine fire - Coalmine... | ecosystem: Environmental > Terrestrial > Soil > Unclassified ... | reverse complement strand
AAGCTGAGCCTGCTCTACGGATTCGAATTCAACACCGACGACGAGATTGCCGAACTCTGGGTTGCCGCGGCCAGTGCCGCCGGAGTCGACATCAGCCGCGAGCTTCTTGAAAAAGAAGTAGTCAACAAATTCGTGCCGAAGGTCATCCAAAGAATCGCGGCCAAAGCCAGTGCGGAGGTGGTGGAAAAGTGGGCCGGACGCGTGATTCCCCTGGCCAGCGCCGCGATTGGCGCCGGACTGAATTACTGGTTCGTGCGCGCCTGGGGCGCGCGCGCCAAGGCGCATTTTCGGCTGCGGCACCTGCAGATTCGGCAGCGGGCTCAGCAACCCGTGCTGATTGCGCCGAGCCAGGCGATCCTTCCGACGGCTCGCGACTAGATGTGGCTGTACGACGCCCGCCTGGACCGGTCTCGCGTTGTTGTGGGAAGGGCACGGCTTCAGCCGTGCCACTGCCGGTCGACTGGAGTCCAGGCTTTAGCCCTGAGGGGCCCATTTGTTCGCGAGCGTGTGATATTCATTTAATGGTGCCCACTTTTTCCTGCTCAGCTATTCTCTTCGATCTGGACGGAGTTCTCGTCGACTCGACCCGCGCCGTGGACCGCGAGTGGCGTGAGTGGGCCGCGCGCAAGGGTGTCGATGGCGATGCCATCATGGCTATCGCTCACGGAGTGCGCACGATCGAAGTGATCCGCCGCGTTGCGCCGCATCTCGACGCCGAAGCGGAGGCTGACGCGATCGAGAATCATGAAGCGGGAGATCAGCGCGGAGTTACCGTCATGCCCGGCGCAATTGATCTGGTGCGCTCAATTCCGGCAGGGCGATGGGGCGTTGTGACCTCCGGATCGAGGCTGCTGGCCACGAATCGCTTGCGTTATTGCGGATTGCCAGTCCCGAAAGTTCTTGTCACCTCTGACGATGTGACCCACGGAAAACCGCATCCCGAGCCGTATTTGAAGGGCGCAGAAGGGCTGGGGTTCGCACCGGCTGACTGCATTGTCATTGAAGACGCCCCGGCGGGCATTCAGTCGGCGCGCGCCGGAGGGATGAAGGTGATCGGAATTACGAGCACATATAAAGCTGATTCGCTGGCACACTCTGATGTGGTAATCGGAAAGCTAGTGCAGATTCAAGTTACATCCAACGGGACGGGGACGTTAGGTTTGGATGTTCGCTGAAGCTGCTATCTGTCGAATTCCTGCGTGATTCGAGGCTGATTAAAAAGCACGAGAAACCAGACACTGATCCCAAGGTAGAAAACAGGAACTCCGATGTGATATGCGAAATCTCCTATCGTCTGAAGCTGGGTTCGTTTCGCAATTGCGAGGGTGGCGACCACGTCCAAACCAAAAGTGATCACCATGAAAGCAATGGTAACGGCGGCGAACGCGATGATGGAAAATCGCGCCCACAATTTCAAAGCCAGCAGACCGACACCAGTAGCCAGACCCCAGATCCCTGGGATCAACGTCATTGCAGCAGCTGAAAGAATTTCGAATCTCGAGTAGAAGATAGCGGGATCACGTTCCTGATGAGGCGCTGGCCCAAAGAGATCCAAGACTCCGAGCAGCCCTAGCGCAATGGGTGGTAGAGATAGCAAGAGGGTCGCAATTGCTGCCCAGGTAACTGATCTTGAACGGCACATGGTTGAAAACTCCTTCGACAATCGGCTAGCTCTTGGCAAAGTGCGTAAGTTCAAGAAAGTAACTACCTGAGCCATTCTTCCAGTTCAATCCCGCGATCGGTTTTTTCGTCGCGGTACTTCACGATCACCGGAGTGTAGAGCGAAAGATTCCACTCCGCGGCGGCGCCTATTTTCACCGCGCTCGAACTTACCGCGCGAGATCCGGGGACGACCACCGCAGTCTCCGGAACTTCAAGCGGAGCATCAGGAGTAGCGCGATAAACTTCGCCGCGCACCAGATCGTAGAGCGGCGTTGAGCGCGTCAGAATCGTTCCGGCTCCCACCACCGCTCGGGCCCGCACCAGCGTGCCCTCATAGATTCCGCAGTTGCCGCCCACCAGCACGTCGTCTTCGATAATGACAGGCGCGGCATTGATGGGCTCAAGCACTCCGCCGATCTGCGCTGCCGCGCTCAGGTGCACGCGCTTGCCGATCTGCGCACAGGAGCCCACGAGCGCGTGCGAGTCGACCATGGTTCCCTCGTCAACGTAAGCGCCAACATTGATAAACATGGGCGGCATGCAGATCACCGACGGCGCGACATAAGCTCCTACGCGCACCGATGATCCGCCGGGCACGACGCGTACGCGATCGGCGATCGTGAACTGACGGGCCGGAAACGTGTCCTTGTCGACGAACGAAAGCCCCGCGGGCATTTCCGCGAGTTCGCCCAGCCGAAATCCCAGCAGGATGCCTTGCTTCACCCAGGTGTTGACGACCCAGCGTCCGCCAATTTTGTCGGCAGCCCGGATTTTGCCTTGGGTGAGTTGATCGCGGAACTCGAGGAATGTGCGCCGCGCTTCGGGATCGCGCTCGACCTCGCCTTGCGCCGCCAGGCGCTCGATGGGAGATTTCAGGGATGACATGCGTGGGAAAGTATAAAGGAAATGCAGAAGTCAAAAGTCAGAATGCAGAAGTTCGGCCGCCAGCTCAACTCCTGCATTTGACTTCTGCATTCTTACCTCTCACTTCTGACTTCTTCACACGCACTTGCACTCGCTGCGAATCAGCACTCCCGTCATGGCATGCGCAGTGTCGCGCGCCTCAACTAAAGTCGCATACGGCCCGTGCCAACGGGCATGATTCACGTCGTGGCCGGTGGGGCGCCCTTTGCCGTGGCTGCATTGGCCGCAGGATCCGCGGTGCAGCACGATCTTGTGTGGCCCGGCCGCCCAGTTTTCGTAGATGAAAAATTCCGGCGCTTCGGCGGTTGCTCCTGCGGGCTTGCTGATCAATCCAACTTCCGCGGCGACTTTCTGCAGTCGCGAGCGCGTGTCGCGTCGCATGGGCAGCAGCGGCAGGCGGTAGACTTCTTCGATTTTGCCCATCATCGCCAGCACCGCCTTCACCGGCAGCGGACTCGACTCGATGAAGTTAGCCTGCATCAGCGGCAAATATTTACGTTGCAGCGCGCGTGATGTGGTCCAGTCGTTGGCGAGGGCGGCGCGCGTGAGCGCTGCCATTTCGTGCGGGATTTCGTTGGAGGCGACCGAAATAATCCCCACGCCACCCAGCGCGATTATCGGCAGCGTCACCGCGTCGTCTCCGGAGAAAACCAGAAACGTCTCGGGCAGCGTGGCCATGATCTCGGCGATCTGCGTCATATTGCCGCTGGCTTCCTTTACACCCACGATGTTCGGAACTTCGGCGAGCCGCGCCAGAGTCGCTGGCTCAAGATTCGCCGACGTGCGGCCGGGGACGTTGTACAGAATGACTGGTTTGTCGACGACGGCTTCAGCGATCGCCTTGAAATGCCGGTACTGGCCCTCCTGCGTGGGCTTGTTGTAGTACGGGTTCGCGGTGAGGATGGCGTCGACTCCCGGCCGCGCCGCGAGTACCTTCGCTTTCTCGACCGCATCGTGCGTGGAGTTGGAAGTCGCGCCCGCGACGATCGGCACCCGTCCGGCGACCACTTCGATCGTCGTATCGATCACATGCAGCCATTCGTCGTGGGTTAGCGTGGGAGTCTCGCCGGTAGTGCCGCAGGGAACCAGAAAGTCAATGCCGGACTCGACCTGCCACGCGACCAGATTGCGCAGGGCCGCGTCGTCGATGGAGCCATCCTGATGAAACGGAGTTACCAGTGCCGTACCACAGCCGCGCAGTTGCATAGGAATAAGATATCGCGAATCGGGGGCGGGGGAAAACTGGGGGAGAGATATGATTCCCGACGGCTGAACGAGATGGAGCAGCAATCGTGCATGAAGAGACTTTCCTGGTAGGGACTCCCACAATTATTCCCATCGACTCGCCTGATGGTCGGCACAGTGCCTTCTTCGAGGACGACGGCGAAGTGGGATACTTCCATGCGATGGATCTCTCGCGTTCAAAAGATCGGGTGGTTGATGCACTGCACATTTATAACGTCGCGAGTGTCGTGGATCGTGACAGGCCGTCTCAGGTCGGCATTGTTTGGTCCGAAGATGGGTCGAAATGCGCACTCCTGATCAACAGCTACCCGCACGCTGTCTTTGATTTCTCCGCAAACCGCGGATATTGCCGGATGAACTTTCCAAACTTGGAAGAATCAGCGGATGATGGTTGGCGAAAATCAGACCATTCGTGGTCAGATGAGGTGGTTTGCTGGCTCGGGTTGACTTGATCTACAACTCGCGCCAGATATCTCTGAAGGCGTAGAAACCCTTCTTCCCGGCGAGCCATTCCGCGGCGCGGATCGCGCCCTCGGCGAAGCCGCGGCGGGATTTCGCGTCGTGGCAAAGATAAATGCGGTCAGCGGGCGACTCAAGCACGACTTCATGCAGGCCGACTACGTCGCCTTCCCGGAAGGAAGTGATCTCCAGCCCCTCGTCCTGACCGCTCGCATCGCGGATGACACGCTGGATCGCAATGGCCGTCCCCGAGGGTGCGTCTTTCTTGTGGACATGGTGGCGCTCGAAAATCTGGCCCGAATAGTCATGGCGCAGTGCAACGGAGGCAGCGCGGGCAACGTCGAAGAAAAGATTCACACCGACCGAAAAATTTGCGGCGTAGACAAACCCGGTGCCGTGTTGTTCGACGAGATTGCGGATGCGATCGAGTTCGCTGTCCCAACCGGTTGTGCCCACAATCATGTTCTTCCCGGCACGCACGCAGGCTTCGATGTTGGCGACTACGCAATGCGGGGCGGTGAAATCGATGATGGCGTCAATGTCACGGAGCTTCTCTGGACTCAGAGCCACGCAGCCAGAATTTTCTTTCGCTCCGGCGACTTCGACGTGATGCTTGCGCTCGGCGGCGACTTCCGCCACCAGAGATCCTGTTTTGCCGCGGCCTAGAATCAGCAATCTCATACGCACCGAAAGCCCTTAACCGTGAAGAAAATCCGCGAAGAACGCTAAGAAAATCCTGCAGGTTTCATTATCCCCAGTTTTTGCTCTCCTTCGCGATCTTCGCGGCCCTTGCTTTGCGATCTTCACGGTCAAGGCTGTTGATTTCCTACGCAAACACCTCCGGATCCAACTCCGAGAAAAATGTCTTGTGCAGGCGCCGCACTACGTCAGGCACTTCGTCCTCTTCAATCACGAATGTCAGGTTTATTTCCGACGCCCCCTGCGAGATCATGCGAATCTTTTTGTCGGCGAGCTCGCGAAATACTAGCGCGGCAATCCCCGGCGTGTCGCGCAGGTTCTCGCCCACCAGGCAGACAATCGCCTTCCGCCCTTCATACTTTACGTCGGCGAGTTTGGCCAGGTCAGCAGCCAGCGCGGGAATCGCCGAATTGGAGTCGACCGTAAGCGAAACGCTGACTTCGGAAGTCGAAACCACGTCGACCGCGACTTTGTGGCGGTCGAAAGCTTCGAAAATCGCCCGCAGAAATCCGTGAGCCAGCAGCATGCGTGGAGCGGCCACGTCCACGATAGTGATGCGTTTCTTGGCGGCGATCGCCTTGAAAATGTTTTTGCCCTGCGGCGCGTGCGTGGTAATACGCGTGCCTTCGCACGACGGATTGCGCGAGTTCAGCACGTAGACGGGAATATTTTTCTGGATGGCGGGCAGCACGGTCGCCGGGTGCAGGACCTTCGCTCCAAAATACGCAAGTTCGGCGGCCTCGTCGAAACCGATAACCCTGATGCGCCGTGCTTCGGGGCAGATGCGTGGGTCGGTAGTGAGAATGCCGTCCACGTCGGTCCATATCTCAATGCGGTCCGCGCTGAGTCCCGCGCCGAAGATGGCCGCGGAAAAATCTGAGCCCCCGCGCCCGATGGTCGTAGTAATGCCGGCGCGGTTTGCGCCGATGAAGCCGCCCATCACCGGCACTTTCCCATCCTGCAAAAGCGGCTGAACTTTTTCCTGCAGCTTGAGGTTGGTTTCCTCGAACTGCGGCACCGCCTCCATGTAGTTGTTGTCGGTGACCAGCACGTCACGCGAGTCGACGTGAACTCCCTGCAGGCCACGCGCGGCGAAAGCTGCAGCGACAATCTTGCTCGATAGCATTTCGCCGAACGCTGCGACATGGTCGGTAGTGCGGGGCGTAATTTCACCCACGGCAGAGATACCGCGCAGCAGTTCGTCGAGCGCCTCGAACTCCGCACCCAGTTCCGAATGAAATTCCGTGAACAGCGCCGTGCCCAGCAGTTCGCTGGCAGTGTTGTAGTGGCGCTCCTGCAGCGAGCGGCAAAGTTTCAGCGCGGTCTTGCGTTCGCCTTCTCCGGCGGCGCGAGCCATGGTCAGGAGCGTGTCGGTGACCTTGGCCATGGCACTGACTACGACGACCGGTTTCTGCGCCAGGCGTCCTTGCACGATCGCCGCCACGCGCTCGATGGCCTTGGCGTCTTCGACCGAAGTGCCGCCGAACTTCATCACGATCATCGGCGTGGGTCCCTGGATGAAGTGAGTTCAGGAAATCGGCGCGGATCGATCTTTCCAACCGTTTCGTGACCATCGACTGCGGAGGCGAGACGCCCCTTCAGCAAGCTCAGGGCAGGCTCCCGCGACTGCCGCCGGGACGGCGGCGCTACCACTGCGTCGCGCCGGTTCTTCATCCCAGGTATCCCTTGGCCTTGAGCAGTTCGGCATTGAGCACGGCCGCTCCGGCAGCTCCGCGGATGGTGTTATGCGAGAGCACGGTGAATTTCCAGTCGAGCACGCCGCAGGGACGCAACCGGCCGACCGCAGTGGTCATGCCCGCGCCCATATCAACATCGAATCGCGGCTGCGGCCGGTCGCTGGCTTCGAGATAAACTACGGGACGCGCGGGAGCACTGGGCAACTTCAACTCCTGCGGTTCGCTGCGATAACCGTTCCACGCGGCGATAATTTCCTCCGATGTCGCCTTGGTCTTCAATCGAATCGAAACCGACTCGGTATGACCATCCTCCACCGCGACGCGGTTGCACTGCGCGCTCATGGCGAATGCGCCCGGAATGATCTTCGAGCCATTGAGTTGCCCGAGAAGTTTTTTGGTCTCCTCTTCCATCTTTTCTTCTTCGTTCTTGATAAAGGGGATCACATTGCCCAGGATATCGAGCGAGGCTACACCGGGATATCCAGCGCCGCTCACGGCCTGCATAGTGACCGCTATCACCGTCTCGAGCCCAAATTGCTTGTGCAGCGGCGCGAGCGCCAAAACGAGCCCGATGGCAGAACAGTTCGGATTGGTAACGACGTAGCCGCCGGACTTCTTGCGCCAAGCCTGAACGTCAATAAGTTTGATGTGCCCGCCATTGACTTCGGGAATGACCAGCGGCACGTCTTGCTGCATGCGCAGTGCGCTGGAATTTGAAACCACGGCGCAGCCGGCTTCGGCGAAGCGCGGTTCCATTTCCGCGGCAATGGCGGAGTCGAGCGCAGCGAAGATAATTTTCGGCGCACCGTCGGGAGTAGCGGGTGAGACCCTCATCGCCGCAACTGCCGCTGGGATCGGCGTCTTCAGTCGCCAGCGTGCCGCCTCCGCGTAGAGTTTTCCCTCGGAACGGTCGGAAGCGGCGAGCCACGCCACCTCGAACCAGGGATGGTCTTCCAGCATCTGGATAAATCTTTGTCCCACGACGCCGGTGGCGCCAAGAATACCAATAGGAATTTTACGGTTCATATCGTCTCAATCAGTTTGTCTCAATCAGGTGTCCTTGGAATTCTATAACAGGCGAGCGACGAGTTCCCCGGAAGGCTTCGAACCAAAGTCACAAGAATCAGCTTCAACGCAAGCTCCGGCCTCCGCAAGAGGTGAAGGGAGGACCACTTTGCGCGGGGCAGTTCGCAGGCACCATCGAGATCGCGGATCTGGCCCGCGTCCTGCGCACTCTCCTGGCTAAGCTTTACGTGGGGCTGGAGAATCCTGACCTGAACTACACCGTGCGCGCCGGACCGTTCGAATACGCAGGTGCCCGGCACTTCCACTGGTATGTAAGCGTGATCCCGCGTCTGACGCGGGTTGCCGGTTTTGAATTAAGTTCGGGAATGTTCATCAATACCGTGCTGCCCGAAGCCGCCGCGGAATTCCTCCGCAACGTGGCGATCGACAAGGTCGTCGGCGCTGCCGCGGGACAATAAGAAAGAACAACGAGGACTGAAGCCGAGAACTGAGAACTCCCCTACTTCCTCTGCGCGACCTGATGTCCCACGCCATACTCGGTCAGAGGTCCAAACTTTTTCTTCTCCGCATACAGCCGCCAACGCCGGAACACGATGCGCAGACTGGCCATCACCGGGATGGATAGATAGATTCCCAGAATGCCCGCGACTTCGCCTCCGGCCATCACGCCAAAGATCGCGGCCAATGGATGCAGTTCCATGCTCTCGCCCATGATGCGCGGTGAAGAAACGTAGTCCTGAATCAGGCGCCAGACTCCAAGAAAGATTACGAGAATCAGCCAGTGCGGGTAGCTCATGAGCAGAGCTACGCCGACAATGGCCAGGGCGGCGGCGAGGGGACCGACCACGGGAACGAATTCCAGCACTCCGCCAACGGTGCCGAGGACGAGCGCGTAGGGAACACGCATCACGCTGAGAATAACCGAGTACATCACGAGGGTGAGCGCGGCCAGGGTGAGTTGGGCGCGGATGAAGTGAGCCAGCATCTGGTTGAGATCGTTGAGCACGTTCTCCAGAAACTCACGCTGCGGCCGAGAATTGATGGTGGAGAGCAGGAAGTCGCTGAAGACGCGGCCATCTCTCAGAAAAAAAATGGACAACAGCGGCACCACAAAAAACAGCCAGGCTTGCTTTGCCACGTCAGCGACGCGCAGGCCGATGCGCTGGGCCAGTTGCGTGATCTCTTCGCTATGGCTCACCAGAAATGACTGAACGATATCGGTGCTGGTCTTGCTCCAGCCATGTTCCGAGCCGATTTGCTTCGCGATGTCGCCGGAACTGAGTTTGGCGAGCAGGTCCGGCAGGGCCTTTCCCAGTCGTGAGCCTTCGTGGGTTACCATCGGACCTACGATGACGAAAAACACCACGACCATGACCAGCAATAGCGCGTAAATCAGGGCGATTGCCCGGTCGCGGCCACGCAAAAGTTTTTCCAGCCGGCTCACCAGCGGGCTCATCAGGTAGGCAAAGAAAATGGCGAACAGAAAGGCAATCAGGGTGGCGCGAGCGACGTAGAGAAAACCCAGCACCAATGCGAACAACAGCACCGTGATCAGCGCTCGCGCCGTTTTTGAGTCAGCCAGCAGCAATAAATTTTCCAGGGCGATCTCGATTCTGCCGCCGGGCTTTAGCTCAGTCCCGGACTACTTCGGTGTTATCGGCAGGAATCGCCACCCGTATTAGTTTGTAATGATTCTGATCGTCCAGCCACAGTCCCCACTCAAAACTTTCCCCGGTCAGCTTCAAGTGCAAAAGTTCGCGCTCGGTGCCGCGAAGGGTGACCTTTTCTTTCCCCACCAGTTCCATGCGCACCGGCATGGAAATTCGGTCCTGCGGAACCAGGGCGCCGAACTGCGCTGGGTCCTGCGGGCACTTCAAGCTCCCGCCTTCCGTTTTGCAGGCCGAGGACAGATAGCGCCAGGCCAGCACTTCGCGGTGCACAAAGAAGTTGTTGTCGAGTATGGGCGACGACGCAGGCAGCAAAAAAGCCTGTTCGGCGGCCTTCGCCGTAGGGGAGGTCGTGATCCGCTCCTTCAGGAAATCGTTTTCGGGAAACACCGTCAGCGAACCGCCGGAGGCCTGGCTCCAGTCATAGCGAATCAACTCGCCATTGGGAGTGATTTCCAGGTCGGACTTCTGGCTGGTGGGGTCTGCGCCAACCGTCTCCTTGAGTTGTGATTTGATAACGCTTCCGCCCTCCATCTGCTGGACGCTGAAGGTCTCCGTCGCCACCCGCTGGCCTCGGATGAACACGCCGAACGAACCGGAGTCGACCGACTGACCGGCTTCGGTCTTCGCTTTGTCTTTCTTGTCGCCGCCACGGCCTGCGGCAAATGCCGCCAGAGCAACCACCAGCGCGAAGCTCGCCACCCCGAACCAAACTGTCCGCAATATCATCCCCCGAACTCTTGGTTGCAACTTCACTCGACATCTCCTTCTTCAACCCGCGTCGCGATCGCCTTGAGGCCAATCTGTTTCGCAATTTCCGCAGCGATTTCATCCACGGTTCGGCTGCCGGTGTCCGTTTTCAGGTGCGCCTTCATGTAGCTCTTGCGCCGGATTACATGGAGCTTGCGAAACTGTTCCACGCTTTGCAGCAAAGGCCGCACTGTTCCCGCGTCGCTCGCTTGCTGGCTGCAGCGCTGCCATAATTCTTCGACCGGAGCATCCAGAAAAACCGTTGGCACGCCCGAAGCTGCCAGCAAGGCCGCATTTTCTTTCTGCACGAAAGCCCCGCCGCCCAGAGCCACGATCCGCGCCACTCCACCGCGCAACTCTTCGAGCACTTGTTCCAGAGCTGAATGCTCGGCTCGGCGAAAGGCTGCCTCACCAGATTCCCGGAAAATCTCGGCCACTGTTCGCCCTTCGCGCCGTTCGATGCGGTCGTCGAGATCCTCGAACGCCCAGTTCAGCTGCGCTGCCAGGGCCCGGCCCACGCTGGTTTTTCCGGCGCCCATGAAGCCCACCAAACAGACAGCGGTGCCCGGCGATTGCTTAGCCCGCGCGGACGGCTGTTTTCGCCGCACACGAATGCGTCTTCGAGCGTTATCGGACGTGCCAGAACGCTTCTTCAAAAAGATAGCTGCCAACTCCTAGCCAGCCAGTTGTTTGGCTAGAAGCCAGCAGCTAGAAGCTAGAAGCTTGTTTTATTTGGCGGTGCGTTTTCTGAGGTGGATTTTACCACTGAAGCTGCGCAGCATCACCTTGGATGACACCGCGGCCTTGCCCATGGTACCCACGAAGGCACTTCCACCCTTCACCACGAACGAGGTGTGAGCCTTGGGCTGGAGAGGAATATCGTCATGCACTTCGCCGCGCACCGAACTCGCGGTCACATCAGCCGAGGTCGACTCGGGCACCGTGGCGTCGATGTCGCCACTATGGCTGGTCAGGCGATAGTCGCCGCTACCGCCGAAGTCCCCGGTGTAGCTGATGGGCCCGCTGGTGGAAATTACGTGCACTACCGGTCCGGTTACACGGTTGAGCGTAACTTCTCCGCTAAGCGAGTCGACTTCCACATGGCCATCCTGCACGTTCGTGATGGTCACCGGGCCATTCAGAGTCTTGATGTGGACATGGGCGCTCGTAATGTCGCGGACGTCGACGGTGGCCCCCGCGCCTTCGAGAGTTACGTCACCATGCAGTTTCTCGGCATGCAGAGATCCGGTATTGGACTGCAGCGTGATGCTGGCATCAGCCGGCACCAGGATTTCGTAGTCCACGCGTCCCGTTCCCGCAGTCGAGCCGGGCAGGAGATGCGATTGAATGTCTACACGATTGCCCGTCTGCTCGCTATCGACCTCGACCTTGTCGGACGACAACACTGCGCTGATCGACACGGTGTTGCCGACGGAGGGTTTCACCGAGATGGAGCCGTAGGGGTTGTTCACGGAAACGCCAGCCCTGACACCGACGTTGAAGTGAATTTCCTTGTGGGTCTCGGCGACCAGCGTGCCCGCCGTCATGGCGCCGATGATCGTTCCCACCATCGCGCCGACCATTACCCGTTCAATTGTGCGCCCGCTCATTGTGATTCCCCGGGTTTCCGTATCAAAGCTCTCGTATCAGGTTCGTGTGTCCGGTTCCTGTTGCTCCCACTGGCTCGACGCAAGCGGGTCTGAATTCCCTACATTATGGCAGAGAACGATCCATGGCCAACTCAAAAAGCATGGCCTTTTCCTGATAGGCCTCGAGCAGCGAGCGCCGTGCTTCCTCGTCGTCTGGATAGGCATCGACATTGCTTTTCGCGTCCCGAATGTACTCGTTAACGTGGCGCAGATTGTCGGCATACTGGGCCTGCACCGCCGGAGTCTGTTCCGCTACTTCCTGCAAAAGATCGGCGTCGTTGAGGCCGGCAATCGCTATGTCCGACACCGCAGCCGAAGCGAGAGGCATGGCCGTATCCTGGCTGAGCTGTACCGCCAGCGAATTCTGCCGAACGTAAATGCCCACGGCGATCAGCAGGACCGCTGCCGCAGGAACCATCCAGCGCGCCCAGGTCCAGCGGCTGCTGAGCGCGGGCAGAAGGGATCGGCTGGTCCTCGGCGGACGGATCAGTCCCTCCCGCCGCAATGCAATCTCAATGGAGTTCCACACACGAGGACTGGGTTCTTCGGCACCGCGGAGGTCCGCAGCCGTAGCGGCAATCAGGTTCAGTTCCGCGACCTCCTGCCGCAATGCAATCTCGATGGAGTTCCACACACGTGGGCTGGGTTCTTCGGCCTCGCGCAGCTCGATTGCCGTGGCGGCAATCAGATCCAAATCCGCGACCAGAGCCGAGCACTCTGGGCATGTCTTCAGATGAGCCCGCTGGTCGGCCCTGCCGCCGTTTTCCATCTCCGCCAGGCTCTGTTGCAACTCAACGCAATTCATACTGCTCTCCCCAAGCCTTAGTCCGCTTGCAGTCCTTGCGCCTCTGTCAGGGTACTGCCGTGTCCAGTCTGCGCTGGCTCACTTTGAATCGTCTGAAACCCGCTCCAGCTTCTCGGCCTTTTCGGCTCGATTGAGCTTGAGCAGATCGCGGAGTTTCATCCGCGCTTTGTGCAACTGCGACTTGCTGTTGCCGATCGAACATCCCACGATGGTCGCGATTTCATTATGTTCGTAACCCTCGACATCGTGAAGCACAAAAATCGTGCGGTAACCGGGAGGAAGATCGTCGACTGCCTTCTGCAACTGCAGCCGGTCGATGGATCCGGCCAACGCTAAATCGTCCGCCCCAAAATCCTTCTTCGGGGAATCGTCGTCGCTGCCCTGCGTGGTTTCTTCCAGCGAAACCACCGGAAGACTTTTCTTTCTCAGGTGCATCAGCACCACGTTCACCGACAACCGGTGCAGCCAGGTCGAAAATGCCGACTCACCCCGGAACGTGGCAATCTTGCGATACAGCTGCAGGAAAGCTTCCTGCGTTAAATCCTCGGCCTCGGCCGTATTCGCGGTCATGCGCAAACAGAGCGAATACACTCGCCGCTTATGCCTGTCGTAAAGAGCCTGGAACGCCTGGGCGTCGCCTTGCTTGGCTCTCTCGATGGCCTCGGCTTCGTTCAGCTCGTTGCCCTGTTTTTGAGCCTCTTTTGAATCTCGGTCGGTCAAGTTGCCTTTTCCGGCCGCATCTGGTCAGATGCAGCTAACTATCTTTGCGTTGTATGGCTTGCGGGCAGTCGCCCCGACACTAAAGTAATATCCATATTCAGAATATCAGAGCCAGTCTACCGATCTTGGGATTCTCCTCCCGCTCACTTCGCCGCCGGAAATCCTTTGCCTGCTCGGGGTTGGATGCATCCGGTCTCCCATCCTCTAACCCAATCCCGAATTTAGAGTCGCAATCTTCGCAAATTGGTAAATCTGGTCCGCCCTTTTTTCTCGCTTGGCGAGCCCCCGGGCAACTGACGCCAAGCGCCTGACGCCTGCCCCTCAACTCCCCACATAGCGGGCATACAAACTCCGCGCCACGGCCGTGTCAGTCGTCCCTTTGATGATCGCCCGCCCATCGGGGAACAGCGTCATTTCATACGGATCGTGCCAGAACTTCAGCACGAAATCGTTATGGCGCACCGTGCCGTGGGACCTCAGCCGTCGATCCATCTCGCCGAAGTCGATGGGACGTTGTCGTTCATGAATTTGTACTGAATTTCTGCCGCACAGGGTGATGTGCGGACGTCCCTCGCCGGCCAGATGAACCAAGTCGTGCTCCCCACACGCGCGGCATCCGGGGCGGGGTTTGGCCGCGGAGATCTCTGCGTGCTCGTTCGTCCAGACGTCAAACGACAAGAGCGTTCTCCGTAGTTGCTTTTGGGTGGCGCAGCGCTTCAGCGCTGCGAGAGAGCATTTTCTTGCATCCGGGGCTTCAGCCCCTGTGCCTGACAAACTCACCAGCATTTTCAACGCTTCGGTCGCCGCCACCGATGCCACCAGGTTCACCGCCGAATTCAGAATGCCGGAAGTCTCGCAGGTCTCCACCATCCCCCGCGGCGAATCGGGGAAAATGCAGGCCAGGCAGGCGGTCTGGCCGGGCAGCACGTTCAGCGTCACCGCATAACTTCCCACAGCCGCCGAATAAATCCACGGCAGAGAACGGTCCACGGCATAGTCGTTGATCAGATAGCGAGTCTCAAAGTTGTCGGTCCCGTCGAGGATCAGCTGCATTCCCTCGAGCAACGCCTGAATGTTGCTCGGAACCAGATCGTCGACCTTGGGCTCAACCACGATCTGCGAATTGAACGCCGCAATCTTCCGCGCCGCGGCGATGGCCTTGGGCAGAGATTCCGCCGCATCCTTCTCATCGAACAGCGATTGCCGCTGCAGGTTGCTGGGCTCGACGTAGTCGCGATCAATAATCCGCAGTGTGCCCACACCCGCGCGACCCAGCAGCCCGGCCAGTGCGGACCCCGTAGCTCCGCAGCCGACAATCGCCACGCGAGACGCAGCCAGCTTCCGCTGACCTTCTGCGCCAATGCCACGGAACAGGACTTGCCGCGAGTAGCGGTCGTTTTCCGGAGACTCATTTTTACCCGGCTTGCCTTCCCCGACGCCGCCGTCATGTGGTTCTCGTGCCAAAGAGGTCACCCGTCAGTGCTCGCAAAACCTTTATTATAAGTGGCTAGCCGCCAATGGACGATTGCCGACGAATGATCGTCGCTGATCGTCGGTGAATGATCGTCGATGCATGATCGTCAATGCATCACTGCCGCCGGCTGCGGTCAATTGACTTTGTCGAATAACTGCGATGGCACGGCGCAGTGTATTGCTGAGAGCATCGGCCAAGACAATCCGTACAACAACAGCCATGCGCTTACCATCGAAGGTAAGTATCGAATTTACATATCGAAATCTAAAGCGCCTGGACCCAAGGACACCTGTTTGCCGAGACGGTACGCGACATTTCTGACCGCGATGATCCTGCTGTGGTCTTCGGTCGTGCCGTCGAGGACCGTGGCGCAGGCGACTGGATCCTCCGGATCACAGGCGCCGGCTTCGAGTGGACAAAATCCCCCAACCTCCGAGCCGATCCCGTCCCAAGCCAGCCCAGCCCAGTTGCCCCAACAGGAATCGCATGTTCCAACCCTTGGCGTAACCTCCTCCTACGAGGGCAAGATAGTGCAGTCGATCCGCATTCCCGGCGTTTCCGACTCCGATCGCGACCATTTGCTGGAGTTGCTGCCGCAGAAGGCCGGGGAACCGCTGGATCGCGACCACGTCCGCGACAGCATTCGCAGCCTGTACGCTACCGGACGCTTCGCCGACATCCAGGCGGAGGTCGTGCCTTCCGGCGAGGGGATTGTGCTGACTTTCGCCAACTCGGCTAATTTCTTCGTGGGCGCCGTCGACCTGGAAGGCGGTCCCACCCGCCCCAGCAAGAATCAGATCATCAACGCATCGAAATTTCAGTTGGGGGAACTTTATACCCACGACAAGCTGGACCGCGGGCTGGAAAACATTCGGCAACTCATGCAGGAGGGTGGCTACTACCGGGCGCGAGTGACGGCTGAGAGCACGTCCAACGCCGCCACCCAGCAGGTGGATATCCTATTCCACGTCACGCCAGGAGCGCAGGCGCATGTTGGTGAGGTGAAAGCGACGGGCGCATCGGGGCTCTCGCTGGATCAGGTCCGGAGCATTGCGCACATGACTCCCGGTGACCGCGTGACGTCCTCCCGCGTGACCGGCTCACTGCAACATCTGCGCAAGAAATTCCAGAAGCAGAACCGCGCGCTGGCGCAAGTCTCCATCGCCCAACAGCTTTACCACCCCGAGTCCAATGCCGTCGATTTCACCTACCAGATCGATCCCGGTCCGGTGGTAGTGATCTATGCGCGTGGATATCACGTGAGCCGCGGCGTACTGAAGAAGGAAATTCCGGTTTACGAAGAGAACGCCGTCGACGACGACCTGCTGAACGAGGGCATGCGCAACCTGCTCGACTATCTGCAGACCCGCGGCCTGTTCGACGCCAAGGTTGAGATTCAGAAGGAAAACGATGCCCAGGCTCTCCACGTAATCTACCAAATCGATCCCGGCCCGGTGCATAAGCTGGTGCGGGTCGATCTCACGGGCAACAAGGACTTCATGGACACGAAGTCTCTGCTCTCGCGCATGGAGATTCAGCCGGCGAGCCGCTTACTGAGCCATGGACGCTATAGCGGCGTCTTGCTGAAAAGTGACGTGGCCACGCTGGAGGGCCTGTACCGCTCGAACGGCTTCCGCGAAGTGAAGATTCAAACCAAAGTGGACGACGACTACCGCGGCGTCGAGAACCAACTCGCGGTTCATGTGCACATCGACGAAGGACCACAAACCCTGGTTGGCCAATTGTCGATTGTGGGGAACCAGAAGATCGCGGCCAGCGAATTTCAGGAACCGAGCACCAGGCCGGGCCAGCCTTATTCGGAACAGAATCTGGCGGACGACCGGGAAAGGATTCTCAACTACTATTTCGATCACGGATTTCCCAACGCCACGCTCGACATCACCACCAAGCCCTCATCCGAGCCCCATCGCGAAGACGTTACCTACACGATTTCCGAAGGCGAACACTTCACGGTGAACCGGGTGATGCTGGCCGGAACCGAGCACACCCGCGACTATGTGGTGCAGCGCGAAGTGCTGGTGCATACGGGCGATGCCCTCAACCAGCAGGCGATGCTTGACACTCAGACTCGTCTCTACGATCTAGGCATTTTCGGCCAGGTGGATACGGCGGTGCAGAACCCGGAGGGCAACGATCCGCAAAAAAATGTTCTGGTGCAGGTGCAGGAGGCCAAGCGTTACACGTTCACCTACGGCGTAGGATTTGAGTTCCAGACCGGGCAGCCCGCCGGAACAACCGCCGCCCTGGCCCCAAGAGTTGCTTTCGATGTGACGCGCCTCAACTTCCTCGGCAGGAACCAGACCCTGACATTCCAGTCCCACTACGGGGGATTGCAGCAGCGGGCATTGATCAGCTACGAGATACCTAAGCTGTTCGACAACGACAAGTTCAAGCTCATCTATACCATCTTCTACGACAAGAGCCTCGACGTTTCTACATTCACGTCGCAGCGGGTGGAGGGCAAAATCGACCTGCGGCAACAGATCGGCAGCTCAGGAACGGAACCGGGGACGCGCCCCGGCCCCAATTCGATCACCTATCGATTCGACTTCCGCCGGGTCAGAGCCAGCAACTTCGTGGCCGAGTTCAATCCGGGAGAGATTTCGACGCTCTCTCTGCCGGCTCGCGTGGGTGGTCCCGGATTTACGTTTATCCACGACAAACGGGACAACCCCCTCGAAAGCACCAAGGGTAACTACTTCACGGTGGACGGTTTTGCGGCATCCGGCTACTTCGCTTCGCAGGCGGATTATGGTCGACTGCTGGCGCAGTACTCCACTTACCACGCCTTTGGCGGCAAGGGTAAGGCCGGCCATCAGTGGGTGTTCGCCCGGTCGACTACCGTTGGCGTACAGCAACCCTTTCGCGGGACCGTGGTTCGGCCGCCGGGAGCTTGTCCCATTGATCCGCACACCAATGAATCGATATGCGAGGGGATTACCCTGATCCCTCTGCCTGAACAATTCTTTGCTGGCGGCGGCAACTCGCATCGCGGATTTGGGTTAAATCAAGCAGGCCCCCGCGATCCAACCTCAGGCTTTCCGGTGGGTGGTACGGCGGAGTTTGTCAACAACCTGGAATTGCGTCTGCCTCCGCTCACTTTGCCATACCTGGGAGAAGGATTCGGATTAGCCGTTTTTCACGACATGGGAAATGTCTTCACCGCGCCGCACGATATGTTGAAGGGGTTGGTACGTTGGCACCAGGATAACCCGGAGGCGTGCCTGACCGGTGGTACAACGAACACTCAGTGTTACACCCAATTCAACAACTCAGGGTATGATTACACTTCGCACGGGGTCGGGGTCGGGGTTCGCTACAAGACGCCGATCGGTCCTCTGCGCTTTGATTTTGGGTACAATCTGAATCCGACCCGATATTTCCAGGCATTTCCAACTGTGAGGTTGTTCGGGCTGCCGGGGCCAAGCGTGTTGGAGGCCCAGCACCTGCGCCCGTTCAACCTGTTTTTCAGCATAGGTCAGCCATTTTAATGAACAGAGTTCGCACCATAACCGCGGCCGTATTGCTTGCCATTTTGCCGTCGTTCTTCATTTTGACCGCGGTTTCGCCCCCGGCCCAGGCCGAAGTCATCGACCGCATCGTGGCCACCGTCAACGGACACATCATCCTGCAGAGCGATTGGAACGAAGCCCTGTGCTATGAAGCTCTGCTGAACGGGCGCACGCTGGGTCAGTTCACCGACGACGAGCGCCGCGCGGTGCTCGACCGTTTGATCGATCAGGAACTGCTCGGGGAGCAGATGAAGTCCGCCTTCTTCCAGCACGCTTCCGAGGCCGAGGCCGCCGCGCGCGTCGCCGATGCTAAGAAGCAGTATCCCGAAGCTGCGTCGGTCGATGGCTGGAAGGGGGTGCTCGACAAATTCAGGCTCACCGAAAGAGATCTGCGGGCGCACGTCCAGCAGCAGATTGATCTGATGCGGTTGGTCGATGCTCATCTTCGACCCGCGGTGCAAATCGACTCCAAGAGCATCGAAGCCTACTACCGCGAAAAATTTGTTCCGCAGTTGAAGCAAAGTGGTGCCGGTGAGGTTGCCTTGGCCGACGTTTCCGGCAAAATCCGCGAACTGCTCACCGAGGAAAAAGTCAGCGAGTTGCTGGTTTCCTGGCTGCAGACGCTGCGTTCCGAGGGCAAGGTGAGTGTTCCAGACGTTGGAGGTCCCATCGCGGAGGGAGAACAGACGCGGTGACCGCTCCGGCCCCGAAGCCGCGACGCCGCTGGAAGTATCTGCTGATCGCGGCCGCTACCGGACTTCTCCTTCTGTTGGTCGGCTTGTGGTACACCACCACTGATTCCTTCCAGGCTTATGTCCGCCGGCGCATGGTCGCCGAGGTCGAACGCATTACGGGCGGCCGCGCCGAAATCGGCAGCTTCCACGTAGTTCCGTTCCACATGCAGGTTGAAGTGCGGAACATCACGGTGCATGGGACCGAGTCTGCCACCGACGTCCCCTTCGTTCACGCCGATCACCTGGTCGCGCAGATGAAAGTGGTCTCCTTCCTGCGCACCGAGTTCGGTTTTCACTCCTTGACCCTCGATCATCCCGTAGTTCACATCGCCGTTGCACCCGACGGCAGCACCAATGTTCCCGCGCCCAAGGTGCCGCTGCGCACCCCCGAGAACAGTTCGGTGGAGCAACTTTTCTCGCTCTCTATCGATCACTTTTCCATGCAGAACGGAGAGCTTCTCTGGGGCGATAAGAAAATTCCCCTGGACCTGGCCGTTCACGGCGCCGACTTGCAAATGGATTACTCCTTCCTGCGCGGCCGCTATGAGAGCCATCTCGCGATTGGCAAGGTCGATACGACTCTCCAGGATCTCCGTCCCTTCTCCTGGATGACGACCGTCGACTTCAGCCTGGGGACGACTTTTGCCGATATCAAGTCGCTGCAATGGAACTCCAGCCATTCGCACGTCGCCGCCAGCGGTCGCATCAGCAATTTTCAGAATCCGCGCATTGACATGAGTTACGACGCGCACCTCGACCTGCAGGAGGCGGCTGCGATCGCCCGCCGCCGCGATCTGCGTGAAGGCATCGCCGAATTCAAAGGCAGCGGCCACTGGTCGCTGAGTGAGGAGGAGTTCGCCAGTTCGGGAGCACTCGTGCTGCGCGATCTGGGCTGGTCGGATGATCAGATCGCTCTCAAGAAAGCCGCCGCCAGCAGCGACTACGCCGTGACCGATCAGCAGATCAAGTTGTCGAAGTTACAGGGAAGAGTCTTTGGCGGGAGTGTTGTTGGCGACGCGCAGATCGAGAACTGGCTGCACAGCGTCCCGTTGGCGAGCGAAGCTCGCTCAAAGACCAACCCAAGAAAGGGCGCAGAGGACCTCGCAGTGATCACGGCAACGCGGCCTCCCGCAAAAAAGGGCCAGAAAGCGAAGCCGCTGCCCGGCGTGCAAAACGGCGCCGTGCACCTTCGTCTGCGCGATGTTTCCGCCGGGGAGGTTGCCACTGCCCTCGACACGGCCGCCCATCCGCTCGGCCACTTTCATCCCGCAGGATTGACCGCGGGCACCGTGGACGCCGTCTGGAGAGGATCTGCTCAGGACGCGGACATCTCATTTGCTCTCGACGTGAATCCGCCGTTGCATCCTACCGCCGGCGAATTGCCATTGACTGCGCGCATCCACGGTACTTACCGCGCCCACAGCGACGCCCTCGAAATTGCCCAGTTCAACGTGTCCACGCCCGCGTCGCGGGTACAGGCCGCGGGAACGCTCTCCGCCGATTCCTCGCTGCATGTTTCGCTTTCCACGTCCGATCTGGAAGAGTGGCGGCCGTTGGTCACCGTGCTGGGCGGGCCCACCAACCTGCCGTTTCGCATCGACGGAACCGCTACATTCAACGGCGTAGCCGGCGGCTCCCTTTCTTCGCCAACCCTGGCCGGGACGCTGGTGGCGCAGGATTTCGAATTCACTCTGCCCCCAACTTCACGAACTCCCGAGCGGCAAGTGCATTGGGATGCTATGGCGGCTAGCGTTCAATTTTCCTCGCATGAGCTCGACCTGCGG
>Ga0070733_10001066_pt1 | contig 20846 bp, 16 predicted proteins | sample Coa_R1_9_FD_66450 | JGI IMG/M metagenome (GOLD analysis project Ga0070733, IMG submission 66450) | Surface soil microbial communities from Centralia Pennsylvania, which are recovering from an underground coalmine fire - Coalmine... | ecosystem: Environmental > Terrestrial > Soil > Unclassified ... | reverse complement strand
GTGCGCGGCATCGGCAACATTTATGCGGACGAAAGCCTGTGGCGCGCGAAAATCCATCCGGAAAAGATCGGCACCCGGCTGAAGGACGACGAACTGCGCCGACTACATCGCGCGGTGCAGCACATTTTGCGCGAAGCGATTCGGTTGCGCGGCTCTTCGATTTCGGATTACGTGGATTTGGACGGCGGGCGCGGGGAGTTTCAGCAGAAGCATCGCGCCTATCAGCGCGACGGCAAAAAGTGTGCTCGCTGCGGCGCGATCATCCGCCGCATCATCGTTGCAGGACGCAGCAGCCATTTCTGTCCGCAGTGCCAGCCCGCGCCGCCGAAACCAAGAAAGCCGCGCGGGCTCGCGAAGCAGCAGCGCAGCAACAAACGCGTATCGCGCTCCCGCCGCAAGACCAAGCGCTAACGGCCGGTATAAAAATAAATCAGAATTGCGCCCAGCAACGTGAAGGCGCCGGCATAAATAAATCCAGCGTTGGGGCTTACGCTGGACCACAGCACGCCCACCGCGACGCTGGAGATCAGGTCTCCGACTCCGTTCACGGTGGCCAGGACGCCGAAGCCAGAACCGCGATTGGCTGCGGGAAGCAGTTCCGCCGCGAGTGATTTTTCCACGGACTGCTGCACCGCGCCGTGAATTCCGGCCAGGCCAAACAGAATCGCGAGGACCGGAATCGTGGGCGGCTCGAAAATAAATCCCGCGAACGTCACTACCGCGAAGAGGTAGCCAACGGCCAGAAGTCCGCGCTTGCCAATACGGTCGGCGAGCGCTCCGGCCGGGTACGATGCCGCCGCGTCCACGAAATTATAGAAGGTGTAAAGCCCCACCGCGATGGCCGAAGCGCGCGCAAAGCCGTAATGCGGCGTCAATATCTGTCCCGCGCGCAGGATCAAAAGCGTGGGCGCGAAATCACCGATGCCATGCGCAAAAACTCCCGTGAGAAAATGCCAATACGCTTTCGGAAGTTGCGCAAAGCTGGATGCGAAGCTCGGCGCGCGGTGGCCTTCGTCCGGAATTCCCTTGGGCGCGAGAAACGCGAACGCCAATCCGGCGGCGAGGCCGGGCAGCAGAGTCCAGCGCAAAACTCCGCGCGCGCCCAGTATTCCGAGCAGCGCCGTGGCGCACAAAGGGCCGAGCACCGCGCCAATCGTATCCATCGCGCGTTCAAATCCAAATGCGCGGCCCCGCTGTTCCGGCGCTACGCAGTCCGCCAGCAGTGTGTCGCGCGATGGGCCACGGCTGCCTCGCCCCACCCAGCCGAGCGCGCGCATCACCAGAATTGCCGGCCAGCTTTGCGCGAAGGCGTATGCGAACGTCGAAAGCCCCGTCGCAAAATATCCGATGATGCCGGTCGGTTTGCGCAGCCGCGGGCGATCCGCGATCCAGCCGCCCCCCAGCTTCGCGAAGCTGGAAAGCCCGTCCGAAACTCCTTCGATCACACCCAGCGCAAATGCCGGCGCGCCCAGGCTCGCGAGAAACGCGGGCAGAATCGCCGTCGCCGCTTCGTGGCCCCAGTCGGAGAACAGGCTTGCGAGGCCGATGCCCAGGACTCCACGCGTGAGCCAGGGTTTCGGCGGAGACATCGGAACCGGTGGAGCCGCAGGAGAGGAAATTTTCATGGTTGGTGTACCGCCCGTCAGCGAGCGGCGCCCTCGCCCGCGCTTGCGACAGCCGATAGCGCAAGTAATGGTGCGGCAGCATTGAAAATGCGTTCGGCCCAGCCGCGCCGCTCTGTGGGGTCGAGCCATATGACCGGTGCGCGCAATTTATCGAACGGAGCCGACCCTAACAGCTCAATCAGCAAGTTATGAATGCGCTGTTGAAACGCGCGATCCTCTGAGCGAAATCCGTCAGCGGGAATATCCGCTTCGACGGGCGGCACGCCAATCAGAATTGAATACGTATCCATCCACCAAGCGAGCCAGGCTTCCAGTTGCGGCTGGCGCCCGAATTTATTCACCAGGTAGCAATAATTATCGAGCACGGCGCGGTCGGCAATCACGTGCGGCGCGCTGGGGGCGGCGTCCAGTTCCGCGGCAATCTGCGCGTGCAGAATCCACAGCTGGCCCTCGAGCGTCGTCGCGGCGTTTACCGGGAAGGGCGAGCGCCGCGCTACTTCGGTCACCAGCTCGACGTTGTAGTGGGCCTTCTTCAACAGCGAGCAGATTTCATACGCCAGAGTGGTCTTGCCCACTCCGTGCGTTCCGATCAGTGCAAGTTTCAATGTTTCGCCTTCCGCCGGTTGCGCTTCCGTTTCTAGCACACTTTCGTCGCGCTGAGAACGACGGCCGCGAAACGCGCTTCGCTTGCGATGCGTCTAGTATTCGCAATTGCGCGCGCATTGTTTTCGAGCTGCGCGGCGCATAGAATCGTCCGTCCTTACGAGCACTGAACTGCAGCGGTCGAAAAGGGAGAGCCAAATGAAGGTTCGGGGCGTGCGCATATTTGCGTTGGTTGTGATTGGTGCGATGGCGAGCGGCCGGGCGGCGATTCGCGCACAGCAGCCAGCGGCTGCGGCGAAAGATCCGAATGCCGAAGCCGACGACAAGATTCTCGCCGAAGTGCGCGATCACAACGAGATCATGGCTAACCTCGAATACCTTTCAGACATGATCGGCGCCCGGCTCACCGGCTCGGAAAATCTGAAGAGGGCCAACGACTGGACGCGGCAGAAATTCGCCGATTACGGCGTCGCGAATCCGCATCTGGAATCGTGGACGATCGCGCACACCTGGGAACGCGGCGCCGCCAGTGGCCGCATCATCAGTCCGTCGCTGCATCCGCTCGCGATTGCATCGTACGCCTGGGCGCCTTCCACAAATGGCGCGGTGCGCGGGCCGGTAGTGTATGTGAAAGCGCAGTCGGTGGACGATCTCGCGCAATTCAAGGGCAAGCTGAAGGGCGCGATTGTGATTTCCGCGGAGCCAGCGCTGCTCCCGCCCGCCGGCCAACCCGCACCCAATCCCGTGACGATCCCCTACGGCGATTCGATTGTGCTCGTCGCGCCGCATCGCCCGGGCGCGCAGATGACGCCAGGTCCTGGGTACCGCGAATTTATGCGAGCGCGCGCCGACTTTTTCAGGAACGAAGGAGTGCTGGCGACGCTCACGGATTCCGGCAAGCCCGATGGATTGCTGAACATGACGGGACTGGGCGGACGCAACTACGACATCGCGCCGATCCCCGCGGCGTTCGTTTCGTCGGAAAGTTACGAAATGATCTGGCGGCTGCTGCGACGCGGGCCAGTGGAATTGGAGCTCGATCTAAAAAATTCAATCGGCGACCAGCCGGTGGAGGTCTACAACACCGTCGCGGAAATTCGCGGCAGCGAGAAGCCGGATGAAATCGTGCTGCTTGGCGCGCATCTGGATTCCTGGGATCTTGGCACCGGCACCACGGACAATGGCACGGGCTCGACGATCGTCATGGAAGCTGCGCGAGCGCTGCAGAAATCAGGCGTGCAGCCCAAGCGCACCATTCGCTTCGTCTTGTTTTCCGGCGAAGAGCAGGGTCTGAACGGCTCGCGCGCCTACGTCGCGACGCACAAAGATGAGCTACCGAAATTTTCCGCCGCGCTGATTCACGACGTCGGCACCGGCCGCGTGATCAGCATCAGCCTGATGCGCAATTATCAGGACCGCGAAATCATGGATAAAGTGGTCGCGCCGCTGCATTCGGTTGGGTTGCTCGAGCTTAGCCAGCGCTGGATGACCGGCAGCGATCACGCGTCGTTCGAAGAAGCCGGCGTGCCGGGATTTTTCTGCATTCAGGATCCGGCGCAGTATTTCGAAACGCATCATTCGCAAGCCGATACCTTCGACCAGGCGCACGAACCCGACCTCGTTGAAGGAGCGCAAGTGATGGCCGTGTGGGCCTACAACGTCGCGCAGTTGCCGGATCTGCTGCCGCGCAAGCCCGCGGCGCCGGTCGCGACAGGTTCCAACTAGCCTCATGCATCATCGTCGAGTGCACCAAAGGAGACTATGCGCGCCGTGCTGCAGCGCGTGACCCGCGCGCGAGTGCTGGTGGACGCCAACGTCGCGGGCGAAATTGGCCTGGGGCTGGCGGTCCTCATCGCAGTCGGCCGCGAGGACACCGCGGCTACCGCCGTATCCATGGCCGAAAAAATTGTGAACCTGCGCATTTTCGGTGACGAGCAAGGGAAAATGAATCGTTCTCTACTGGATGTGGGCGGCGCGGTTCTCGCCGTTTCGCAATTTACGCTCTACGGCGACGCGCGCGGCCAGCGTCGCCCCAGCTTTATTCACGCCGCGCCGCCCGAGCAAGGCAAGATGCTCTACGAAGAATTTGTGCGCGCCTTGCAGGCGCTCGGAGTGCGCGTCGCAACTGGAGTTTTTCAGACGCACATGTCAGTCGAGATCGTGAACGACGGCCCTGTCACCATCCTCCTCGATTCCGACAAGCTTTTTTAAGCCGCCGCTCCGGCGCTGGCTGCTGCGCGGGACCTACAGCTCAAGGCGCTGCGCGAGCCATCCGAAGTGGACCTTGCGCGGCGCGTCGCACTGTCTTACGCTTTTTCAGGGGTTATACGAATGAGCGAAATCACTCGCATCCTGGATCAAATGGACCGCGCCTTCGCCGGCGACGCCTGGCACGGCCCTTCTCTGCAATCTCTCCTGGACGGAATTTCCGCGGAAGATGCTTCGCTACATCCCGTGCGCGGCGCGCATTCCATCTGGGAGCTGGTGAATCACATCGCGTCGTGGAATTCGATCGTGCGGCAGCGCGCCGAAGGCGTCGCCGTCGAAGTCAGCACGGAGATGGATTGGCCGCCGGTGTGGGAAGCGACGGACGTGGCCTGGCAGCGCTCGCTCGAACATTTGCAGGATTGCCGCGCGCGTTTTCATGCCGCCGTGCGAAAACTTCCAGAGGATAAGCTGGACGAAATCGCTCCGGGAAAAGATCATTCGCTGTACGTGATGCTGCATGGCGCGATTCAGCACGATCTCTACCACGCTGGGCAGATTGCCGTTCTGAAGAAAGCTCTGCAGTGAGCGAACGGCGCAACGAATGAAGCCCGAATCAGCCGCGTTCGCTGGAAGAATCCGGCCGGCGCAGCCTTCCGACCACGCGCGCATTGCCGAACTCGCCGGACAGTTGGGCTATCCCTCTACGCAGGAAGAAATCGCGCGCCGCCTAAAGGGAATAAAAGGTTCAACAGAGGCCGCGGTATTTGTGGCCGAACTGGAAACCGGCGAGATCGCGGGGTGGATCGCCGTCTTCGCGTATCGCACGGTGGAAGCCGACGCGCGCGCCGAGGTCAGCGGCTTGGTTGTGGATGAGCGCTTCCGTTCGCAAAGGGTCGGCGAGCACCTGCTGGCGCGCGCGGAAGAATGGGCGCGCGAAAACGGCTGCCACACCATCGGGTTGCGCTCGAACGTAATCCGCGACCGGGCGCACAAATTCTACGAACGTCACGGCTACGCACACATCAAGACGCAGAAAGCCTTCCGCAAGCAGCTGTAACGATCGCTCCTCGTTTGCACACATCCCTAGAATGATCGCTCGCGCATAAATATCGTAATACGATATAATATCTCTCGTATGAGAAAGCGGCCCCCAAGAGCCATTGATTACCAGGCGCTCGCGGATTTCCGCTTCGAAATTCGCCGCTTCCTGAATTTCAGCGAACGCCTGGCGCACGCCACCGGCCTCGAACCGCAGCAACACCAGGCGCTGCTAGTGATTAAAGGCCTGCCCGCGCACCGCGTCGCGACCATCGGGGTGCTGGCCGAGCGCCTGCTGATTCAGCATCACAGCGCCGTGGAACTGGTGAATCGCCTGGAAGCGAAGGGCCTGCTGCGGCGCGCGCGCGGCGTTGCAGACCGTCGCGAAGTCGTGCTGATGTTGTCGCGTCGCGGAGAAGCGCTGCTCGAGTGCCTCACTGAGCCGCATCGCGCCGAGTTGCAATCCGCACGACACAGGCTGCTCGCGGCGCTAGCAGCCGCGATCGATTCTGGCACGGCAGTCGGCCATGCGCGCAGCAATGCACAGCGCGACGGGCGCGGAAAGAAACGCAGCGCGAAGCAGAAACATCAAATTCGGCAGACGAAGGCGGCAAAGGGCCGCCGCGGCAAGCTCGATAGGAGGAACGGTTCGTGAAGTCGCCCGCCCAGAGCGATCCGCGCAGAGACCAGCGCGCAGTCCCACGCGAAGTCCCGCCGCAGCCAGCCGGCTACCGGCTTCCATTGATGTGTTTGCTCGCGGCGGCAATCGGTGTTCTTACCGCGTTCATCGCCTACGCTCTGTACAGCCTGATAGGCCTCTTCACCAATCTCGCGTTCTATCACGTATGGTCGTTTCAATTTCGCAGCCCGCAGCACTCGCCGCTCGGCTGGTGGATGATTCTGATTCCAGTTGTCGGCGGTGTGCTGATCGGCCTGATGGCCAAATACGGCTCGGAAAAAATCCGCGGCCACGGAATTCCCGAAGCGATGGAGGCCGTGCTCACATCGCGCAGCCGCATCGAAGCGAAAGTCGCGTTCCTCAAGCCGCTATCCGCGGCGATCGGCATCGGCTCGGGCGGCCCGTTCGGCGCCGAAGGCCCGATCATTCAAACCGGCGGCGCGTTTGGCTCGGTGATAGGACAATTTATTTCCACCACCGCGGCCGAGCGCAAAGTAATGCTCGCGTGCGGCGGCGGCGCGGGCCTGGCGGCCACATTCAACGCACCAATTACCGGCGTGCTGCTGGCGCTGGAGCTTTTGCTCTTCGAATTTCGCACGCGCTCGTTCATTCCGGTGGTGATTGCCTGCACCATGGCGGTGGGAATCCGCCAGCTGTTGTTCGGCGGCGGCGCGATGTTCGAAATCGGCACGGTGGATTACAATTTTCTCCCCGGCCTTCCGTATTACATCGCGCTCGGTTTGCTGTGCGGGTTCGCCGCCGTCGCGTTCACCCGCATCCTGGAAAAGCTGGAAGAGTTTTTCGACCACTTGAAGATCGTCCCCAATTTTCTGCATCCGGCGATTGGCGCGCTAGGCTTGGGCATCGTGGGATTTTTATTTCCGCGCGTCCTGGGCTCCGGCTACGACACGATTGAAGATATTCTGAACAATAATCTACTGCTCAGCGTCGTGCTGCTGGTGCTGTTTCTGAAAGCGTTCGTGGTGTTGCTGTCGCTCGGCTCGGGGACTTCCGGCGGCACGCTGGCGCCGATGTTCATGATCAGCGCGGCGATCGGAAGTTCGTTTGCCATCGTGGTGGATCGCATCATCCCGCGCGCGCATCTTTCGCCGGAAGCGTTTGCGGTGGCGGCGATGGGCGCGCTCCTCGGTGCATCCTCCCGCGCCACGTTCACGTTCATGTTCTGTGCGTTTGAAACGACGCGTGATTTCCACGCCGTGCTGCCGGTGCTGCTGGTATGCGTGCTGGCGGACGCCGTCGCCTACACGCTGCTGCCGAATTCGATCATGACGCAAAAGTTCGCCAAGCGTGGCATGCCGGTGCCGGGCGAAAGCGAAACCGAAGTGCTGAAAGCCGTGCGCGTAAGCGAATTGATGCGCAAGGATGTAAATCCGATCGCGCAGGAAATGACGGTATCGGAACTTGCCCAACGCATGGGCCGCGGCGAGCCGGCATACAACCTGACGCAAGGATTGCCGATCGTCTCAGCCGAAGGCGAGCTCGTCGGCGTGGTAACGCAGAGCGATTTATTGCGCGCATTGGAGCAAGATCCGCAGGGAAAGACAACGGTGCTCGAGGCAGGGTCGCATCAACCGATCGTCGCGTATCCCGATGAACTCGCGCACGACGCGATGGTGCGCATGTTGCAGCACGATATTGGCCGCCTGCCCGTCGTCAGCCGCGAAAATCCGCAGCAGATGGTCGGCTATTTCAATCGCGCCAGCTTGCTGGGCGCATGGACGCGCCAGATGGAAGATGAGGGAATCCGCGAGCACGGCTGGATCCGCAAGTGGAGAACCACCAGCGGCGCCACAAAGCACGCTCAGCAAGCTACCCAGAAATAAATCTAGAATCCGCCGCCACCACCGCCGCCGAATCCGCCGCCCGAGCCGCCTCCTCCACCGAATCCCGAGCCGCCGGAGCTGCGCGGCGAGGAAGCCATCACGCTGCCGGCCTGCATGGACATCATATTGAGGTCGTTCACCAGATAAAAAGCCGTGAAGTTGCCCGCGTAAGAGCCCTGGTACCACTGCGGCGGCTGCAAGGCGATACCGGAAAACGCCTGCACCCATTTTTTTTCCACGCGCAACGCCATCGCGTAGGGCAGATACTTTTCAAATAGCTCCGGCGTCTTCTCCAGGCGCTCGATTTGATCTTTTTGCACGCGGCCCAGAAATTCCTCGAAGCCCAGCACTTTTTCGAGAGCACGCGCGCCCGTGATCGTCCGCGCGGACATGAACACTCCAAAAACACAGATCACGGCGCTGCTCGCGATACCCGCCAAAATCCAGCTGCCCACCGCAATACCCGTGGCATTCGCAAGATATCCCACGCCACCGAACACCAGAAGAAAACCAATCAGCAATCCCGCGCCGATGTAACCTTGCTTCACCGTGTCCGGACGATGGAGGTAATAGCCGTCGCTCATCAGCGCGCTGAAAATGCGGTCGCGAATCGCGGGCAGGCGCATATAGAAGTGATTCTGCAAATCGGAAAGCTTCACGTCGGGACTCGCGCCAGCATCAAACAGCGCCGAAAGCATTTCCTGCTCGTGCGAACGTGCCGCGGCCCATTCCCCCGGCGGCTTCTTCATGTGAAAAATGTAATCCTTGCTGTGCGTCAGACCGAGCAGGTGGCTTTCTTCTTTCTGCTCGATGGTCAGGTAACCCTTCACGGCTAAATCCACCAGCGTCGCGGTGATGTCGCGCATCGCCGCTTCGTTATCCACCAGCGTGCCGCATTCTCCAGGCGTCAGTTTGTCTGGCGGCTCGTACTGCACGGAAATCGCTTCGCGTTGCGGATCGCGGCCGCGAGTCCACCACAGCCAGAGCATCACAAAAAACGCAATCACCGGAATCAGCAGCGGCGAGTTGCTCTGCAGGAAGCGCATCAACTTCATGGAGCCGGATGGCGGGTGCACAAACCCCTTGTCGAAGCCCACTACCGCCGTCAGTCCCTGGCGATAGCCCAGCCGCCGCGTGCTGTGAATGTCCACGATGTTATCGCTCACCTCGACGCGCGCATCTTCCGCGCGCGAGCCGGTGATGCCGGTATATGCGACGGCGTGCAACCCGGTGACGCCCGCGGGCAGTTCGATGTGCGCCGTAACCAGGTCGATCGCGTTTTCCCATTCGTTGCCGGTCACGTTCCAGTACAGCTCGTCGTGGTCGTCGAAAAATCGCAGCGCATCCAGCACGCGATAGTGCAGCAGAATGGTGCACGTGGCATCTTCTGCTGCTGGCACGTAAATTTTAAATTTGATGTAGCGGCCTTCGCGGTTTTGTTCCAACTTGAGTTTTTGCCCTTCGCTGTCCGTCGCGCTGATCTGATCGAGCAGCAGCGTGTAGTTCAAACCCTCGGGATCGGTGTACTCGACGGGAATCGTGCGGTAGATGCCGTGCCAGACTCCGGTGAACTGCGCTTCCATCACCTCGGTGACGTCTATCGTGCCGTCCGGATGCACCTGAATCTGCGAATCGAAATGTTTGAAGGTGAGCGTGCGCGCGTGCGCCGCCAGCGCGGCAAAAAGCGCCAGCAGAAAGATCGCAATGACGCGGTGGAGGCGGGAGCTGAACATTTCGCGGCGCGCGCAGCGGCTACGTGGTGGCGCCAAAGCTGACCTTCGGCACATCGCGCTCGGCCGGCGCGGTGATTTCAAAAAATTGCCGCGGCGTGATGTTGAACATCCCGGCGATGATGTTGGAAGGGAACTGGACGATCTTGGTGTTCAGGTCGCGCACCACGGCGTTGTAGTAGCGCCGCGCATTCTGCACGCTGTCTTCAATCTGGCTCAGCGATTGTTGCAGCTGCGTGAAACTCTCTACCGCTCTCAATTGCGGATACGCCTCGGCCAGCGCAAACACCTGGCGCAGCGCGCTCGTCAGTACGCCTTCCGCTTCGGCCTTCGCCGCGGGGCCTTGCGTGCTCATCGCCTGGTTGCGCGCCGCGACCACCGCTTCCAGCGTGCCTTTCTCGTGCGCGGCGTAGCCCTTCACCGTTTCCACCAGGTTGGGAATCAAATCGTAGCGGCGCTTCAGCTGCACATCAATGTCAGACCACGCGTTATCGCATTGCACCTTCAGCCGCACCAACCCGTTGTACATCCCGATGACGAACACCACCAGCAGCACAACAATCGCAACCAACGCCAGGATCATCACGGCCCTCCGAGATGCGGACGAACGCGCGCGCAGGCGCGCGGCGCAATCGCCTGCGGCACAGCATACGGTGTGCCTCGATGCGTGTAAAGAGGGCCGTACCGGCTGCCGAGGTTGGGCTTTCGGTATCGGCACCGGCGCGATTCGAGTTGCGGCTTCGCTCTCGACGCGCGTTTCTTCAGCTGACACGAAATTTTAACCGCGCGTTAGCTGCAGCGTCACTTGAGCCACGTAACAGATTAAAGCCCACGAGTCCGCGCCTCGCGGGACGCAGTCCCACACTCGATTCGGGAGGAAATAACGATGTCTCAAGCACCGCTGTTGCGTCGCGTGACCACGTCCTTGCTTGGCTTGGGTTTGCTGGCGGCCGGGCTGGCTGGATCCGCCTATGGGCAATGTCAGCTGAACTCACCGTCGGGAAAAATTAAGCACGTGGTGTACGTCGAATTCGATAACGTGCACTTTACGCGTGACAATCCAAACGTACCGTCCGACCTCGAACAAATGCCGAACCTGCTCAATTTCATCACACAGCATGGCACGCTCGATGCCGGCGACCATACCGTCCTCATCTCGCACACCGCCAACGACATTCTCACCACTCAGACCGGTCTCTACTCCGACGACACCGGCATCTTCATCGCCAATAGCTTCGGCGTATTCTCGCCGACCACATCCGGCGAAAACGGCTTGTTTCCTTCTTCATTCTTCTACTGGACCGACAAGGTCTCGGACATAAACGCCGGCACGGACGACAACACCTTCGCGCTGACAACGCCTTCGGGCCAGAACGTGTCCGCGCCATGGGTGCCATTTACCCGTGCGGGATGCACGGTCGGCGCCTTCTCCACCGCGAACATCGTGCTGGAACGCGCGCCCTTCGACGTCTACAAGGTTTTCGGCGGCCCCACGTCTCCGCAGGGGATGGAGACGAGCTCCAACCAAAACAATGATTTCATCGGCGTCTCAATCCACTGCACGCTCGGCGACCCCATCTGCCAGTCGAATCCGACTCTCGGCGTCGTGGGAGTGAGTGACACATTGCCGGACGAGCCGGGCGGCTACTCTGGCTATCAAGCCCTGTTCGGTCTGAAGTACATCAACCCCGCGCTTACCGGCAGCCCCACCGGCAGCATCGTTGATTACCACGGTGTTCCGCTCACCGGGTTCAACCAATTGGATTTCGACCCGGTTCCCGCGCAATCGCTGGCGGTGATCGAGACGATGCTGAAAAAGGGCATTCCCGTCGTCTACGCTTACATCGCGGATGCGCATGACAATCACGAAGAGACCACCACCACCGAAGGCACTTTCGGCCCCGGCGAGGCTCCTTACGTGGATCAATTGGCTGACTACAATTCCGCGTTCGGCACGTTTTTCTTGCACCTCAAGGAAGCCGGAATTGACGAAACCAACACACTCTTCATCTTCACACCAGACGAAGGTGATCACTTCGTCGGCGGCGCGCCCAGCCCGGCCAATTGCGACGGCGCCAAAATCGAGCGCAACGGCAACGTCGTGCCGGACATTCCGTGCACCTATGGAACGAACGGCGTCGGCGAGCTGGATATCAATCTCCTCGGCCTCACTCAAGCGGCCGGCGACCCGACGGCGTATTCGATCCATTTTGATGATGCCGCTACCACCTATGTGAATGGGCAGCCGCTTCCCTCCAGCAGCACGGTCCGCACGCTGGAGCAGACCATGGCCGGCCTTAGCGCGGTCAATCCGCACACCGGATTGAGCGAGAGCTTGCTCGGCACCAATCTGGGCCCCGACCTTCAAGGTGCGATTGTGGATCCCGCGGCGATGCAACTGCTGCACATGAACACCGTCGCAGATCCCAACCGCGAGCCGACCTTCACGTTCTTCGGCAATCCGAATTTCTTCTTTGAGACAGCGGGCAGCACCACTCCCGTCGTGGGCACGGGCTTCGCCTGGAATCACGGCGACATTCAGCCGGAGATCGCGCGCACCTTCATCGCGATCGCTGGTCCTGGCGTCAAGAATCTCGGTGTGACGGAGCCACACGATTTCTTTACCGATCACGTTGACCTGCGTCCGACGATGATGACTCTTCTCGGCCTCACCGACGACTACCAGCACGATGGCCGCACGATCATCGAGCTGCTGGATCCCAAAGTTCTGCCAAGCAGCCTGCGCGCCCATTCGGACACGCTGCTGCAACTGGGGCAGATCTACAAGAAGATTAACGCGCCGTTCGGAGAGCTTTCGAAAGACACTCTCGCTGTCTCTACCTACGGAATCACCAGCACTTCGGCCGGTGACGCCGTCTACAACAACCTCGAGAATCTCATCTCGGATTGGACCCTGGAGCGTGACGGCTTGGCCGCAGAGATCAAGGCCATGCTCGAAGCTGCGGAGTTCAACGGCGTGCCGATTGACGAAAAAGTGGCCAATGACCTGATCGTCGCGGGACAGGCGCTCCTCGATCAGGCCAGGTTCTGCGCGAATCATCCCGCAAAGTGCGGTAGCTAGCGGCACGCAGGAGGTACTGGCGCCCGAGTTCCTGGGCTCGGGCGCCAGTGCCGCACTCAATTCTCATCATCGCCCAACAAAGGTTGGCGCGCCGGTCGCGCTTTCCCGCAAGTCGGGAATCAAATCGTAGCGGCGCTTCAGCTGCACATCAATGTCAGACCACGCGTTGTCGCACTGCGCCTGCAGCCGCACCGGTCCGTTGTGCATTCCGATCACGACTATCACCGGCAGCACAACATTCGCAACCAACCCCAGGATCATCACGCCCCTCCGAGATGCAGACACAAACGCGCACAAATGCCGGCCGCGCCTACGCCTGCGGCACAGCACATAGTGTGCGTCCACCGCTGGAACGAGGACTGTGGTTGGCGGTCGTGTGCCTAATCCGCGGTTACCTAAGTCCTATTGTCGTGATTTAAGAGCGGTGCTACCTTCCTATTCGTCGACCCGCGTCTCGGTGGGAACGCGATATGAGAACGCCAATTCGAACCCTCTTAATCCCTTGGTTGTTCGCTCTTCCGATCTGCTTCGCACAGACATCCGCGCCAAGTTCGATTCCGATGTTCTCTGACTATCGAGTGAGTCAGGTCTATAACGGCAAAAACGCAACTCCGAAAATTACCGACGATTGGCGGAATATGCGTACTCTCATTCGCGAGGAATCGCGCAAGCCGGCCAACTTTGCCGGCTCCTATAGATTTGTGACCTGGGGATGTGGCACTGACTGCGCAAGTTCGCTGGTAATCAACCTTAAGACTGGGGAAGTCTACGATCCACCATATGGAACCTTCTCCAAAGACTGGTACCCCAAGTGGTCTGGCAAAGGATTTGAATTCCAGGTCAACAGCAGGCTACTGGTCGCTGATGGATGCTTTGAACAATGCGGAATCCACTACTATGAGTGGACGGGAGACGATTTTCAGCTACTCAGAACAGTCACGGAGCAACGGGCGGCCAACCCGCCTGAGAGCACTCAGGCGCGCGTCCACATGACGCAGGATCAGCTGTGTTGCATAACCTCAAATGCTGTGAGCCCCGTTTACCCCAGAGACGCTCGGCTCGCGGGCATTCAAGGGGAGGTGAAACTCCTCCTTGTAATTGCTGAAAACAATTCTATCGCCGAGTTGCAGGCCATTTCCGGTGACCCACTCCTTGTTGAATCGACCATGACGGCGGTTCGTCAATGGCATTTCATGATCGGAGGCTACCCGGTAGGAGCGCTCAGGGAGACGGAAGTCTCGCTTACTTTTAACTTCAAGATCGAAGATCCGCCGAAGCCTGCTTACTTGCATTTGAAGAATAATAAAGTGATCCGGGCGGACAGCGTTCGTGAGTTTACCGACCGCTTGGAGTATTCCGCCGACGGCCGTCGTCATCGCATATCTCCGGACTCCGTGACCTCCATCGATGCATGCGCTCGTGCTTCGATAATCGTTAAACCCAAAGACAAAGAAGAAGCCGATTGTATCCCCGCTGGCGGACCGTCCTTCGTCATCCGCGCCATTCCCTTAGTGTCCGGCGATTAGTGCGAGCCATCAGGAACCACCGGCAAAAATGAGCGCCCGAGGCATCCCTGGCGGCTTCGCCCTGTCAGCACACGGACTGAGTGCACGGGCCTTAGTTCCGATTCGGTGACGCGCCGTGGTTGAGGCTCCAGACGTACGCTGCCAGCGCTTTCACTTGCTCCGGTGTAAGTTGGGCTCCACCCATCGGCGGCATGGGGCTGCGATATTCCTTTGGCTGCGATACTCCGTCGGTTATCGTTTTTGCAATTGCAGCGAAGCTGCCATCGCTCCACAGCCATTTCTTGTTCTTGCCTGCTAGCGGCGGGCCCAACGTTGTGCCTTCACCGTTGCCACCGTGGCAGCCTGTGCACGCCGCGCCGCCCACTTGGCCTTGGTAGATGCGCTTGCCGAGCGCAACCATTGCGGGTGTCGCGCCCGGGGGTAGCGCGGCGCCGCCCTTCGCCGCGGCGCCTGCGTCTGGATGCGTGCCCTCGGGCGGTTTCGCGGCTGCTACGACGGGAGGACCAGCCGGAGCCGTCAAGCTCGGGCACGGCGTCACGTTTGCACCGCTGCCTGCAGAGCCGCCAAGATAGTGAATTCGGTAAATCCGTCCGCGCACATCATCGGAAACGTACAGCGCGCCGTCCGGTCCCACCGCCAAACCGGAGGGACGATGCGCAGCTTGCCCCGGCGACTTCACCGCTCCGGCAAAACCATCCGCAAAAACTTCGCACTCGCCGGATGCGCGTTCCCCCGCGAGCGGCTGAAAAACCACGTTGTACCCGGCTTGCGCATAGGGCGCGCGATCCCATGAGCCGTGGAACGCGATGAATACGCCGTCATGATAATGCGCCGGAAACTGCGTCTTGTCGTACAGCACCATCGCATTCGGCGCCCAGTGCGCGGGGTATGCCGCAACGGGCGCGATCTTGTCTGCGCATACGCCGATCGTTTTGCCGCCGTCGCCACCGTACTCGGGAGCCAGAACCAGCTTCTGCACGAAGGAATCGTAGTAGCATTCGGGCCAGCCATAGTCTCCCTGCGGTTTCAAAAGCAATAGCTCCTCAGCCGGCAGCGTCGCCTCCTGGTCGGGTTTATACAGGTCGGGCCAATTCATGTGCAGCTGGTCGCGTCCGTGCTGAGTCACAAACACTCGCCCGCTTGAATCAATGGCAAAGCCCTCGGCATTGCGAATTCCCGTGGCGAAGCGCTCGGCGGGCGAAAAAGACTGGTTCGTCTTATTCGCGTCGTAGCGCCAGATGCCGCCGCGGGTTTCAAGTTCCGTGCAGGGGCTAATGCCAGGCGATTTGAGTGTGCGATTTTTCGACTGGCAAGAATTCGTCGCGGTGGCCACATCCACATACATCGCTCCTTCGCCGTTGATGAGGAAGGGATGCATTGGATGGTCGCCAGTCAGAGGCAATCCAGAGAGGATGGTGTCGGCCGCGCCGCTCGGCACGATAGCGCCGCCGGACAATGAATAGCGTGCGATGCGGTCGTTGATCTCGGCGTAGATTGAATCCTTATATAGGCCGACGCCCGTGCCGCCTGCGCCGCCGCTTTGCACGGTTTCGCCGAAGCGCTCAATCACATCGGCCTTTCCCGCGCCGCTCTTGTCTTGCAGGGCCACCAGAAAACCGCCTGCATGCGGCGTGTCGTTGCCGTAGTACCGGCCCGACCAGGTGTTGACGTAAACCACTCCGCTCGGCGCCACCACCATATGACGCGCATGGCCAATGCCGTCGGCAAAGACCGTTGCGCAAAAGCCGGCAGGTAACTTCAACCCGCTGTCGTCGTTCGGGCATACCTTGCTTTGGGTTTCAGCAGCCGCAGCGGAATTGGATCGGTATCGAGCCGGCGCAAGTGAACTGCCCAGGTAAATTGCGGCAAGCACTACAAAGATCGCAAATAAAATCCTGAACGGATTGGATGTTCGCATGTGGCACCTCAAAGCTTCGATGAAAATAGACGACAGTTTGACTCGCGAAATATTCCAAAAACAGCTCGCGGAGATTTTAACGCACCGCCGCGACGGGACAGCCTCCGGAAAGCTCTTCCCGGCAGCCGTCGGGTTGGCGTGCTTGATAATTCGGGCCAGCAGATACGGCCCGTGAGTACGTCAATCAGGTCTTACCCCGCAGGTTCGGGCAGTGGGTCAGTTTTCGATAACCGCGTTTATCAAGCATGTGGAACACGGATCAGAGCCGCACCATCGCTCGGCACTCACTCGGAAATCATCCCGATTGTCGCAAGCCACTTTTCCACCAACCCCGGCCACTCCGTTATCGGGAAATTCGTCCGTCGCAACCCAAACGCATGACCACCCTGCGCGTACAAGTGCATTTCCACGGGAACCCCGGCGTTTTTCAGCGCAATGTAATAAACCAACGATTGTTTTACACCGTCTACGTTGTCATCCTCCGCCTGTAGCAGGAACGTAGCCGGCGTCTTGTCGGTAACAGGAATTTCCGGATTCAATTCAAATTCTTTCGTCGTGTTTTCCAGCATGTGGCCCGGATAAATCGCCACCGCAAAATCCGGACGGCAACTCACTCGGTCCGCCGCATCCAGGGCCGCATAAGCGCGCTTGTCGAAGTGCGTGCTGACGTCAGCCACCAGATGCCCACCCGCCGAAAATCCCAGCACGCCGATCTTGTGCGGATCGACGTGCCACTCGGCCGCGTGAAAACGGAGCAATCCCACCGCCCTCTGTGCATCTTCCAGCGCCGTCGGCGCCTTCGGATGGATATTGCAGTTGCAGTCGTCATGCCACGCTGGTCCTGAATCGGGTACGCGGTATTTCAGCAAGACACATGTAATCCCCCTGGCTGTCAGCCAGTCGCAGACCTCCGTGCCTTCCAGATCGATCGCGAGATCGAAATAGCCCCCGCCAGGAAACACCAATACCGCTGTGCCGGTATTCTTTCCTTTCGGCGAGTACACGGTCATCGTCGGCCGCGACACGTTACCGACGCCTATTATCGGCCTCCCGGCGACCAGATCCTTGGTGTCTATCGTCGCGGTTTCCGGCCCCGGCGGCACCGCCGCAGTCGCGTCCGGCGGGGTCCCTGGCCATATTTCCACTTGCGTATGTCCAGGCGACGGCTGCCAAGTAGGCGTCTGAGCGTTTAGACCGTTAAACGTAAACAAAATAAAGGCGGCAACTAGCAAAGGCTTCATCGCGGTCATCCCTTCCAAAATATTCCTCAGGCCAGAGGAGGCCATCATAAACCGATTCGGCGAGTCAAAAGGAGCGATTGGATCAAGCCGTGCTTTGCAAATCACGCGGTCAAAGTCCTGTGTAGTCGCGTAATCGGAAACTAAGCCACTACCCCGGTTCGCTCTTCGTTGACTTGCCTGCGCCCGCATCCTAAGATGTCCGCCACTCATGCCGGAACCTCAGTCGCCGATCGGCCGCACGATTACTCACTATCGCGTCCTGGAAAAATTGGGCGGCGGAGGCATGGGCGTCGTTTACAAGGCCGAAGATACCGAACTCGGCCGCTTCGTCGCTCTGAAATTTCTTCCTGAAGACGTCGCGCGCGACCCGCAAGCCTTGGAACGCTTCCGCCGCGAAGCCCGCGCCGCTTCCGCGCTCAATCACCCAAACATATGCACGATCTACGAAATCGGCCAGCAGGACGGCCATCCTTTCATCGCCATGGAATTTCTGGAAGGCATGACGCTGAAGCACCGCATTTCCGGGCGTCCCCTGGAAATGGAGCTGCTGCTCGATCTGGGAATCGAAATCGCCGACGCGTTGGACGCCGCGCACGCCAAGGGAATCGTTCATCGCGACATCAAGCCCGCGAATTTATTCATCACCGACCGCGGCCACGCGAAAATTCTGGATTTTGGCCTGGCCAAGCAAATTCTGGCGATGTCCGATGCCACGCGCGGAACGAATCCTTCGGAACTGACGGTGGACACTCCGTCCGTGAGGGAAGTTGACCTGACCAGCGCGGGAACGGCCGTTGGCACGGTGGCGTATATGTCGCCGGAGCAGGCGCGCGGAGAAACGCTGGACGTGCGCAGCGATCTTTTCAGTTTTGGCTCGGTGCTGTACGAAATGGCCACCGGCGCAGTTCCGTTTCGCGGAGCTACGACCGCGGTCGTCTTCAACGCCATCCTGGAAAAAGCGCCGCCGCCCGCGGTGCGCCTGAATCCGGACATTCCGCCGCGCCTCGAGGAAGTGATTTCCAAAGCGCTCGAAAAAGATCGCCGCATGCGTTATCAGCACGCCGCGGAACTGCGCACCGATCTCGCTCGCCTGAAGCGAGACAGCGGGTCCAACCGCGTTTCCGGCGCAGTGCCGTCCGCGCAGGCCACCATGCCGCAGCAGCCCTCGGGAGCGTTCGGCGAGACCGCGACGCAAGCGGCCCCTTCGAGTGGCCACGCAATCGCCGCAATGACTCCGTCCGGTGGAACCAACGCGGCGCCGATCACCACAACCCAACCGGCTGCGACGGGAACAGTGACATCAGCCGCAACAATAGCAGGCGCGCCATCTTCCGCGTCCGTGGCAGTCCCATCCGCGCAAGCGTCGAACATCGCTCCACGCGGCCGCTTGCCGCTCATCGCCGCCGCTGCGGTAGTAGTAGTTGCGCTCGTCGCGGGCGGATATTACTTCACGCATCGCGGCCCAAAACTCACCGGCCAGGGCTCCATCGTCCTCGCCGATTTCACGAACACCACGGGCGATACAGTCTTCGACGGCGCGCTGCGCCAGGGCCTCGCCGCGCAACTCGCACAGTCTCCGTTCCTGCACATTCTTTCCGACCGCCAAATGCAGCAGACCCTGCAGTACATGGGCCAACCTGCCACCGCGCGCGTCACCAACGACGTGGCGCGCCAAATCTGCCAGCGCACGCAAAGCGCCGCGGTCCTCGAAGGCTCCATCGCGCAAATCGGCAACACCTACAATTTAATTCTCAACGCGCTCAACTGCGCCTCCGGCGAAACGCTAGCCAGCGCGAACGCCCAAGCTCCCGACAAAGATCACGTCCTCGGCGCGCTCGGCAACGCAGCCGAAGACATTCGCCGCAAGCTGGGCGAATCGCTCGCCTCGATTCAGAAATTCAATACGCCCATCGAAGAAGCCACCACCTCTTCGCTCGAAGCGCTGAAAGCCTACAGTCTGGGAACGCAAGCACGCGCCACCCAAGGCGAGGAACCCGCCGCGCCTTTCTTCAAGCAAGCCGTCTCCCTCGATCCCAATTTCGCCATCGCCTTCGCCACTCTGGGCCAGGTGGAAACAAACTTGGGCAACCGTGGCATGGGCATCGAGTACACCAAGAAGGCTTACAGCTTGCGCGACCGCGCCAGCGAGACGGAAAGGTTCTACATTGATTCGCACTACCACGATAACGTGACCGGCGATTTGGAGCAGGGTAATCAGGTATATCAACTGTGGACGCAAACCTACCCGCGTGATTCGATTCCCTTCAACAATCTCGGCGTTACCTATGCTCTGATGGGCCAGTGGGAGAAGGCTCTGCCTGCCGCTCGCCAAGCGCACCAACTCGCCCCCGACGAAAGCATCGCCTTCGTCGCTCTTAGCGCTACTTATCTCGGTTTGGGGCGATTCGATGAAGCTAAAGCAACGCTGAATCAAGCCTTCGCCGCCAAGCTGGATGTGCCGAACCTTCATCGCCTTCTCTATTTCATGGCGTTCGTGCAAAACGATTCGTCCGCCATGGATCATGAGCTTGCGATGATCGCTTCCAAAGGCCCGGAAAGTGCCGCGTACTCGCTCGCCTTGGCGGCCCAAACAGAAGCATATTTCGGACGCTTGGAAAAAGCGCGCGGCTTAACGGAACGTGCCCGCAGTGCCTACGTAGCTTTGCATCAGAACGACCCGGCGGCAGTGTGGCTGGCCGGGCTGTCGATGGAAGAAGCCGAGGTGGGCGACGAAACCGGCGCGCGCCGGGACGCCACAGCGGCGCTCGGGAATAATTCAGCGTCGTTGCGCGCGCGCACCGACGCCGCATATGCATTGGCGCGCACTGGCGATGTCGCCCGCGCCGAATCCATCGTCGCCGAGCTGGCGAAGGATAACCCTTCCAACACGATGGTGAATTCGTTCGATCTCCCCGTCATTCGCGCCACACTCGAAATCGGGCGCAACAATCCCGCCAGAGCCGTGGAGATTCTGCAGCCGGTCGTCCCGTTCGACCTGGCCACCCAAAGGGGCATGCTCAGCACCTACCAGCGCGGCCGCGCCTACCTGGCGCTGCACAAAGGCAGCGAAGCCGCCGCCGAATTTCAAAAAATCCTGGATCATCCCGGCGTAGTGCTCAATTCAATCACCGCCGCGCTAGCCAAGCTGGGCCTGGCCCGCGCCTACGCCGCAGAAGGCGACCCAGCCAAAGCCCGCGTAGCCTACCAGGATTTCCTCGCGCTCTGGAAAGACGCCGACCCCAACGTCCCCATCCTCGCAACCGCCAAATCCGAATACGCAAAACTACAATAACTTCAGGCGCGCTGCCCACCGGTCCTGCTCAATGCCCTCATCGAAGATGTGAGCCGGGCG
>Ga0070733_10001065_pt1 | contig 20855 bp, 29 predicted proteins | sample Coa_R1_9_FD_66450 | JGI IMG/M metagenome (GOLD analysis project Ga0070733, IMG submission 66450) | Surface soil microbial communities from Centralia Pennsylvania, which are recovering from an underground coalmine fire - Coalmine... | ecosystem: Environmental > Terrestrial > Soil > Unclassified ... | reverse complement strand
ACGGCGAAATCCGCCGTGGATGCTTCCGCGTAGCGGATGCCGTAGCCCGCCTGGCTCAAGAGCGGCGCGAAGGAACCGAGGTCCTCGAAGGAGACATGGCGGAGGGCGAGCAAGGTCTTCATGCCCACCATTGTACGAATCGTCGACCGCGGCGAGACCGGGAATACCGATCCCGATCACGGCAATCTTCATGCGGACCGCCCCTCATGGTCTCGGTGTAAGTAACTGTATGAAAAGGGGTTTATGCCTAGCCCCTATCTGTCACAGTACTGATACGCCGAAATCCCTAGAATGGGGCCAGGCCGCATCCCCTTCGCTCCCGTCCGCGTATAACCGGCAGCGCCCACGCCCCGCAACGAGATCTGACATGCTCTATCCCGAACTCTTCAAATCGCTGGAGAAGCTCCGCTGGAACATGGAGACCGACGTCCCCTGGGGGCGCTTCGATCCCGCACAGCTCTCGGACGAGCAGGCCCAGACCATCAAGATGAACGCCATCACCGAGTGGTCGGCGCTGCCCGCCACCGAGATGTTCCTGCGCGACAACCGCGAGGACTCGGATTTCTCCGCGTTCATGTCCATCTGGTTCTATGAGGAACAGAAGCATTCGCTGGTATTGCAGGAGTACCTGCGGCGCTTCCGGCCGGACCTGCTGCCGACCGAAGAGGAGCTGCATGCGGTGCGCTTCGAGTTCGACCCCGCGCCGCCGCTCGAGACGCTGATGATGCATTTTTGCGGGGAGATCCGCCTGACCCATTGGTATCAATGCGCTTCCGAGTGGCACACCGAGCCCGTGATCAAATACATCTACGATCTCATCTCGAAGGACGAGGCCCGCCATGGCGGCTGCTACCGGCGCTTCATGGAGCGCGCCATCGAGCAGCAGGGCGACACGGCACGCATGGCGTTCGCGCGCATGGGTGTGCTCATGGCGAGCATCCGCACCGGGAATGCGCTGCATCCGACCAACCTGCATGTGAACAAGCAGCTCTACCCCAAGGACCGGGTGCAGGATCGGGTGCCGGAGCCGGGCTGGATAGAGCACTGGCTGAACGAACAGATCCGCTTCGACAAGAAATGGCAACAGCGGGTCATCGACCGCATCCTGAACAGCCTGTCCCTGATCCTGAAGGTGAAACTCGAATCGGTGCGCGACCTGCAGCAGTACCGCAAGCAGCTCGCCGCCTGATCCCGCCTTATGTCACGAGGCCCCGGCAGCGTGCCGGGGCCTCGGTATACTCGGCCCCATGGATACCCCACAGAGACGCCTGTCCGCGGGCGTCGTGGTCGTGCGCGACACAGCGTCGGGCCCGCGCTATCTGCTGCTGCGCGCCTATCGCCATTGGGACTTCCCCAAGGGGATGGTGGAGGCGGACGAGACGCCGCTCGAGGCTGCTCGCCGCGAGGTGGCCGAGGAGACGGGCATCGACAGCCTGGATTTCGTCTGGGGCGAGGTCTACCGCGAGACCCCGCCCTATGCCCGCGGCAAGGTGGCCCGCTATTACCTCGCGCGCACCGACCGGGAGGACGTGGCGCTCACCGCCAATCCCGAGACAGGCATCCACGAACACATGGAATATCGTTGGGTGGATCGGGACCAGGCGGTGACGCTGATCACGCCGCGGGTACGGCATATACTCGATTGGGCGCACGCATGCATCAACCCGGCATGAGAACCCTGTTGCGAAGCCTGATGGCGGTCATGGGCGCATCCTGCCTGGCACTACCGCTATTCGCACAGGCGGACGACGGCGACTTCAAGCCCGGCACCACCCACCCGACGCTGGACACAGGCGTGCTGTTCGGCGGCGACAAGCTCGTGACCGAGAACTACATTATCGGCGGCCACAGCACGGTCTACGCCGGCAAGGGACTGTTCGTTGACGTGGGGATACTGCACAACCTGCAGGACACGGACTGGAGCTTCAAAGGCACGGCGGGGATCTACACCGGTTTCTCCACCGGGTATTACGACGCCACGTTCACCCGCTATCCGCTGGACCTGGTCGCGCTCTACAACCAGGGCCGCTACCACTTCGGACTGGGACTGACCTACCACGCGAACCCGAAGCTCGACCAGAACGACCATGGACCTAACGTGGCGTTCCACGACGCGGTAGGCGGCATCCTCGAGATCCAATACCGCATCTTCGGCTTCCGCTACACCAACATCCGCTACAAGGCCTCGGGCCCCTGCCTCGACCGCTGTAGCTACGACGGCAGCAGCCTCGGTCTCTTCGTCAACTTCGTATTTTGACGCACAAACGAAGAAGCCCGTCACCGTTGCGCGGTGACGGGCTTCTTCGTTTGTTTTACCGCCCCAAATCTAAGACCGCGAGTAACGCCACCGAGCTCACGAACAGCCACAGAAGCACGCCCTGGAGCAGCGGCTTGTAGCCCACCTGCCGGAGTGCGCTCCGCGACAGGCTCGCGCCGATACAGAAGAGCGTGACGGCGAACCCGGCCTTGGCGAGGTGAGCGAGCAAGGGCGCATGGCGGGCGACGGCCGGCAGGCTGCCGCCCAGGGCCGACGCCGCCAGGAACCCGGCGATGAACCAGGGCAGCGGCAGGCGCCGTTTCGTCCCCTGGGGATGCGGGAAGAACGCCGCCGCGGCGAAGGTCACCGGCACGATCCACAGGACGCGGGAGAGTTTCACCACCGTCGCGGTACGCAAAGCCTCGTCGCCATAGGCGGCACCCGCGCCCGCCACCGAGGACACGTCATGGATGGCGATGCCGGCCCAAGTGCCGAATTGTCCCTGGCTCAGACCCAAGAGATGCCCCAGGGTCGGGAACAGGTACAGCGCCACCGCGTTTAGCAGAAACACCGTACCCATGGCCACGGACATCTCCGAGGGCTCCGCCTCCACCGCGGTGCCGATGGCGGCTATGGCCGAACCGCCGCAGATGGCGGTGCCCGCGGAGATCAAGAGCGAGGTGCGGCGATCGATGTCGAAGAGCCGCGCCAGCCAGTACCCGAGGGTGAAGGTGGCGAAGATGGTCACGGCCGCGAACAGCGCGCCGTGGCTGCCGATGCGCCACACCGCCGGCAGGTCCACGCCGAAACCCAGCAGCACCACGGAGGCCTGCAAGAGCCAACGCACATAGCGTCCGCCACGCTCGCGATAAGGGTTGTCCAGGCTGAGGGCGAACGCGAGCCCGAACGCCAACGCGAGTCCCGGCGAGGACCAGGGGGTGAGGCAGAACAGGATGCCGGCGGCGTAGACGCCGAGAGCGAGGGCGCGTCGCATCAGGCCGGGGCCCGGTAGCGCAGGGAGCCCAAGGCCGCATACAGCGACGGACTGCCCGCGAGCCTTATGAAAGCCATGCCGCCGTGGACCGGCGACTTGGGTAGTGGGCCGCTCATTTGTCCAACAGCGGCAGGAGTCGAGACCAGACGTTGTCCAGCACCTTGGGCTCGGCTGCCGCGATGGGATGCAGCCCGTCCGCCTGCATGAGTTCCCGGTGCTCGGCCACGCCTGCCAGCAGGAACGGCACCAGCGGCAGCTTATATCGCTTCGCCAGGGATACGTAGATCCGGGTGAAGCCCCGGGTGTAGTCCGGACCGTAGTTCGGCGGGAGCAGGATGCCCACCAGCAGGACTTTCGCCCCTGCCTTGCTTGAAAGTACGATCATCCGCCCCAGGTTATCCTCCAGGGTGTTCAAGGGCAGGCCCCGCAGACCGTCGTTGGCGCCGAGTTCCAGGATCACGACGGCGGGCCTCGCGTTCTGCAGTTCCTGGGGCAACCGGGTCAGGCCGCCCTCGGCGGTCTCGCCGCTGACGCTGCCGTTGACCACGGTATAGTTATGGCCCTGCGCCTTGAGCCGCGCCTGCAACAGGGTCACCCAGCCCTGCGAGACTTCGAGCCCGTAGGCGGCACTGAGACTGTCGCCCATCACCAGCACGGTGCGGGTGGGCGCCGCGGCAGCCAACGCCGGAAACGCCAACAACAACGCAAACAGAAGGATGCGTCTCATCATGCCCAAGGTCTCTCCCGGCGATGCGCTGCTCCGTGCGGAGCACTTGAGCAAGCAGGTTAACAGCCCGGACGGCGTCCTGACCATCCTCGACGATGTGTCGCTCGCCATCCGCCGCGGCGAATCCGTGGCCATCGTCGGCCCCTCGGGCTCGGGCAAGTCCACCCTGCTCGGCCTGCTCGCGGGACTCGACGTGCCGAGCCGCGGCGCGGTGTGGCTGGACGGCGAGGAGTTCAGCGCCCTCGACGAGGACGCGCGCGCCCTGCGCCGCGCCCGCGAGATCGGCTTCGTGTTCCAGTCCTTCCATCTGCTCCCGGGGCTCACCGCCCTGGAGAACGTGATGCTGCCGCTGGAACTCGGCGACGACGACGACGCCGAGCGCGCCGCGTTCGAGGTGCTGGAGGCGGTGGGCCTCGCGAAACGCGCCCAGTACTATCCGCAGAAGCTCTCCGGCGGCGAGCAGCAGCGGGTCGCCATCGCCCGCGCTTATGCGACGCGCCCCGCTTTGTTGTTCGCGGACGAGCCCACCGGCAACCTGGACGCGGCCACCGGCCAGGTGATCGTCGACCTACTGTTCAAGCTCAACGCCGAGCGCCACACCACCCTGGTGCTGGTGACCCACGACACCGACCTCGCGAAGCGCTGCGACCGCATCCTGCCACTGCACGCGGGCCGGCTGGAGCCGGCGAAATGACGCTGCTCCGGCTCTCAGTACGCCAGTTCCGCCGCGGCTGGAAGAGCGGTGAGTACACGGTCATGGCCGCGGCCTTGACGCTGGCGCTGGCCGCCGTCTCGGCGGTGGGCTTCTTCACGGCGCGGGTGCGAACCGCGGTGATCGAACAGGCGGGCGAGAGCCTGGCAGCGGACCTGGTGTTGCAGTCCGGCGAGCCCCTCGCGCCGCACTACGCCGCCGAGGCCCGTGCCGCCGGGCTCGAGACCGCGGAGACCATGGATTTCCCCACGGTGCTGGTGGCGGGCGACGCCACACAGCTCGTGGACGTGCACTCCGTGAGTGAGGGTTACCCCTTCCGCGGCCGCGTGCGCCTCGCCGATACCGCGTTCGGCGCGCCACACTACGCTGCGGGCATCCCCGCGCCCGGCACCGCTTGGCTGGAACCGCGGGTGCTCGGCATCCTGCACCTCAAGGTGGGTGACACCGTCACGATAGGCACGTTGCACGCGCACATCGCCGCCTCCATCGCCTACCTGCCGGACGGCGGCTTCGGCTTCTCCGCCATCGCCCCGAAACTGGTGTTGAACCTCGCGGACGTGCCCGCCACCGGGCTCGTGAACGCCAACTCAAGGGTGGAATACGCGCTCTTGGCAGCGGGCGCACCGGACGCGGTCTCGGATCTGGAACAGCGCTGGCGCGACAAACTGCCCCCAGGCGTGCGCGTGCAGGACGCCCACGACGGGCGGCCGGAACTCGTGAATGACATCGACCGCGCGCAGCGCTTCCTGGCACTGGCGGCGCTGGTGAGCGCGCTCATCTCCGCCGTGGCGGTGGTGCTCTCGGCGCGACGCTACGCGGCGCGCTACACCGACGCCGCCGCGGTGCTGAAATGTCTTGGCCTCACGCGTCGCCGCGTGCAGGCGATGCTGCTCCTGGAACTCCTGTGGCTCGGGCTCGCAGCCGGCTTGGCCGGCGTGGTGCTGGGCTACCTGGCTCAGTTCGGCCTGGTGCTGGTGGTGAAAGACCTCCTGCCCTCGAACCTGCCGGCACCGCCCCTCGGTCCCGCGTTCTCGGCGCTGGGCATGGGCCTGGTGCTGCTCCTGGGGTTCGCCCTGCCCCCGCTCATGCGCCTAGGTGATACGCCTCCCGCGCGGGTGCTGCGCCGCGACCTCGCGCCGCCGCCGGTGCGGGGCTTCGTGGTCTATGGCGCGGCGCTCGCCGCCTCCTTCGGGCTCACGCTCTGGCAGGTGAAGACCCTGACGCTCTCGCTCTACGTGCTGGCGGGCCTCGGGCTCACGGTGCTGCTCCTGGGCGCGGGCGCCCTCGGCTTGCTGTTGCTGCTGAAACGCCTGCGGAGCGGCGTAGGTGCCGGCTGGCGCTACGGGCTCGCCAACCTCAACCGCCACAAGCGCGACGCGGTCATCCAGATGGTGGCTTTCGGCATCGGCCTCATGGTGCTCTTGCTGCTGGCCGTGGTGCGCGCCGATCTCCTGCAGAGCTGGCGCACCAGCCTGCCGGACGACGCCCCCAACCAGTTCATCATCAATATCCAGCCGGACGAGCGCGCGCCGCTGGTGAAGTTCTTCACGGACCGCGGCCTACCGGCGCCGGTGCTGCATCCCCTGGTGCGGGCACGGCTCACGGCCGTCAACGGCCAGCCGGTGGCGAAGCTGCACTTGCAGGGCGAGAACTCGCGCCGCATGGCAGACCGGGAACAGAACTTGAGCTGGTCCGCCACCTTGCCGGCCGCCAACACCCTCACCGCAGGCCAGTGGTGGAATGCAGAGCAGGCGAAGCAGCCACTGGCCTCCCTGGAGGACGGCTTCGCCGAGAACATCGGGGCCAAGCCGGGAGACACCCTGACGTTCGATATCGCCGGGATCCCGCTCACCGTGACCGTGGCGAGCCTGCGTAAGGTGCGCTGGGATTCCTTCCAGCCCAACTTCTTCATCGAACTGTCGCCCGGCGCGCTCGAGCGCTTTGATTCCACTTGGATCACCAGCCTGTACCTGCCGCCGGGCAAGACCGGCATGCTGGCGGACCTCATCCATACGATGCCGGCGCTCACTCTCTTCGACGTGGACGCCATCATGCAGCAGGTGCGCCAGCTGATGGACGAGGCCTCCCTGGCGGTGGAATACGTGTTCCTGTTCACCCTCGGCGCGGGCGTGGTGGTGCTGCTGGCCGCCGTGCAGGCGACCCGGGACGAGCGGCGCTTCGAGGCGGCGGTGCTGAGAGCCTTAGGCGCGTCGCGCCGGCGGGTGCGCGCGGCGGCGGCGGCGGAATACGCTACCCTCGGCTTCACCTCGGGACTGCTGGGGGCGCTGGCGGCGACGCTAGTCGCCTGGGTGCTAGCAGTGCGCGTGTTCTCCTTGAGCTATGAACTCGACTGGCGCATCTGGCTCTTGGGACTCGTGGCCGGCACAGCCATCGTGGCTTTCAGCGGTCTCATGGCGACGCGTAGAGTGTTAAAAGCTCCACCCGTCGAAACCTTGAGGGAAACCTGATGGGCGTCCTGCATCGCGTCATAGTGCTGGCGGTCGCCATCGGTGGATTGGCGGTTTCGCCTGCTGCGTTCTCGAAATGCCCCACGGGCAACGCGGTGTTCACCCAGGCTCCGGCGAAGACCGTGAACTTCCACGACTACGAGATCCGTCTCTACGGCAATCAGGACGACTGCGATGCGGAACCGGAAACGCCCGTCTCCGGTCTCGAGATACTCAAGGGCGGAAAACGCGTCTATACCCAGACGGGTTACAGCTTCGCCATCGGTTATTCCCTGGAGCAGGACCAGCCGCCGGATAGCGTGAAGCCCGTGGTGGGGATGGATTTCACCGGAGAAAGCCAGCCTGGCCTGCTCATCTCCGAATGGTCCGGCGGCGCGCACTGCTGTTATACCTTCCACCTCTTCCAGCTGGGCGACACCTTCAAAAGGATCCAGAGCATCCCGCTCCGGGATGCAGACGAGTCCTCCTTCGTGCGACGCGAGGGCGTGAAGGGGCTGGTGTTGGACAGCGCGGACTACAGCGCCTTCGCCTATTTCCCCTCCGACTTCGCCGGCTCGCCCGCGGGACGGGTGCTCTTGAGCTTCCAGGGCGGGAGTTTCAAGCTCGACCAGGCGCATATGAAGGCCAACGCGCCGGCCGCGGACGAGATCGCCCATTGTGCCCGTCTCTTCAAGAAGAGCCACGACTGGAAACAGGATCAGCCCATGGGCATGTGGTACTACGCCACGGACCTCATCTACACCGGTAACTCCGCCTCCGCCTGGACTTTCCTGGACATGGTCTGGGGCGGAAGTGAGGCGGATCACAAGCAATACCTAAGCGATTACCGGGAGCGGCTCACGAAGAGCGTCTATTACCGGGAACTCATGGATCTGCAGAAGGCGCCGGCGTCAGCGGCAAACCAGAAGATCGACTGGACCAAACAGTGTTTTGAATATATGCATGGCTAATCGCCGGCGCGCGCAGTGAAATTGATACGGTCTATACGGCCATCCGGCTTGAAACGCGCCTCGCAAAAGTAATGTCCCCGGGACGCGTCGTCCTGGATGCGCAAAAAGCCACCCTTGGCGTCGCTGCCCGGGTTCGCGATATAGCCTTCCTTCTCCGCCAGGGCCTGCAACTCGCGCTCCGTGATGCCAACCGGCAACCCCCGGCAGAATTCCTCCATCTGCCGGCCCTGCACCGCCAGTGGAGCGTATTGCGCCGTCACCGCCAATACCGCGACGGCGGCTGCGGCATACGCGCCCGCCACCAGCCAGCGCCAGCGGCTGAACGCCGCGCCCGGCGACGGCAGAGGCGCGATCCAAACTACCGTCCCGGCGATCACCGCCGAAATCGCTGCGGCGAGCAAGCCCGCACCCCAGCCCAGGTCGCCCCAGATGACGGGCGCCGTGGCGCCGGTGAGGATGAGGGTGAGGGCCCAGAGGTAGAGCAGCGTCCGCGTCCAGCGATGCCCGTACCACAACGATGCCGCGGCCAGGACGCCCAGCACGGCGAACGCTGTCTGCATGAAGGTGGAGAACTTCGCACCCAGGCTCCCGGCGTAAACCCATTCCCGGTCCACACCCCAGAAGCCCGACACGCTCAAGGCCAGGAGCGAGAGCATAGCCGTCCATCGACGGATTTTCTGCCAATTCATGGGCATCACCTCCTACAGCACCCGGCGCTGTTTCCCCAAGACCGCCAGCGTCACGCCGCCGAGTATCGCGCAAGACGAGACCAGGAGGCGCGGCGTGACCGTCTCGTCCAGTAGCAGCACCCCGCCGAAGGCCGCGATCACCGGCACGCTCAACTGCACGATGGCGGCGCGGGTGGCGGTGAGCCCCTTCAAGGCCGCGTACCAGACCACGTAACCCAGGCCCGAGGCGAGCGCGCCGGACGCGAGCGCGTAGATGACGCCCAAGGTCTCCACGTGCAGCCGCGGCAGGAACGGCAGGTTGAAGACGAGGGCCAAGGGTGCCGCCCGCAGGAAATTGCCGGCGGTGGCACGGGACGCGTCGCCGATGCCCCGGCCGCGCAGGGAATACATGCCCCAGGCCACGCCCGCGACGAGCATCAGCGCCGCGCCCAGGGGCGCGGGCGCCGCGAGCCCCGGCATGACCAGGAACACGAGCCCCGCCACCGAGAGCGCGAGCCCGAGGCTCTGCATAGGGCCTGCGCGCTCGCCGCCCCGGTAACCGGCCGCGAGCATGGTGGCCTGCACTGCGCCGAACAGGAGCAGCGCACCGACCCCGACGCCCAGGCTCACGTAGGCGAAGGAGAATGCCGCGGCGTAGACGACGAGCGCCGCGGCGGACCGCCAATCGCCCGCACGGCTCTGCCCGCCGCCCTTGAGCCGCAGCAGCAGCCACAGGGCCGCTGCGCCGGAGACGAGGCGCAGGCTGGTGAAGCTCGCGGGATCGATGTGCCCCGCCCGCAGCGCCAAGCGGCAGAGCAGCGAATTGGCCGCGAATGCCGTCATGGCGACGGTCGTGAGCGCAGCCACCCGCCACGTCCGCGTGGCGTTCACTTTGATCATCACGGCTATCCCCGGATGCTCGCGCGATGCCTGCGCCAGGCCAAAGCATAGATGACGGCGTAGAACGCCACCAGCAGCAGACCGAGCATCGTCTGCAGGTCCGTGGTGAGGCCCGGCGGGTAGATGACGGGGATGAGGTAGTGGTCGATGAAACCGCCGCCGTAGGTGTCCAGCCCGGCCTTCGCCCGGAGCGTGTTCTCCAGCGGCGTGAGCGGGCAGTAGCGGAGGTGGAGTTCCACCCAGGCGCCCCAGGCCACTGCCGGCAAGTGGAACCAAGCGGTCTTCCACCAGCGCAGCACAAGCAGACCGCCCAGCACCACGAACAGCAGGAACGCGAAGTGCAGCAGCACCACGCCGTCTGCAAGCAACCGGTAGATCACGCAGAGACGCCGCGGCAGCGCGGACTCAGTCGAGTGCGAGCTGGCCCTGCACGTCGGCGGCCTTGAGACGATCGCTGTCCTTGCCCATGGCGGCGGAACAGATGTCCCGGTCCCGCGCGAGCTTGCGGATGTTGTCCGGCAGCTGCTCGATGTCCTTCAGGGTCGTAGTGTTGGTGTAGGACGGCTGGCCATCGCTGCCGACCTCGAAATCGTAGGCCCCTCCGTAGTTGAAGCAGTCGCTCGCCACGTTGAAATATCCGTTGGCCGTCTCGAGGGAATTCACGTGGATGCCGTCCAGGCTGTAGCGCTCGAGGGTGTAGCGCCCAGGCGGCAACGACGCCACCAGGTAGCCCCGGTCGTCCCGGCCGAAGTGACGGGTTTTGATCTCGATGAGCTCCCCGGTATCGGCATTCTTCACCGTGAGGGGGGCGTCGACATAGACGTTTGAGACCGCCACGAACAGGGCGTAGTGCTGAGGGTCTTCCTTGAACGCGCTCTCCGGGCCCGCACAGGCAACTAGCGCCAGGGCCGCCGCCAATCCGATCAGCTTGTTCATGACTCTTGTCTCCGTTTGAGATGACTCACCGGTCCGGCACGCGCCGGAAGAATACTAAGATTATAGTACATATCCCGACGGGCTCGATTAAGGACCCGCCGGGGAACATGTCGCGTCAGAGCAGGGCGAGCACCAGCATGACCATGCCCACCGCCGAAACCGTCCAGACGCCGGTGCGCACCACCGGCAGGCCCAGCACGTAGATCGGCACGTAGACGACCCGTGCCCAGAAATACAGCATCGTTCCCCACTGCGTCATGGGTCCGTGCACGCCCAAGGCGCCGGCGGTGAGCACCAGTGCGGCAAACAGCGGAAAGGTCTCCAGGAAATTGGAGAACGCGCGATCAATGCGCCCAGCCATCCCCTCCAGCGGCGGCATGACCTTGTCGCGTGGGCTGAACGCCCAGGCGAGCCCCCGCACTTTGATGGCGGCAACTACGGCGATCACGAGCTGCACCAGCCCCAGGATCACGCTCCACACAAGCATCTGGTATTCGGAAGTCATCGGCATCTCCTCTGGTTGGCGATGGTATCGGCGGGATGGACGCGGACTTCAGTCCCCGCGGTCCTCCCAATGGAACACGTGCAGCACACGGTGGATGATGGGCGCCATCATGATGCCGATGACGATGATCAGCACCAGACCGGCGTACAGGGCATAGAGACCCGCGAACAGCTTGCCGGCGTCGCTCAGGCCCTCGGTCTTCATGGGACCCATGCCGGCCAGCAGCATGGCGGAATTGACGAACGCATCGCGCCAGCCCATGGCCTCGAAGTGCGCATAACCCCACATGCCGATGAGGAGGGAGAACAGCACCAGCACCTGGGCGGCGAGCGCGTGCAGCAGCATGCGCCACAGGAAACGGTGGAAGGGCAGCGGACGGTGGCGGCGGGATTCGTACACCTGGGTCCTCCGGAGTCACTTCTGCCAGAACTTCCACCAGCGCTTCTTGGCCGCCGCCTCGGCGCGTTGCCGCGCGGCCTCCTCGTTAGCGTCGTGTAGCACCTGCCACAGGGCCACGCCCCGATCCTCGATCACGGACTTGCCACATTTCACGCAGCGGTATTCGCGCATGTCGCGGCCCGTGAATGTGTTCTTGTCCTCGAAACGGAGTTCGCCGCCACAATGGGGACAGACGTCCTCGTCCACGTCGCCTTACCCCGCCGCCAGCAGTCTGGCGGCGAACAGGCCCCACATGGCGAACAGCAGCACGCTGCTCGCCGCATAAACCGTGAACCGGTGCATCACGCGGTTGTAAGTCGTGTGGATGAAGCTATGCAGCGCGCGCAGGACCACGTAGGTCCACGCCATGGCCACGAACAGCGGCGTGGCGAGGCCCGCAACTGCGAGACCGAGGCACAGTGCATAGAACAGCACCGGCATCTCGAAGAGGTTGCGGAAGTTATCCGCCGCACAAGTGAGCTGCAGCCGGTCGCGCGCCTGGGCCGACGTGCTCAAGGCCTGGGGTGCGATGCGTTTCGCGCGCATCTCTCCGATACGCTCCCAATACAGGCGCACCCAGACCGCGGCCGTGAGGCCGGCGAGCCCGGCGCAAGGCAGCAGGATAGGCGTCTCAGACATGACTTACCCCGTACGATGTCAGGCCTGAGTATACCGGCTACGCCTTCACGCCACGCGGTTGCGCGTCTCGCCCACTTGGAATGCGGAAATGTTGAGCGCCATCTCGTGGATCACTCGCTGGCGTGACTCATGGGATGCCCAGGCCACGTGGGGCGTGACGATGAGGTTCGGGATCGTCGGGTCCAGGAGCGGGTTGCCGTGCGCCGGCGGCTCCTCCGAGAGCACGTCGATGCCCGCCCCGGCGAGGCGGCCGGCGCGCAGCATGGCTGCAAGCGCCATCTCGTCCACCAGCCCGCCGCGGGCGGTGTTGATGAGGAAGGCCTCGGGCTTCAGCAGCGTGAGTTCGTTGGGTCCAATGAGGCCGCGGGTCTCGGGCAGCAGCGGCACGTGGAGGCTCAACACGTCCACCTGCGGCAGGAACTCGTGCAGAGCCACCCGGTCTGGACGCGTGTCCTCCTTGTTGCGCTTCGCCACCAGCACCTTCATGCCGAATGCCGCCGCGATCCTCGCCACGCTGCGCCCGATGTCGCCTAGGCCGACGATGCCGAAGGTCTTGTCCCGGAGCTCGCGGATGGGAAAGTCCAGCATCGTGAACTGCGGCGCGCGCTTCCAGGCGCCCTGTTGCAACAGCGCCTCGTAGCCCTTGAGATGCTGGTTGAGGGCGAGCAGCAACGCGAACACGTGCTGCGCCACAGAGTGGCTCGAATAGGCGGGCACGTTGCACACACCGATCTTCCGGTCCCAGGCCGCTGCCAAGTCCACGTGGTTCACGCCTGTGGCGGCCACGCACACGAGCTTGAGGGCCGGTAGCTGCTTTAAGACGTCTGCCGAGATGCGCACCTTGTTGGAGATGAGCACCTCGGCCTCGGCCGCGTGCTCCAGGATCTTGTCGGGCGAGGTGGAGCCGAACACGCGCAGCACCGACAGCACCTTCTCCAGGGGTCGGAGCTTGATGTCGCCCGCGTGGCTCACGGTGTCCAGATCTAGGAATGCGCCTTTCATCGTCGTCCATCCCGCCCCAAGTGGCGTGGGATAATACCTGAGGTGCCGCGCCCGTGGCGCCGCTTATGTAAAAGTTCGACAGCGGAGCCTTCGCACATGTACACCCCGAGCGATTTCGACACCCGGGACCTCGCCGCACTGCACGCGATGATGCGCAAACATCCGTTCGCGCTGCTGGTGACCCCGCACGCGGGCCAACTGCATATGACCCACCTGCCCTTCCACCTGGACGCAGCACGCGGCGCCCATGGCGTGCTGCAAGCACACCTTGCCCGCGCCAACCCCCACTGCGAAGCGCTCAAGGCCGGCGCGCCCTCGACGGTGGTATTCCGGGGGCCGGACGCCTACGTCTCGCCACGCTGGTACCAGGACCCCGCGAAGAACGTGCCCACCTGGAATTACGTGGCGGTCCATGCCCACGGGACGCCGAAGACCACGGAAGACCCGACGGCGCTGTTGAAGCTGATCGGCACGCTCACGGACGAACACGAAGCCTATATCGAAAAGCCGTGGAGCGTGCGGGAGGCGCAGGCCCATGCGGAACGGCTCACGCCGCACATCCTCGGTTTCGAAATCCCCATCGAGCGGCTGGAAGGCAAATTCAAGCTGAGCCAGAACCGCCCCGCTCATGACCGGGCGAGGGTGATGCGGGAGTTCGGCAAGAGCACCGACAGCGGCGTGAAGGAGATGCTCGGCCTGATGCAGGGTCTTTACACCGCCGATGGCAACCGCCGCTGAGGAAGCTTCAGCGGTTCGGGACCGGCGGATCCTGGACGGCAGCGGGACTCCAGGGAGCGGTGGCGGGCGGTGACGGCAGCGCGTGGACCGCGGCGGTCAGGATCAGTAAGCCGAAGAACACGATGACTAGCCCGTCGCTGCGCCGGTTGCGCATGGCCCACTCCTCCGCACGCTCCTGCGTGCTCATAGAGATAGATGCGCCAGCGGGCCGAAAAGTTGCAGCTAGAAGAGCCGAGCTTGCGGCAGCGCCCCTTCCAGCGCCAGGAGTTTCTGCTTGATGGGCAGTCCGCCGCCGAAGCCCGTCAAGGAGCCGTCGGCGCCGATGACCCGGTGGCAGGGCACGATGACGGGGATCGGGTTCTGGCCGTTGGCCGCGCCCACGGCGCGGGACGCCGCTGGCCGGCGGATACGCCGCGCCAGTTCACCGTAGGACCAGGTCTCGCCGTAAGGGATGCTCTGCAACGCCTCCCACACCTTGAGCTGGAATTCAGTGCCCTGTGGTGCGAGCGGCAAATCAAAGCTTCTGAGGGTGCCGGCGAAATACGCCTTCAGCTGCCGCACCGCTTCCTTGAACGGGCGCGCGTCTTCCTCCCAGTCCTTGGGCGGTTTCGTGGGCCGCGGACCGGACTGGAAGTGCACGCCATACAACGCATCCCGGTCGCCCATGAGCAGCAGTGAGCCTACTGGGCTGTCTATCGTGTGGTGATACAGCGTGCGTTTCATATCCATGAGCTTCTCCTCCGAATACATGTTCAGTTCTCGTCAGAAGCGGCGCGCCAGAGATGCAGTACGGCGTAGGCGCGCCACGGGCGCCAGTGTTCGGCACGTTCGAGCAGCGCCTTCGCGGTCAAGGGCTTGCGCGGGGACGCCACGCGGCGTAGCACCAGGTCTTCCGCCGGGAACGCGTCCGGGTCCGAGAGCGCGCGCATGGCCACGTACTCCGCGGTCCAGTTGCCGATGCCCGGGATGCGCGTCAGGGCGGTGCGCAATTCGTCCCCTGGCACGGCCTCGCTGAAACAGACTTCGCGCTTCACCACCGCCGCCGCCAACGCGTTCAGGGCCTTGGCCCGGGCAGTCGTGAGGCCGATACGTGCTAGATCCGCTTTGGCCAGCACTTCCGGCGCGGGGAACAGGTGTGTCAGCTCGCCGGGAGCGGCCGGCCCAAGCCCCGCGAGCGGTGTCCCGTAGTGGGCCACGATGCGCGCGGCGAACGTGCGCGCCGCGGCGACGCTCACCTGCTGACCCAGTACGGCTCTCACCGCCAGTTCAAACGGATCCCAGGCGCCCGGCACCCTCAAGCCCGGCCGGCGGCGCAAGAGCGGCGCGAGCAGCGTGTCCTTCTTCAGCACCTGGCGCACGTCCGCCGGGTCCGCGGCCAGGTCGAACATCTGCCGCACCCGGTACACGATGCCGAACAGCGCCGCGGGCCCGAGCTCGTGCACCGAAAGCTCCAACGCGTCCTCCTTGGGCACCGGGCGGACCTCGATCCAGCCGTGGACGCCGTTGACGCTGACGGCACGCGCATACACGTCGCCGTCCACCCGCTCCACACCGGGCATTGCGCGGGTGGCCAGGAAATCCCGGATCGCGGCCCAATCGTACGGCGGCCGGTACGCGAACTTGAGCGTGAGCGCGTCCGCCTTGGCCGCGTCCGCCGAGCGTTCGCGGCGCAGTTCCCGCGGCGCGCGGCCGTAAGTCTTGTGGAACGCGTCGTTGAACCGCCTCAAGCTCCCGAAACCGCTCGCGAGCGCGATGTCCGTCATGGCGAGGCGCGTGTCGTCGATGAGCCGCTTCGCGAAATGCAGCCGCCGGGTCTGGGCCACCGCGAGCGGCGACGCGCCCAGGTGCCGGATGAACAGCCGGTGCAGGTGCCGCGGGCCGATGCCGAGCCGCTCTGCGAGCTGCTCCACGCTCCCATTGTCCAGCGCACCCTCCTGGATGAGCCTCAAGCCGCGGCGCACAGTGGCGGACGTGCCGAGCCACGCGGGCGTGCCCGGCGCCGCCTCCGGCCGGCAGCGCAGGCACGGGCGATAGCCCGCCTCCGCCGCCGCCGCGGCGCTTGGGTAATACTTCACGTTCCAGCGTTTACACCTGGGCGCGGGACAGATGGGGCGGCAATAAATGCCGGTGGTCTTCACGCCGATGAAGAAACGGCCGTCGAAGCGCGGGTCCCGGGCCAGGCGGGCCCGGTTGCAGGCTTCGAAATCGCGGTAGAGCTCGGCGGTCTCCATGGGCGCCATGATACGCCCAGGCGGCCCAAAAACTAGCCGGATTCGGACTTGAAACCTTCAGGGAAAATTCAGCGTTTCGGAATCGGAATCTTATGGGGAGGCGGTTGGTGAGCCCAATCCCGGCGATGCATGATGGAATACGCCGGCTCGGGACGCGACGGCAGATGCAGCGGGCCGTGCTTCACGGCCGCGGGCGCAGCGAATTGCGGCGCCGCAAGCGGTGCGGGGATCCTCTTCACCGCGAGTTTCTTGCGTGCAGGCTTTTTCGCGGCGCCGAGTTTGATCGCGAGCCTCTTGACGAGGCCCTTCTTCGGCACCGCCTTCTTTCTGGAAGCCGTCTTCTTTTTCTGCATGCGTTCAGCCTAGCACACCCGGCCGGGCCGAGTCCTTTACATAAATAAAGCGGGCCGCACTGGGCGGCCCGCCTTGGGGTTCAAAGCCTCCTCACGCTCAACCGCAGGGCGGGTTGTCGCGGTTCTTGACGTCGAACGAGATGGTCTGTCCCGCTGCCGGCACCATGGCGAAAAGGTACGCGTGCGTGATGTCGTTCGTCATGCGCGTGCAATTCGAGCCCGGCGAGATGACCAGGAAGTCCACATCGTACGTGCCCGGTGTGTCTTTAGCAGGCTCGGCGCGGTCCACGCGGAGGGTGAATCCGCCATGCTTCATCTCACCCAGGAAGTACGCGACCACCACCTGCTTGGTGAAGTCCACGTCCGGCATCTTGGGGGGGTGGGAATCGTCCGCGAAGGTCTTGTCCCACAATTCCTTGAACGCGGCCTGGTCGTGGACTTCGCGGGCGGCCTGTTCCTTCACCGCGCTCTGGGCGCCGACGGCAAGGATGGTGGCGCCGTTGTCCGGGGCGGTGCCGCCGCCACAGCCGGAGAGGATCGCGGCCAGGACCGCGGCGATGACGAAAATTCTCTTCATGACGTTCCTCCGTTGGGAAAAGCTTGAGGGTCGGCGATGCGCCTACTTGCCTATCAGGTAGTACACCTGCACATCCGCGCTGATATCGATCTTGCCGTTGAGGTACTCGGGCGTCGGGCCCGAGGAACGGGCCGCAGCCGCCATCATCGCCCGGGGCTCAATCGAGCCGCCCTGCTCCTCGATGCTGTATACGGCGCCAAGCGTAACACCGGCGCTCTTGGCGAGGCCAGCGGCCTTGTCATGGGCATCGTCCACGGCCAGGGCACGGGCCTTCTGCTCCAGGGCGCGGCGGTCGCTGCGGTCGAGTGTGACGTTGCCGAGATCCGTGACCCCGACGGCGAACAGGCCGTCCACGAGCTCACCATAACGATCCAAGTCACGCAGGGTGAGCATGATGCCGCGGGTCACATGCTGACCCATGAGCTTGCGGGTGCCGGCGTTACCCGAAGATTCGTTCACCCATTGGTATTCCGGGATGACGGTGACCGAGGGGGCGTCGATGTCCGCATCGGCGATCCCGAGCTTACGCGCAAGCGCGATGACCTTGGCGGCCCGGCCTTCCACGTCGTCGCGCGCGACCTTGGCGTCCTTATCGGTCTTCTCGAGGGTCAGGCTGACGTAGGCCATGTCCGGCGCCACATGCAGCTCGCCGTGACCGTTCACCTGGACGTAAGGGGATGACGGCAGGCCGTCCGCTGCCGCGGTGAGCGGTGCAAGTAATGACAGGATTGCCAAGACCTTGGTCATGCCGCGCATGGTCTACTCCTCCAGCCTCACCAGGATGGCGGCGATCTCAGCCACTTGTGCGAACTCCCCATGCAGACTGGCAAGCGCCGCCTGGTGCACGATCTCCGCGCTGAATTCGCGGCCATCATAGCCCGTCTGGGCGAACGCGGCGCAGGCATCCGCGGCCACCAGGGTGCGGAACCCCAGGTTGCCCGCCATGCGCGCGGTGGTGGAGACGCAATGGGGCGTGGTGAGCCCCGCGATCACCAGGGTGTCGATGGACTGGGCGCGCAGGCGCGCGTCGAGGTCGGTACCGATGAACGCGCTGTTCACGTCCTTGCCGATGACGGGTTCTCCGGCGAGCGGGCGAACCTCGGCCTTGTGTTCGCAACCCGGCTGGCCGGGTGCGAGCGGCGAACGCGGGTTGCGCGAGCGGTGCTGCACGTGGAACAGCGGCCGGCCGGTGGCGCGCCAGGCGGCGAGCAGCCGCGCCGCATTCGCTTCGGCTTCGGGGTTGTTGCGCGGTCCCCAGTAGTCCGGCCGGTTGAACCCCTGCTGGATGTCGATGAGGATCAGCGCTGCGTTCTTTGGGATAGCTTGCATGTCGGATGACGGTGCAGAAGGCGCGAGGTCTTGGGTCAGCCTTCCAGTACGCAGGCGAAAATTAAAGGAGCGACGATGGTGGCATCCGACTCGACGATGAACTTCGGTGTGTCTGCCGCGAGCTTGCCCCAGGTGATCTTCTCATTGGGCACGGCACCCGAGTAGGAGCCGTAGCTCGTGGTGCTGTCACTGATCTGGCAGAAGTAGGCCCACAGCGGCGTGGTCTGCTCCAGGTCCTGCTCCAGCATGGGCACCACGCAGATGGGGAAGTCGCCGGCGATGCCGCCGCCGATCTGGAAGAAGCCCACTCCCGCGCCGCCGGAGTTCTTCCGGTACCAGTCCGCGAGATACATCATGTACTCGATGCCAGTGCGCACGGTGTGCACGTTCTTGATGTCGCCCTTCATGCAATGGGCGGCGAAGATGTTGCCAAGCGTCGCATCCTCCCAGCCGGGGACGATGATGGGGATGTCCTTCTCGCAAGCCGCCACCATCCAGGAGTCCTGGGGATCGATCTGGTAGTGCGGTTTGAGCACGCCGGAGCGGATCATGCGGTACATGAATTCGTGGGGGAAGTGGCGCTCGCCCTTCTTGTCGGCGGCCTGCCACTCGGCGAGGATCGCCTTCTCGATGCGGCGGATGGCCTCGCCTTCGGGGATGCAGGTGTCGGTGACGCGGTTCAGATGCCGGTCCAGCAGCTTCTGCTCGTCGGCGGGCGACAGTTCGCGGTACTTGGGCACGCGCACATAGTGGTCGTGGGCCACCAGGTTGAAGATGTCCTCTTCGAGGTTGGCCCCGGTGCAGGTGATGATGTGCACTTTGCCGCGGCGGATCATCTCGGCGAGCGAGAGACCGAGTTCGGCGGTGCTCATGGCGCCGGCCAGGGTCACCATCATCTTGCCACCCGCCTTCATGAGCTTGATGTAACCGTCGGCGGCGTCGATGAGCGCAGCGGAGTTGAAGTGACGGTAATGGTGGCGGACGAATTCGGCGACGGGTTTGGCGTTCTTCACTTCGGCGGGGCTCCCCAAGAACCACGGATCACAGTGCGCAAATTGTAGCGTCCCTCGGTCGGGGGTGGCGGTTTTTCAGCCGGGTTTTTTGTCTTCCGCCGCGCCCGCTAGCAGCGCCTTCAGATCCAGCATGCGCACCGCATCCAGGGATGTTTCCACCGCCCCTTCATGGCAGAGGCCGGCTGCCGCCGCCTGCTCGTAGCCTTCCTTCGCCGCCTTGAGGCAGGCGTCACGCACCGCTTCCGCCAGTCGCTTGCTCTCTGCCTGCCTCACGTGCAGTCCCATCCGAACGTGGCGAGCGCCGGGCTCGAGATCTCGATGTGGTCGCCGGGCCTGAGCGGCCCTACACCAGCCGGGGTGCCGGTGAAGACCAGGTCTCCCGGCAGGAGCCGCCAGCGCCGGCTCAGGAACGCGAGGATGGTGCCGATGGGGAACAGCATGTCGCGGGTGTTGCCTTGCTGCCGGACCTGGCCGTTGACGGTGCAGAGCATGTCCAGGGCCTGGGGGTCGAACCTGAACGGCGCGGGCGTGAAGCGCCCCAGGGCCGCGGCGCCGTCGAAGGCCTTGGCCAGCTCCCAGGGGGCGCCCGCCTGCTTGAGACGCGCCTGCTCGTCCCGAAGCGTGAGGTCGAGACCGAGCGTCACGCCGGCGACGAGCGCCATGGCCGCCCCAGGTGCGACGTCCGCGGCCTCGCGGCCGAGGGCCAGCACCAGCTCCATCTCGTGATGCACGGCGCCCCGCTCGCGCGGCAGTTGGAGCCGCGCGCCCGTGACGAGGCTGGTGGGCGGTTTCATGAACACCACGGGTTCCGGAGGCAGGGCGTTGCCCATCTCCTTCGCGTGCTCGGCGTAGTTGCGGCCGATGCAGAAGATGCGCCGTGTGGCCGGTAAATCAGCTAGACCGTCGAAGGCCATACGGTACCTCGGGCTCGCGGAATTAATGGAAGAAAGACTTGAAGGCAGCCATGACTTTCTGGATGTCGTCGCGGCTCACATCCAAGTGAGTGACGAGACGGAGATTGGGGTTCGGCAGTATCACGATGCCCGCCTGCTTCAAGTGCTGCACGAGGCCGTCCACCTTCTCCGGCGCCAGGGACGCGAACACCATGTTGGTATGTACCAGCGCAGGATCCAGTCTCAGCCCCGGCAGACTAGCCAGGCCCTCGGCCAGCCGCTTCGCATTCGCATGGTCCTCCGCGAGGCGCTCCACGTGGTGCTCCAGCGCGTAGAGCCCCGCGGCAGCGAGGATGCCAGCCTGGCGCATGCCGCCGCCCAGCAGCTTGCGGTGTCGGTGGGCCGCGGCTATGAATGCCTTCTTGCCCACGAGCACCGTGCCCACGGGCGCGCCCAGGCCCTTGGAGAGGCACAGGGACACGCTGTCGAAATGCCGGGTGATGCGTTCCAGGGGGACCTGGAGCT
>Ga0070733_10001062_pt1 | contig 20860 bp, 23 predicted proteins | sample Coa_R1_9_FD_66450 | JGI IMG/M metagenome (GOLD analysis project Ga0070733, IMG submission 66450) | Surface soil microbial communities from Centralia Pennsylvania, which are recovering from an underground coalmine fire - Coalmine... | ecosystem: Environmental > Terrestrial > Soil > Unclassified ... | reverse complement strand
ATCTTGATTATAAGTAGTTATTTCTCCGATGTCACATGCAATACAAAGTTCATTTTTTTTTGGATGACATGCAATTGCGCGGCAACATTTTTCATAAACGTAGTCTAAGAAGATAGAAGTTGTGTCGTTTTTATAATTGTATTTTATGAGTTGTTGAGGCTGAGAAGTATAGTGAGGATGCAAAAAAATTGTTTTGTCTGATGCACTAAAGGCGGATAAAATAATTACTTTATCCTGGGTGAAATTTTGCTGTGTATGTGTTGTTATATCATATATTGTAACGGTTGTATCGAGTGAAAGAGCCAATTTTTTTTTCTTTGGATCTACCGCAAGGTGCGCATCTCTTTTATTACTGATCTGTTTAATTTTTGTGTTTGTTGTTATGTCAAAGATGTTGCATCCACTGTCATCTTGAATGGCAACATGATCATTGGTTAAAAATTCAACATATTGGGGATAGCTCATGCCTGTTATTTCCTTCATAGCATTGCATGAACTTGTGGTGATTAAAAAATTAACAACGATAAGAAGGCATAGATGATGCATCATTGTAGACCTTTTTTTAGCGTTTGAAAGTTTCAAGCACAGTATATATAAGTTCTCGTATGATGTCCTGTGGCAATCTCATCTGTTGATAATTTTTGAGTATAAATAAAAAGTATGGTAACAGTTCTTTTGCTTCAGGTTGATAAATGAGTTCAAATGGAACGGGGAGAATAACGCATTTGTTATTGAGAGTTACGATTAATTTTTTACCATCATCTGAAAATGCAAGGTCACTGTTTTTGGGTGCGCTGCATATTGTGTCAGCAAATAGGAGCGATAAACAACTCATAGGTTCATATGTTGTAACATCCCAATAGCATACGATATGGTTTGGGCTTGATAACGTTGCAATAAAAAAACTGTTTGGATGAAATTTTATTTTTACAAACTGTTCATCATCTTTTTCAATTGATAGTTTGGTTATATGCATATACCAATCTAAAGGGTCCTGTATAACATTCACGTTGTACTGATTTCCATGTGCGAAGAAAGACCCATTGGGACTCCACTCACAAAAATTAATATGTTCTGTATGTAGCTTTTGTACTGTTTTGTTATAAGGATTTTTGTGCTGAGCTTTATAGTCGAAGATATCGATGTGACTATTAGGGGTACATCCATGTCCAAAACATATGTAGGGTTGAGTTGGATGAAACGTTATCTTGGGTGGTCCCATAGTTGTATTATGAGTATGTTGCCAGCTATATGATGTTTTGTTTGCATAATCATAATCTATAATTTCATTCTGATATTCATATCTTATAATTATGTTTTTAGTTAATGGACTGAAGCTTGTTGAGATAATGGGATGAGGATAAAAATGATTATTAATATGATCAATATTTGTTCCTGTTTTAATATTGTAGAGCGTTACGCCGTCTTGGCGAGAAATTGCTATGATTTGGTTGTGTGGATGTATGGCAAAATGTTCACATTCGATATCAGTTATTTTTTTAACTTCTTTATGTGTGTGAAGGTCAAAAATACCGCATCCATTCCGGTGATTTATGATAACAAGATTATTCGTGAGAAATGCAGCTTGTTTTGGTTTTTTTACGGCGATGGTAGTAATAATATTCGGTCGAATATCGATGAATTTGTTCATTGCGCTACATGATGTGATGGCAAGTAAAACATGGATAGCAATAAGAAGGTGGTACATGATTTAGCGCCTATACATCTTAAGAAGTTTTTTTATCAGTACCTTCATGAGGTCGTGTGGATAATTATTTTCGTGTAAATAGCATTGTAAAAGCCACCATAAAGGAAAAAGTTTTTCTCTGGTATCTGCTTTATAAAATGCATTAAACGGCACAGGTTCAATAATACACCTATCTTTAAGGACAACAACCATTTTTTTTCCATTTGGTGAAAAATCAAAATCTATGTTTTTGTTGATAAGATGAGAAATATTGAGTGGCACGGTGAGGATAGTTGTCTCTGATGTAATATCATAATAATTGATACTGTGATTATCATTGATAAATGCCAAGAGGCCATTGGGATGGAATGCTGCTGCTAGAGAGGGGAAATAAGCGGTTTCTTTTTTTTTAGTTTCTATGGTTTTTAACATGCATCGTCTGTATTTATAGCTATCATTATTATTATTATTTCCTGATTTTAATCTTACCATATGTGTATTTTGAGAGTTGTACCGAGGTTTACTCATAAACCAATTATAAACATGCCGATTTGATGGTTGGTATTGATCTTTTTTATTGAGATGCTTGATATTCGTATGGTTCCAACGTTCATTATATTGTGTGAAAATGATAATTTCTTTTATTGGGTGGTATGTAATATCAATCATTTTTAGGTCATTATTATTTATCACTTCATTTAATCTATATTTTTCTACATGATTATTTTTGTAGTCATAAATATGTATGGCATTTTCTGGCATTACGAGTGCTGCAAGAATGCTATCATCTGTTGGATTAAAAATAACGGCACTACTTTGTTGACCAATTGAGTTATTCCACCACAATTTAGCACCTGTGTGTGCATCATAGAGCGCGATCTCCCGTGCGCTGGAAACGGTACATAGCCATTACGTTTATTTGTTGCGATGTGAAAAATTGTATCATCATTTTTTAATGATGTTATTTTATTTTTTTTTGTATCAAAGAGATATGCACTATGTTCTTCTGCGACAATGATACTATGATTGGTAACAAACTGTGCAGTGAGTGGCTTTGTTATGACAGTGTTCATTCCAAAAAATATTGATGGAAAAGTTGTACAATAGAGGGCAACAAAAAGATGAAATTTCATATGTTCTCACTTATGTGTGAAGGTTATCAATTGATAGTAGAGGTACCATAAGAAAGATAACAAGCGCAATAAGTTGAGCGTTTATTTTTTTGTACTGATAATTTTGGTAACAGCGTAATAGATAATGATTGCAATAATTATGGTGAGCGCCACAAGTTGATGAAATGATAAAAAATTGCCAATCATAATGCGATCAGCACGCCAAAAATCAACAAAAAAGCGTTCACTAGAAACAAGCATAAGATAGAGAGCAAAAAGTTCACCATTTTTTTTGCATATGCGTTGGCCGACAAAGTACATAAAAAGAAAAATAAAAAATAGTATCGCAGAGCTATATAGTTGTGTTGGATGAATGGAAATATTGTGGGGAGCGAGTGTGTGTGGATTGGTATAAACAATGGCATATATGTTGTGTGTTGCAGCACCATAACAACATCCTGCAGTTAAGCAGCCTAAGCGTCCGATTGATTGTAATAATGGCATATATATTGAAACTAAATCAAAAAGGGGAAGTATAGGCACATTGATTTTTTTTAAGTAGAGAGGAACAACGGTAATAACACCAAGGATGCTGCCAAGAGCAGAAAAACCACCTTGCCAAAATGCAAACCAATCATACCAGTGTGGGTATAAAAAAGGTTCTGATACAATCGCTAATAGTCGTCCACCAATGCATCCGGCAAGAACACTTACCACAATAATATCTATGTATGAATTTTCAAGACTCATCTGTTTAAAGCGCTCGTTGCGACGAATTGCTATGATACTTACAACAATGCCAAGAGCGATGAAAAGACCGTAACTGTGGATGCCGAATGGACCATAAATATGAATCAGTTCGGGGGAAAAATTAAGTTTCATTATGCTGTTACTTCCTTCAACGCTGTGCCATTATCAACCAAGACTTTCCAATCATCTTTCCATGAAAAAGTGATATTTGCTTGTGTAATATTTTCATTGAGTTGATATGTTACTGTTTTTGTTCCGGTACGCATACCTTTCATGAATGAGTAGGAAAATTGAATATCAACTGTCTTTGTTTCTGCCGGCAGCGTATGTTGTGCACCTTGTGCAACTTCAGTACCGTTGATAATGAGGGTAAATGTTTCTGGGCTGTAAGTTCCAGTCCAATGTTTGTACTTAAGCATGTCTGGTTCTATAGCGTTGGTGATGGTGATAGGTGTTGTAACGATAACGTTTACTGCGGCTGCATCTTCTAATGTGGTTTCTTCATTTTCTGTATCCGTGAAAATGGCAACAAGTTCTTGGAGTTCTTTGATTTCATTATCATTTGTTGGTAGTTCGGACAGTGTTGTAATTGCTGCAAGTAAAAATAAATAGATAAACATTACTAAGATTCTTTTTTTAAGGGTTATTCTTTACGCGAAATACTAATAATGAAATTGCTGCAGGGGTCATGCCGGGAATCAGTGCTGCATGAGCAATTGTCTGCGGTTTATGTTTTGTTAATTTTTGCTGTAACTCTTTTGATAATCCTGGCATTTCTGTGTAATTAAACTGTGCAGGAATGATCATGTTTTTAAAGTTTGCAGTTTTTTTAATTTCTTGTTTTTCACGCGTAATATACGGTTCATATCGTATTTCTGAGTGAACTATCTGTAATGCACGTTCTGACAGTGGCGTAGTAATATATTCTGCCAATTTGCTTTTATCGCATTCATCTTGTCCAAAAAGACGCAAAAGATCAGTACTACTTTTGTGAGCGCGTAGATGTGCTAAAGTTTCTTCAACAACTTTTTTTTCTGCTACAAAATCATCATACAGCTGTTGATTAACCATGCCTAAGTTATAAGCCTTTTCAGTCAAGCGCATAAATGCATTATCTTGTCGTAACAGTAACCGACGTTCAGCGCGGGAAGTGAACATTCGATATGGTTCATCAACACTCATGCTCACCAAATCATCAATCATGACACCGATATAACTCTCGGTGCGGTCTAAAATGAATGGTGGTTTATGTGCAGCTTTCTGATGCGCGTTAATGCCAGCAATAATACCTTGTCCTGCCGCTTCTTCATAACCAGTTGTGCCGTTAATTTGTCCTGCAAGAAATAAGCCAGGAACGGTAATAACTTCTAGTGTTTGGCATAACTGATTGGGGTACACAAAATCATATTCTACCGCGTAACCAGCCTTGGTGATTATTGCATTTTCAAAACCGGCAATTGTTCTGATGTACTGTTCTTGTACATCCAATGGGAGTGATGTTGAAATGCCGTTTGGGTAAATTTCATCAGAATGAGCACCTTCTGGTTCAACAAACACATGATGAGAGCCTTTTGTTGCAAATCGACTAATTTTATCTTCAATTGATGGGCAGTAGCGTGGGCCGATGCCAGATATGTTGCCGTTATACATTGCTGAACGGTGAAGATTATTTTTAATGACTTGATGGGTGTTTTCATTAGTATGCGTAATATAACATGCATGCGAGCTGTTTGTTTTGTGTGGATAAAATTCAAAAAGATAGTTCAGTTGATCTGGTTCTTGGTATTCCATTTTGGTAAAATCAAGGCTTGATTTCAGGAGGCGCGGTGGCGTTCCTGTTTTAAGACGTCCAAGACGTAAGCCTGTTTTTTTAAGAAATAGAGACAGTCCGGTCACTGCTTTTTCATCTCGTCTTCCGGCGGAAAAGTTTTTCTCACCGATGTGACAAAGGCCGTTGAGGAATGTTCCGGTGGTTAAAATAACAGTAGGAGTGGTAAAGGTTCTATTCTCCGTTTGGACCGCGCATACATTACCCGCATCATCAAGGATGATATCTTCTGCCGTTCCACCATGAATAGTGAGATTAGGCATTTTTTTTAGTTCCACTTGGCTGAGCGTGCTATAGGCAAATTTATCAATTTGGAGCCGTAATCCTTGTACAGCAGCGCCCTTTTTTGTGTTGAGCATGCGTGCCTGCAGATACGTTTGTGTGCATAGTCGTGGCATAAGACCGCCGAGGGCGCTGATATCGTAGACAATGTGCCCTTTGCCAACGCCACCAATGGCAGGGTTGCAGGGCATAAGGCCGATTTTGGTTGGGTCAAGAGTGATGAGCAGGGTTTTTGAGCCAAGTTTTGCTGCAGCATGAGCGGCTTCTATGCCTGCATGCCCTCCGCCAACAACAATAACGTCGAAATCATATACTTTTTGGTTCATAGTGGTCTTAGCAATTTACTGAGATGATTTAATTAAAAAGAGGTGCGCTTTTAAACGCACCTCTTTTATTACTATTCTAGTGTACTCTATTGTCTTTTTTTAAACAAGACTGTCTTGTTAATTACAGCCCATACGAGCTGTTAAGCCTGCCCACAAAACTAAATCTGCTTTTTGTTTCCATTCATTCTTTTTTTGCTTAATCAACGTGATGAATTTATCAATTTTTTCAAGCAGATGTTTATTGTTCTCATGAGAAGCTTTATTTTTTATTGTTTCAAGCTTAACGACCATTTCACTAAAGATTTTTTCCGTGTTGAACTCTTTTTTAATTTCGTCTCCAAAGGCTTTAGCGTGAGCTGCAGGTTTACCGTTGTATTTTTTGAAAACGCTATACAGAATATTAAACTGTTGCAAAGCATAATCCATCAGTTTGTCTACTTCGGTTGATATCGCATCATTATTGCTCCGTGTTAACGTTTCAATTCTTCTTTGGAGTTCTTGTAACTTTGTCCCTAGTTTTGTAACAAACGTATTAAATGGCGTTTTATTGTTTGAATTGACAAAGTCGGCAAGAAGTCTTTCCACTGACATAAAGATGCCTCCAAGTTTATCTATATTCTCCGCTTGGACTTCATGATGTTCGCTGTGGTTGGTGTAGATATACGAACTTGTGAGGGAAATGATTGCGATAAGTGCCGTTTTGCTTAAAATACTCTTTTTTGTTGTGATATGTTTCATAAAAAATCCTTCTAATTTTGGAAGGTTATATGTTTTGGTCTATTTTACTGATCACACTAATAGTTTACCCTTGGATGAGCGCGCCGTCAAAGGTACCCCAAAAAGCTTGAATTAATCGTTACTTTCATTATTATAGACATAATATTGTTTAGGCCTTAATTACCTACTATAGCGCATGATATACCATTTATCGTTTTATTTGAAGCATTATTGGCCCTTTTTTAATGTTTTGCACTATGTAAGCGTGCGTGCAGTCGCATCTTTGCTCGGTTCTTTGGCCAGTTTTTTGCTGTTTGGCCGGCTTTTTATGGCCATTTCACGTCGATTTTTCCGTTCTAAGGCACGAGAATTCACCCCGGAGACTCACAAGAGCAAAGATAGCATGCCGACCATGGGAGGGGTGTTTATTTTGGCTGTAGTGCTTATTAATACATTATTGTGGTGTGATTTGTCCCGTTCGCAGGTATGGATCTTCTTATTGTGTATCATGGGGTTTGGGGTATTGGGCTGTTGGGATGATTGGAATAAGATACGTAAAAATAAAGGTATTGCTTCAGGTACCAAGTTTCAATTGCAGCTCATGGTCGCGACGATCGTCGTTGTAATGCTTGTTTTTTGTACTTCTTTTTCTACACAGCTGGTTTTTCCCTTTTTTAAGAACTTTAGGCCTGATTTAGGCTGGTTTTTTGTGCCTTGGGCGGTATTTATCATTGTGGGATGCAGTAATGCGGTTAATTTGACTGATGGGCTTGATGGGCTGGCTATTGGGTCATTAATACCCAATTTTGCCACATTTGCATTGATTTGTTATTTAGCTGGTCATTATGGTTTGGCTCATTATTTGCATATTCCCTTTGCTGGTACGGCGGAAATTGCTATTATTGGGACTATTTTAATTGGTTCATCGCTTGGATTTTTATGGTATAACACGTATCCAGCGCAGATTTTTATGGGTGATGTTGGCTCATTGGCGCTTGGGGCTGGACTTGCTTTGATGGCAATTATGGCAAAACAGGAGCTTTTACTGCCCATTGCCGGTGGTCTTTTTGTTTTAGAAACGGTATCTGTTATTCTTCAAGTACTATCAGTGCGCTATTTAGGCAAGCGCATGTTTAAAATGGCCCCTATTCATCATCATTTTGAATTGCTTGGATGGCCAGAATCAAAGATTACTGCGCGTTTTGGCATTATTTCTTTTGTTTTGTGCCTACTGACGCTTATTACGTTAAAATTGCGTTAAATTATTAGAAGATTTTTCTGATATTCCGTAGATAATAATGCCACAAGTTATAATTGTCATAAGAATATACAAAGGTATTGGGTTATTTGTTTGCCACATAGCATACAATGATGCTGTTATCAAAATACCACAATTAATAAATCCCATTGTTGGTAGTAAAAGTGAATAATTTTTTTGTCGAAGCGTTGCATACAAACCTGCAATACTTAAAACATACGTAATTGTTGTGCCAAAGGCACTCAGTTGTTGGAATGTTGTTTGGGCGCCGCACATAATAAACATGTAGGCAAGCATAATAATGCCTTGTGCAAGGACGCATATAAAAGGGACATTAAAACGATTACGTTGTACAATTATTGCCGGTGCAATGGTATGTTTGCGCTCTGCAAGTGAATAGAGATTCCACATGTTTGCATAGATCATGCCAAATCCTGCGCTGAGTGCTGAAGTAGCAATGGCAAGATGAATGAGATGACCAAGAATGTCTCTGTAATAATCACTAATGCCAAATTTACTGATCAGCAATGGAAATGCACCACTATAATTGGTTGTTTGTGCTAGTTCTGTGCCTAAAATTCCATAGAAAAAGCTTTGATACACCACATATAATACAATAACAATACCATAAGAGATGAGTATTGATCGAGGACCATTCACTTCTGGATTTTCTATGTTGCGACTGATGGCACAAGCAACTTCAAAGCCAAGTAATGCATGGAGCACCAAAGGCATTGCTGAAGGAAGGCCAGACCATAGTTGATGAATGGGCGTTAGATTGTCGCTTTGTAAAAAGAAAAGTCCTGATACAATGACAAAAAAAAGTGGGAATAATTTGATGATCATTAACCAGCCTTGAATTCTGCTGCCTGTTCTTACGTTGAGCATGTTGAGAGCAAGTAAGATTACTAAAATACCGATATTAAATATCATAGGGCTGATGATATTGAGCGTGGGAAATGTTTTTTGCAGTAAGAGTGTAAATATATGAATGACTAATGTTGCTGATGAAAGTTTTGCAAAAAAATAACACCATGTATTAATAAACCCCACAAGTGGATGCAAAGATGTACTGCAAAATGAATAAAATCCACCGCTTGGGTAAAACTGTAGTAATCTGACAAATGATAAAATGAGGGGCAAAAGTAACAAACCAACAAGGGCGTAGCAGAGTCCACCAAGTAGTCCTGCACGTTTTGCCAGTTCGGTTGTGTTGATAAAAACCCCTGAGCCAATGATAATGTTGAGGTTGATTATGATGGCTGAGCATAGTGAGAGATGATTATTTTTTGTTGATGACATGTAATTCCTAAATTTTATTGTGCTGATAGATAGAGCGCAATAGATCCTGCAACTGCTGCATTTAAGCTTTCAAAATTGCCTGGCATTGGCAATGTTATTTTTTTATCACATTGAGCAACCCATTCCTCAGGTATACCATGACTTTCATTGCCAACAACAATGAGCGCATTACTGAGATTGATTGCATTCGGGTTTACACCTTCTGTTGCGACTAACGCGCACAGAGGGATATTTTTTTTGTTCAATAATAGATCATGCCAGTTGATACAAAAAAGAGAAACCATACTGATAGCGCCAGCGCTTGCTTGTACAACTTTTGGATTCCATGGATCAACCGTTTCTACGCAAATAACCGTTTTTTTATTCATCGCAGCAGCGGTGCGGATTAATGTGCCCATGTTGCCAGGATCAGTTACTTGTGCAAGTACAATGCCGGTACCAAGCGTACTGAATGCCGGTTGTGCTGGGATGTGAAAAATTGCAAGTAACCCGCTGGGCGTTTTTGAACTGCTCATCTTATTCATAACATCGGGAGCTACAATGATGATCAATTTTTCATTGGTTAATTGTTTGGCATCATAGAGGAATTCTTCAGTCACAAACAGTGAGATTGGAGTGTGTCCAGCTTTGATGATGGTGGAAATGGTACGAAACCCTTCCGCGATAAATTCTTGAAATTGTGAGCGGTATTTTGCGCTATGCAGGTGCACTACGTGCTTAACGTGATCGTTGGTGAGGGAGTTTATTTTTATCATAACTTATCGTTTAAAATTTTGTTTCTGTAATCTTCCATTAATTGTACCATAAAATGAAGATTATGAATGGTTGCTAATGTATAAGCGCTTAATTCAGCTGCTTTAAACAGATGATGGAGGTAAGCGCGAGTAAAATTTTGGCAGGTGTAACAACTGCATGTAACATCAATGGGTTCGAAGGCCATTTTATTTGCTGCATGACCAATTTTGACAAACCCTTTGGTGGTAAACAATAATCCATGACGCGCACAACGAGTGGGATGTGAACTATCAAATGTATCAACGCCGAGTGTGATACATGGTTCAATTGATGCTAAGTCGCCGATGCCAAGAAGATGATTGGGTTTATCTTGTGGTAACAATGGCATCATAAACGTGAGCATCTCAACCATTTCTTCTCTGTTTTTTCCCATGCTGCCACCGATTGCGTGACCATCAAAAGGCAGTTTGGTCAGAACTTCACAACTTTCTTTACGCAATTCTTTACTGATGCCACCGTGAATAACTGAGTACATTGCTTGATTTTGTTTATTTGTTAGATGGGCGTCGAGCGAGCGTTTTTCCCAGCGATGAGTGCGCTGTAATGAATCGCTGAGTTTGCTTTGATCGATGTGGTAGGGAGGTAATTCATCAAAAGGGATAATAATGTCAGCGCCAAGATCTTTTTGAGCAGCAATTGAAGTTTCTGGCGTGAGTAATATGGTGGTCCCATCACGATAAGATCTGAACAGCACCCCATCTTCTGATGTTTTGAGGACTAAGTTATCACCTTTCTTTTGTCCCCGACTTTTGAGTTCATCCTTGACGGTGCCATATGCAAGACTGAATACCTGAAATCCGCCAGAATCGGTGATAATTGGCATTTTTCTATTCATGAAATTGTGTAAGCCACCGGCATTTTTAATAATTTCTGTGCCCGGTTGTAACATAAGATGGTAAGTGTTGCAAAACATAAGCTGCATGCCAATGTGTGATACCATAACAGAATCGACTGATTTGAGCGCTGCATTAGTTCCAACCCCAACAAAATTTGGTGTATCGATAATGCCGTGGGGTGTGTAAATGCGACCAACACGAGCACGTGATTTTTTTGATTGGTGAATAAGTTCAAATTTAAAGTATGACATAATCTTTTTTGCCTATTTGTGTATTGTTATCAGTATAACAAAAAAAGATTAAGATGACGAACTGGAGTCTGAGATAGTAATGATGGGACTGTTTGAGTCTGAGCTCATACTCGTGATGAGACCGTTGTTGAGGTCATGATATTTTAACTGCCATGTTAATGCACCCATACATTCGTTACAAGGTCCTGGTTTTAAAATATGTTTACTCAGTCCACAGTGGGCATCCTTAAAGACGAGGTGATTACGTTTTTTTCTTATGGCATGAGCCATTGCGTCGATACATTTTTGGCGTTTTAAGATTATTGCATAGTCTAAGGGAGTTTGTCTTTCGTTGTTAAATATAACCAAATCGGCATTTGCTTGAGCCAATAACTTTATTGCTTGGGGCTTATCTTGTTGTATAGCATAATGTAATAAGCTGATTTCTCTATGATAGCGGTTTGGGTTAAATCCACTTTTAAGACATATTGCTAAATTTTTCATATCATTCTTGTTTATGCAGGCTTTAAGTACTGCATAGTTGAAGGCAAGCCGTTCGATATTTTTATCTCGATTTTCCATGCAGAGGCTATTGTTGTTAATTGCTGTTACTACGATAAAAATGGTGAAAAATGTCCTTGTTTTCATATTAGTTTGCACCTGTTATTTTGTATACCTTGCGGGAGAGACCTACAAATGGCGTAGCAATGATGATACTGGCAAGCTTGATGAGGTAGCTAATGATGATCACTTCCCAAATATTATCAATAATTCCATAGAGACCTAGAAAGCTGAATAAAATGGTATCAAGTAGTTGGCAGAAGGCGATAGAGGCATAGTTGCGTACGATGATATATCGGTCTCGAAAAATTTTTTTTAAAAAACCGTAAAGGTAATAGTCCATCATTTGAGAGATAAAATAGACAGAAAATGAAGCTAAGACAATTCGGGGCATAAGGTTGAGCAGTGGCATAAAGTGGAGATGCATCCTATCGGCGCTATGGGGAATGTAGATAAGATGAATTTGGGACACAATTGCATAAAAAATGAGCAGAAAAAAGTTGATCCAGATGGTTTTTTTGGTAATTTCCTTGCCAAAATATTCTTGTAATAAATTCAACCCAATGGTCGCCCCTACGGTAAAGGCATCGGCACAGGTAGCGGTAAGGCCAAAAAGGGTTATCTGCTTGGTGACAAAAATATTTGCCAGTATGCACTGAATGCAGATAAATGCGACCAAGGCACTGCGGCCCAGCGCGAGTGAGCCAAGGGCAAAAGCCGCGATAATAATGGTGTGAAGGATAAAAATTAGTTCATTCATAATAAAAAAAGGTAGGATTTTCTGGTTTTTCAATTTTCTGTTATAGTATAAGTAGTTAATAGTATATCAGCATTAATAAAATCTAGAAAAAAAAATAAGTGGTGGGATAAGTATGTTCGTAAAAAAGATGTCATATGCATGGGGCATTGCCTTTGTAATTTCTTTAAGTAACGTGAAAATGATTCATCCAGTGCAGAAGTTGCATGGCCATTATCAAAACACGTATGATACAAATATCACTGTTGCAAAATTGCAAAATGACAAACTGCTTATTAAAAAATATGTCATGGAGAGGGTTGCCAGCGATATCAAGAAAGCAAAAAGATGGGGCAAGGGTATGGCAAGAGCGTTTGGGGGAATTAATCATTATGCATTTGATGCGATTCCCTTTGAGTTTTTTAATGATAATAGGGCAATAGAAGAAGCTTTTAAACGTCTTGAAGAAGGTGTGGAATATATAGGGACACTGAAAGAGACATTTAAAAACAGTATACCAGGCAATAAAAAGAGGCTTAATCAAAGTCAATTAGCAGAATTTTTGTATGATCACATCGTTGATAAACTACATGTTACTGATGCTCAACGAGCGCTTTTAAAAAAAGAGCCGCTCAAAATGGATGAGTTTGTGAAAAAAGGAATAGTAAAAAAAGATGAATATATGTATTTTACGCTTCTTAATTTTGTAATCCGATATTATTTGGAACAAGAGCTTAAAAAATAGGTAGCTGACGATGGGGGGAAAATATTATGTTGATAACAAAAATATCTTATGTATCACGTAGTGTTCTTATAATCCTGTTATGTCATTTATCTTTCTCATTTTTATTAAGTGGAATGGAAGAACCTCATCCTACAAAAACAATTTCTGTTGGGGGAGTGAGTCTTGGAGACACTGTTGTGACGGGAAGAGCATGTGTTGTGACAGGATTTAAGCAGCTCAATAAAATATGTAAGGGAGATATTGTCATTGCTGCTACAACAAACAGTACATGGGATACGGCATTAAAGCGATCCGCTGCCATTATCACAGAAGAAGGTGGATGTAGTAGTCATGCAGCATTGCTTGGAAAAAAGCTTGGCATTCCTGTGGTTGTTGGTGCTACGGGAGTGACCAAAAAAATTATTGATGAAAGTCTTATTAGTTTTGATTGTGCAAAAAGAACAGTTTATGAATTGGCACAAGATTCGGCTGTTTTTGGTGATGCTTTGTATAACGCAAAACCTTTTTATATTCATGGATGTCAATCTGTATATTATGGCAATTCATCGTTTTATGATGAATTAATGGATGGTTGTGTTGAACAGTCTGATCATGTGTCGAGCTCAACTAATGCTTTAAAAGAAAAAAATATGATGACAAAAAAAGCACATAAGCATCATCATAAGTTAATAAATATTACCAAAGACAGAGTATGTAGCGATATAGCAGACATTAAACGTTACGTTACTGTTGCCGTTAAAAAAGATATTGATAAAGCGGTATATTGGACAAAAAAGTGGGCAACATGGGCAGTTACAGCATATGCATATGATAGCATCCCTTTGGAGTTTTTTAAAAATAATGAGGCTATAGAAGAAGTTTTTGGGCGTCTTGAAGATGGTATTGATTACATGCAAGAAAAAAAAGAGACGTTTAAAAATGAGATAATGGGTAATACAACAAAGATTGATAATAGTAAAATAGCAGAATTTTTGTATAAAAATGTGGTCGATCATGTTGATGTTACTGATGAGCATCGCGAGATTTTACATAAAGATCCGATAAAGATGGATCAGTTTGTGAGAGATAATATAGTTAAAAGGTCTGAATATATGTATTATACTCTTTTAAATTTTACGGTACGTTACTATTTGGAAGAAGAGTTAAAAAAAACATAATACCATGGAGAGAGTATGTCGAGAGTTTGTAGCAATAAAACAATGTTGCTATTTTTTTGCTTGATATGTATGAATGTTTGTTCTTTTGGACAGGCGCGGATAACAAAAGAGTTGTATCGTCAGCATTATAAGCCATTTGAAGCATATATTTTTGATAAACGATCACAGGTGCTTCTGAGAAAAATTCCCATAATTGGAGAAGATATCGTAAAATCAGGTGCAATAGCCTCAGGATATGATGATTTTGCTATTCAACGCATTCCAGAGTCATATTCATTTTTTGATCGTGATGAACAGGATATTAAAAAAATTTTGCATAATATTGAATCAGATAAATGTCTCCAGCATGCTAATATGCTTCTTGATAAGTGTCGTGAAAAACCAGGTGATTTAAATTACGTGGTGCGTGTAACGTATGTAGAAGGTCAGCGACTTGAGCAAGAAAAAATAAAGCAGTTAAAACAGGTCGCCTCACCAGAAGAAAAAGATACTTTTGTTGCGATAGGTTTTTTGGTGCGGTATGTGGTTAAAAATAAATTAGCTCCAAATTTACCGTAAAAGCGGATACTTTTTAAAGCCAATTAATTGACATTCTGGCTGTGGCACAATATTGAATGTATCAAGGACGAGTTGCTGCATTTCATGAGCGAGAGTAATAATATCACTACTTGTTGCATTACCCATATTAATAATCATATTAGCGTGTTGTGGTGAAACAATTGCATCACCTTTGCGTAAGCTTCCTTTAACGCCAATTTTATCAAGATAATAGGCGACGAAAATTATTTTTTTATGTTCAATTTCCAGCGTCACTTCATTGGCAAAAAAATTTCTAAAAAAACTACCGCAGGTACGTACTTGCGGATAGCGATGTGCACGGTGACGAATAATTTCTGTTTTGCGCCCTTGAGCAAAAGCGGTTTCTTCAGCTGTTGCAACTTTTAAGTTAAATGTTGCATTAATCAAAAAATAATCTTTTTTATGTAATTGTGAGTCGTTGTATCCAAAATTAAACCATTGAGCATCCACTGTTTCTAGGGTGCCATTTTTTTTGTGGATAATTTCTGCAGAGACAAGAAATTGAGCCAAAAGAAAGTTAAAGTAGTGCAAATTAATGTACACAGATCCACCAACAGTTCCTGGAATGCCACTAAATTCTTCAAGGCCAATGAGATTGTTGTTGAGGCAATAATCAATAAGATTAGGCATGGTAACGCCTGCACCGGCTTTGACGAGCGCCGCACCATCATGGATTGAAAGTGTTTCAATTGTTGTAAGTGTTGGACGAATCACGAGACCATCAAATCCTTCATCACTGACAAGAATGTTGGCACCTTGTCCAAGGATGAAAATGGGAAAGTTATGTTGGGCAGCGTAAATAATTGCTTCTTGAAACTGTTGTACCGTCATTGGTGCACAATAGAAGCGTGCAGGACCACCGGTGCCAAACCAATTTTTATCTGCAAGAGGAATGTTCGTTTGAATGAGTAAATTTTTTGGAGACAGATCGATCGATAGGGTGGCAGGGGCTGATGTGTTGTGCATTATTACTACTTATATAATGGGCTAATTTTATTAAATTCGGGCCTGATTTGAACTTTATTTTTTTCAATGAGCATTTTACAACTTTGACTGCAGGTTTTATCATAGCGTTGTATGCAATCAGCGCAGCTGATGAAATGTTTGTTGCATGTTGCATTGAGGCAATTATGATAATCATCATTTGGCTGTGTGCAGAAGGTGCAAGAACCAAGAATATCATCATTAACTTTCACTGCAATGCGACCATCAAAGACATAATTTTTACCTCTAAAAAAACCATCAGGATACTGTTCTACATAGCGGTGAATGCCGCCTTGTATTTGATATACTTTTTTTGCTACATTTTTTTCATTAAGATATGCGGTTGCACGTTCACAACGGATTCCACCGGTGCAATACATGAGTACCTGTTTATCTGCAAATTGATCAAGATTGTCATCAAGATATTGTGGTAAGTCTCTGAAGTTTTTAATGTTGGGGGTTATTGCATTTTCAAAGCGACCAATTTCCCATTCATAATCATTGCGTGCATCGAGGATGATGAGATCTTGCGGTTTATTGGTAAGCAGTTCATGGGTTTGCCGTGGGGTAAGATGTTGGCCACCATTGCGTGGCGTTAATTGGTCATAAGGAATGCCAAGTGAAACTGCTTCATTGCGCACTTTGACGCTCAAACGTGGGAAGCATTCAGGGCCACCGGCGCTTTCTTTAAAATCTATTTCACCGAACAGTTCATGAGTGAGCATTATTTTTATGTATTGATCAAGGTTGTCTGACAGTCCGCCGAGTGTGCCGTTGATGCCTTCATGGCTAATTAAGATTCTGCCGACGAGTTGAAGTTCTTGGCATATTTGTTGTTGCCATTTCATAATCTGTTTTGGGTATTGAATGGCAACGTATTTATAAAAAAGGATTATTTTATTCATGGTAAACCTTGTTTTAGCGCGCTCGGATGAGCGCGGGAAGGGTATACGTTTGCTTGTTATTGCTATTATTATAGCATAATTTTTGTGTTTATCATATTTAACCTAAAAAGAAAAATGTTCGTATGGTTCGACCCGACTTCGCTGAAGCTTCGACGGGCAGGCGTGCGTTTACTGCTGAGCTTGACGAAGCATCACCACGAACGGGAATAATATAAAATCCGTTCGTACTGAGCTTGTCGAAGTATAACGAACGGGGAAAAGAATTCTCATCACATGATTGTTCCAATCCCGTTCGTCTTGATACTTCTCCCGTTCGTCCTGAGCTTGTCGAAGGATAACGAACGGGGAAAAGAATTCTCATCCCGTTTGTCCTATTGTTCCAATCCCGTTCGTCCTGATGCTTCGTCAAGCTCAGCAGTAAACGCCCGCCTGCCCGTCGAAGCTTTAGCGGAGTCGGGTCGAAGGAAACGAACGTATATTTAAACGTATATTTAAATGTGATCAACGCGTTTTTTGAAAAAGTGACATGCAAGTCCGGTGAAAATAATAGTGAGGATCAGAAGTGCAATAACACATTGGGAAAGTGGTAAAAAATCACTACCACCAACAATAGATTGGCGCAAGCCTTCAGTGAGATAAACAACGGGATTAAAGCGGAGTAAAAAGCCAAGTGTTGGTGAAAATGAGCGGATAGTGTGGAGTGGAATCCAGAAGCCGCCGAGAACGAGTACAACATAATTAACTCGTGTCCAAAACATGCTAATTTTTTCTACCGTTAATAATGTTGCAGCAAGTTTGTGATAGGCAGAAACGCAGAGAGATCCACAATAAAGTGTAAGATAGAGTGATGACCATGAAATGTTGCTCAGATTAATGTATGAGCTTGCAAAAATGCGAGCAAGGGGGAAAAAGGGGAGCATAACTAAGAAAGTAAAAACAGAAGAAAAAAGAATTTGCTCAATAATTATCAGGCGTGGATTTAATGCCATCATCTGATAATCGATGTGGCGATTTTTTTCTAAATCAAAGAGTAGATCAAAGGTGATGTGGAATGCCATTGCCATGAGAGGAACAAGACATGTTCCAGAGAACACAATCGCGCCAATACGTGTTTGTCCATGGAAGTAGATCTCTGTTTGTAGATATGCAAAACAGAACATATACAGTAGTGGATAAATGAGTGAATAATTAATAATATGATTGCGTAATTGTCGTGTATAGATATACGTATCGCGCCGTAAAAATTCTAGAAAGACATATGCTGTGTGGATAATGTTTTTTGATATCATATGAGTTCCTATACTGGGTCAAGATGTTTGTGAATGCCATAATATAATCGCAAGGATGAACAGAGTAGTGCAACAAAAATTCCCATTAAACATATTGGCAGTGGCAGGTAATCAGTGCCACCAAGCAGTGCTGCGCGCAATCCTTCCACAAGGTAGGTCAATGGATTGCAAAGCATGATTGTGCTGAACGCTGGCATAAATGCGGACACTGTTTTGAAGGTAAAAAAAGCGGGACTGAGAACAAACAGTGGCATAATGCGTCGTGCCCACATATTATTTTTAAACCATTGGTAACTGCAGGTAAAACTTGAGCCTAAGAAAAAGAGAGCCCAAAACAGTAAAACAAAAAAATAAACAGCTAAAAAAGTGATAAAACTTCCGTTGATTGGACCAAAATTTTTCCCGAGTAATATGATTCCAAGCGTTACGAGCGGCAATGTGACAAGGGCTGTTTCAATCATAAATGAGGTAATAAAATAGGCAAACAGCCATCGTTTTGGCAGTGGTAACGTCAGAAAATAATCTATGAAGTGATCAAATTTAAGATCATATACCATGCGTATTGCAAAGTTGTATCCAAATGATGCAAGAAAAAATGAGAGAGAGTTGCCTAAAAAAATTGGCGCAATAAGTGTTGTTGACATTCCAAGGAGCGGCAAAAAATAACCGAACACAAGTACTGTTACGCATACAAGAATCAGTCCATCAATAATTAAACTGTTCAGACGGCGTTTGAGCACTTTTATATCACGCGCAATGAGTGTTAAAAAAATTACGAAGTTGTGCGTAAAACTATTCATGAGAATCTACTCTTTTTGTTCTTGGATAAGATCGATGAATATATCTTCAAGATGCTCTTTGTTGCGTTGTGTTTTGAGTGCTTGCACCGAATCGATGAGAATTACTTTTCCTTTGTGCAAAAAACATACGCGGTCAGATAGTTGTTCCGCTTCATCAAGGTAATGGGTTGTTAAAATAATGGTAATGCCCATTTTTTTTAATGATTTAATCTGTTGCCATAGTGCGCGGCGAATATCAGGATCAAGGCCAACGGTTGGTTCATCAAAAATAATAATTTTTGGATTATGTATTAATGCACGTGCAATGAGAACTCGTTGTTTGTTGCCGCCAGAAAGTTCATTAATGGCGAAATTTGCATACTGTTGCAAGCAAAAATGTTCAAGAAGGTATGTAACACGCTCAGCAAGAAGATCTTTGGGGAGTAAAAAATAACGACCAGCAAAGTATAAATTTTCTTCAACGGTCAAAAATTGATCCAAGTTTTGGTGCTGTGGACAAAAGCCAAGATCCATGCGGTAGCTATCAATATCATTATAAATAGAGACGCCGTTATATAAAACATCCCCTGATGTTGGTGGGTGGAGTGTTGCGAGAATAGAAGATAATGTTGTTTTACCTGCACCGTTGACGCCAAGAAGACTGAAAATTTCACCTTGGTGGATGCTGAATGAGACACCATCGAGAGCTTGAACAATGCGTCCATTGCCTTCATATCTTTTTGTTATCGAATTGATCTGTAGAATTGCGTTATTCATGGATTTGAGTTTCGTTATTGAAAAAAAGTTACGTTAATTATAGCACTATTTTCCCTACGCGGCAATCGCCTTTTCTTTTTCTACTCATGTTGAGTGCAAAAAAATATGTGTAAAAATTTATCTCACTGTGTCATGATATCTGATAAAATTGTTGTTTTTTTATATAAGGAGGAGATGACGATGTTTATATCGAAAAAATACCTGTACGGTGTGATAATTTTTGCTTGTGGAATGTATACACATCAGCAAGAAGCTGGCAATCTATTGATATATAAACAGATGGCAGAATCTATAGCACAACATATACCGCGGAAAAAAGAATGTTTTGATTGCAGACTTTATGCAAGAGAGAATGAGAATCCTCTGTGGAAGCCTTGTAAAAAAGAACATTGGCTGCATGATGTATGTAAATTGGGTTCTCCATTTAAAACAACATCAATTATCCAAAGTTGTTTTTTTCAACGGAATAGATCTGGTTTAATTCCGTTATCCATGGCTATATTTCGTGGTAAAAAAGAGATAGAAAGAGAAAATAGCCGTACGTTAGTTGCGTTTATTACTGGGCATGTTGGTAAAGATGTGTTAAACATGGCAATGTTGTGTGATCATCATCAATGTTCTGCATGGATGCATTCGATATATTGTGGTGACGAGGTAGTTGTTAGCACAATATTATCGGCAGTTAAGCGACAAACTGATGATCCGGAAGCTGTGTGGAAATTATTGATGAATAAAGATAGTGGTCGTGAGGGCCATCCAGCATTAACTTCTTTAATGGTTGCTGTAAAAAAAAGAAATATTCCAATAATTAAAGTACTGAAAGATGCGGCGGGCACAAGAATGGGTGAATATTTACAAGTAGAAAGTCGTTCCAAAAACACGGCAATTGATTTTGCAGGGGATGATGCAGAGATATTGCAACTCCTTTTAGTTGAAGGAACCCATTGAGGTTGATTGAGATTTAAAAACTTGCATAATTTTAATGATCTGCTATTAATCGAAAGGTTAGTAGTTATAGTGTCTATGACCAAAATGAGAAAGGATTGTCGTATGAAGAAATACGCAATGGAGTTTGTGGGAACGTTTTTTTTGACGGTAGCGATTAGTTTAACGGGTAATCCACTGATGATTGGACTTATGTTGATGGCAATGATTTATGTTGGTGGGCATGTATCCGGTGCTCATTTTAACCCAGCAATCAGTTTTGCATGTTTTGTTCAAAACA
>Ga0070733_10001059_pt1 | contig 20874 bp, 21 predicted proteins | sample Coa_R1_9_FD_66450 | JGI IMG/M metagenome (GOLD analysis project Ga0070733, IMG submission 66450) | Surface soil microbial communities from Centralia Pennsylvania, which are recovering from an underground coalmine fire - Coalmine... | ecosystem: Environmental > Terrestrial > Soil > Unclassified ... | reverse complement strand
GTACAACAAGCCCGACGTTCAAGTCATGGAATACGCCGCCCCCATCGACCCGGAGGACCTCGCGCCCGTCATCAATATCGTGGGCCGTCTCTACGCCGGGAATCAGGAGTACTCGTTCGACGGCCAGGCCGAAGTCATTATCGAGGTCTACCCCGGCCCCGGCCTGCTCACCCTCCGTTCCCTGATGAATGACTACTCCTACACGAACCTCTGGCAATGGCAGTACATCGACGGGTACGCCCCCGAGAAACGGTCCAACTACGGCTGGCACACCGGCCCCAAGACCCGCCGCGATCTCTGGCTCCGCTGTTCCCGGCACCTGAAACGCGGCTCCATCATCATGAACTCCCCGGCGCTGATCGAAGAACTCGCCGCCGCCGAATACGACCCGGCACGCATGGCCTCCCGCGCCTCGAACTTCGCGCACGATGATCGCTGGATCGCCCTCTTCCTGGCGATCTGGGCCGGTCACAACTGGACTCCCGATGTCGAGTCCGAGAACCTGGAAGTGACCCCCGGCGTCAAAGGCCCGCGCCCCGAGTACGCCGCGACCGACATGACCGCCGAGAAGATGCGGGAGCAGTGGAACGAAGATTTTGCCGATACCATAGAATCCTCGGTATACTAGGCCATGCCGCCTACCGCCGCCGCCCCTGCGCCGCCGCCCGCCGCCGTCCCCACGACCCAGACCACTCTGATCCTGGGCAAAATCGAACAGCTCGAACACAAGCTCGCCGATCTCGCTCCGCGCCCCGGCCTGAAAGTCACGGCACCCGGCACCATCTCCCTCACCTTCAACGTCGCTCAGAAAACTCGTCTCGACGCCGCCTTCCAGCGCAATATCTCTTCTGCTGAGGAATTGACCACCGCTGTCGAGCGCATCCTTCGCATCCGTCTTGATGACACCGAGATCCATCTCCCCGAGATGCTTCTCCATCGTCTCCAGTCCCGTCAGACCGCTGCACACCCGACCTTCGCGGCCTACATGCAGGATCTCATCGTCCAGGTCCTTGAGCAGTATGTTGGATTACGATGACCATTTGCCCCCATTGCGGTCAGCCCCGTTTCATCGGTGACTGGCCCATCTGCGATGACGGCTCCGGCAAGCACGGCCATTCTGCCCCTCACGGTCGCGTCGGCCCCCGCGCCGCTCATCATTCCGAGCGCACGGTCCTCTATCGCCATCCTTCTACCGGCAAGATCCTCTATCCCGGTCGCAATGACGAACCGATGCCTGCCAAGTTCGCCGCCGAAGGTTATCAGACCTGGGAGCCGACTTTTGACGAACAACGCTCTCTCGAAAAGACCGGCGTCGTCTCTCACGCGCTCAACTACGACTCCAACGGCCACAGTCTCGACTCTCTCCACACCACGCCACAAGAGGCCCCGAAGTTCCTGATCCCTAAATAACATGCCTGACGACTCCAGGATACCCGCGCCATCCACCCTCTCACCAGAGGACCGTGCCTACTCTGACGACGTAGGTTCTTTCTGCCGCGAGGCCGTCACGGAGTCCACCCGCTTTCTCGAAGCCCAGAAGGGCTACAAAAACATTCAGCAATCCATCGACGCCATCAGCGGTGAGACTCCATTCCGCCGTTCCGAGTCTCTCTCCTCCACCAGCATCAATTATTTCTCCAAGGTCTTCTTCGATGTCTCAGGCTCCCTCACAGACCAGAAACCATTCTGGGACTACGATACTGACAACAAGCGTTTCGACCAGACCGCCCTCCTTTATAACAAGTACTCTTCCAACTGGTATGCTCGTCGTCATATCGGACTCCGTTTCGGCGATACCGTCAAGTACGCGCTCGTCGGCGGCTGCTCCTACAATCATCAGTTCTGGAACAAATCCGCGCAGGCCATAGACTCTTCCGGCGAAGATCCCCGCGACGTGTTCCCCTTCCGCCCGGCCTCAACTGAGACCTGCCAGGACGCGAAGGGTATGCTCATCCGTCGCGCCCGGCCCCTCTCCTACATCCGAAAGATGTACCCGAAGAACGGCTATCAGGTCAAAGCCGAACTCTCAGCGCAGAACGCCCTCTCTCTTGAGAACACTCGCGCCGGTGCTCTTTACCACGAACTGCTCTCGCCCTGGGATGCTTGGAAGAACGAGAATGAAAAGTCCAATCGCCTACCCTCTCTCGACATCGCTTACGTTTACACCGTCTACCTTGACGATGACCGAAGGAACAATAAATCTTATCCCGTCCAGGTCGGACAATTCGGTGACGACGGTAAAGCTCTCAATAACTGGTCGTATATCGTCCAGCCAAAGGAACTCCTCTACCCCAGAAAACGCTGCATCGTCTACTCCAACGGGGTCATTCTCTATGACGGCCCTTCTATGTACTGGCACGGACTGTATCCTCTATGCAAACTTACATTAGACCCGATGCCGTGGTCCTGGCTAGGTAAAGGTCCCATGTGGGATCTCCTGCCTCTCCAGAAGTCTCTCGATTCCACGCTCCGTGCTCTTGACGATCACATTCAGAAAGTAGTCCGCCCGGCCATCATCGGCGACCGCCGCGCCGTCTCGCGTTCCGAGATGAAGTACGCCGACGCCCGCAAAGCCGGTCTGAAGATGCTCTACAACGCGTCTCAGGGCAAGCCTCTCGAAATCGTCCCCACCCCTCCTCTGGACCCTGCCGTCCTCGAAACGATCAAACTCCTTGAAGATCACATGGACCGTCTCAGCGGCTCTTACGATATGTCTCAGATGACGCGTCTCAACCAGATCCCATCTGACAACACTCTCGAAAAGATCGCCAATACGATGTCCACCATCGTCCGTGCCCGGTCCCGCGCCATTGAAGCCTTCACGGAAGAGTTCGCTCAAATGCTGGCGTTCAACATCGCTCAGTTCGTCACCATGAACGAACGTGTCGCCATGATGGGCCAGTCCGGTGTCACTCCTCAGGACTTCGACACTGACCCCGGCAGCTTCATTCCCGACTACGTTCATGGCCGCGACTTCGACTCTGAAGGCCACCCGACCGCCGAGGCTATCGCTCGCGGCCCTCTTCCCCGGTACGACCGCGCCCGCGAATTCCTGCAACAGTTCGTCTACCGCATTGCGCCCAATTCGCAGCTCTCTTCCGCCGCTACCGAGCGCAAGCTCATGTACCTGCAATTGGCAAGGGCTGGCCTCATCGATCACTGGACGCTGCTTGATGTATTAGGAATTCCTAATGCCGGGAGTGCGCCGGATTGGGCACCCGACATCACTTCTCGCTTACTTGCTGAAAAGATGGCAAATGTTGGGATGCAGGTGTCCCCTGAAGGACGCAAGGCTTCCGGTGATAAGATGCCGACTGCCAACAATGATCGCCTCGCTCAGAAAGAATCCTGAGACCAGTGATCTATCAGCCCATCCTTTAGAACTTAAAGTAATACTTGAACTCCCCGGCCATCATCTGTAATCTGGACTACAATGGCTGTCAAATTCGGGAGACCTCTGAAGCCCGCGACCGTGACGAAGGACATCATGTCCTCACTATCTCGTTCGTCCGGGGCCGGGATTTCAGACGCACCTTCGGCTGGTTCCTCCGGGGCATCGTCCATGTCCTCTCCAGCGCCGTCTGTGCCGGGTCTCCCGAAAGGCCGCAACTCTATTGCCGCCGCCGGTTCCAGTGCAGCCCGCTCGGTCAGTGACAAGACCACCGGAGGGATCATGTCGCGCAAGAAGAAATTCGGAATCGGCGGATTCGGCAAACCGAAGTCACTAGGCAGTGGCAGTAACACCGGCATGTCAGCCGGAAAACTCTTCTGAAAGGAGACTCAATGGCGAAAGAACACGAGAAGAAAGAACACGAGCATGGTCGTGAGAAGAAAGAGCACATGCACAGCAAAGAGAAGCACCACGAGCACATGATGAAGCATCACGGCGCTGGTCCCCATAAGACCTCGCACGGCGGAAAAGGCTTCCTGACTGGTCCTGCTCCGATGCTGAAGGGCTAGTCTCCCAGAGATTACAAGATGACCGCAACAACCAATGTCGCCGGGCCGATGTCACCGCGTAACAACAACGACGATCCAAAGTCCATCCGTGGCAACTTGGATCGTATGCCGAAGTTACCGCCTGACGCCACCCGACCGGCAAAGGGTCATCTCCGTTCTTTGATGAGCCGCATCACCGGCGGTGGTTCTGATTCCGATTCCGACACCGGCGGCGGCTCCCCCGATGCCGATGTCTCGTCCATCAAGACCCTCGCCAGTGGCAACCCCTTATTCGCTGCCCTCTCGGTCAGCAAGGAGATCGAGTCCAAAATCCCTCTCCTGGCACGTTTCGCACCGAAGACCGCAGCGAATCTCCAGCTATTGCTTCGTACCGGCATCACGGACGAGCTGATGAACGGCGGTCAACCCCCGCAGGCTCCTCAGTTCACTCCCGGTGCTCCACAGTCCGTAACCCCTCCGCAGACCGGCATTCAGGCGTCTCAAACGGGCGCACCGAATCCGATGCTCTCCGCAGCATCGCCTCCGGCCCCTGGTATGCCGTTCGGTGGATAACTCCACAGATTACAGGTATGGCACTCACAAGAGTAGTACTGGCGTAATCGAAAGGATCTCAAATGGCTGAATTCGACGCTGTATCTTACTTCACTTCACTCGCTCAGGACGCTGGCGTATCTCAGGATGAGCTACAGGCAGTTCTGAAGGTGATTAAGAACGACAAGATCCAGTTGAATCTCAAGAAGGACGTTCTAGCGCGTTCTGACTATTCACGACAGATGGACGAGCTGAAGGCCCAGGAGAAAGCAATCAAGGACCTTCAGACCAAGGCCGAGCAGGAAATCGCCAATGCCGTTCAGTGGGCCAACTACTACAATGGCATGGACGCCGAATACAAGGCCGCAGCTACTCAGCTCAATGATCTCAAGAAGTCTCTGGGAGTCGTGAAAGACATGGACAACAAGGACGTGAAAGCTGAAACCGGCATGACCAAGGCGCAGGTCGAGCAAATGCTCAAGGAGCAGATGCAAGCCTTCGCTGTACAGCAGGCCGGAGCCGTAACCAATTTCACCAAGTTCCTCCTGAACAAAGGTGACGACTACCGTACTCGTTATGGGAAACGCTTCGATGTCGATCAGTTCGACAAGTTCATGGCCGAACAGAAGATCCAGGACCCTGAACTGGCGTTCGAGCGTTTCATCAAACCCGACGAAGAAGCACGCCAGAAGAAGGAGCGCGAAGACTGGGAGAAGAAAACTCGGGAGGACCTCGAACGCGAGATCCAGTCCAAACACCCCGAAGTATCTCTCGGCGAGTCCAAGTCCGATGGGTCAACGCCGTATTACATTGACGACAGCAAGCGGCCCACCGGCAACAACCTTCGTGAGCAGTTCCTTCAGGATCTTCATTTGCCGCTGGAAAAGACTGCATAGGACAGGTGTCATGATTACTCGCGCCTTACTGTCAGTCTTAACTACTAACTCAGGAGAATAAGAATGGCAGAACTGGATCAAATAACAGTCGCTACTCATCGTTTCGTCCGCAACAACCCCAAGCTGGTGGACAACATGAGTCAGCACGATCCTCTGGTCGCTTATTTCCGCAAGACGTGTAAAGAAGACTTCACCGGCGGGCGCTACATCGCCGAGAATTTCATCTATACCGGCCTTGTGGGTAAGTCGTACCTCAAAGGCGCTGAGTTCGACACGACTGAAAAGCAGGTCGAACAGCAGGGTCAATTCAACGTCAAGCTGTATGAAGTCGGCGTCACCATGTCCAAGGAAGACATCCAGGTCTTCAACAAGGGCGATGCCCAAATCTTCAGCCTGATCGAATCCCGCATGAACACTGCCTATATCACTATGGGCATCTACGCGGCCATCAGCATCTATATGAACGGCGTCAACGCCGGTTATACGCCGATGGTCAACGGTCTTGCGGAAGCACTCAACGATGGCACCAACACGTCATGGGACGGCAACGTCTACCCGACGTATGGCACCCTCACCCGTAACGGTGTCATCGGCGCGGCCTACAACACCACGCCGCGCAACGTCAACGGCCCGTTGCTCTACCCCACCCTTCTGGAGACTTTCCTGAACGCGACCTACGGCCAGATCATGCCGACCATCGGCGTGACCACGGTCCAGGGTTACGCCTACATTCAGGAGAAGTTCCAGACGCAGCAGCGGTTCGTGGACACGCAGGAGGCGAAGATCGGGTTCAACGGAATGAAATTCCTCAATTCCGTCATCATGTCTTCGCGTTACGCGCCCGGTTCCTACATCTCCGGCTCGAACGGAACTGTGGACCCGAACGTCGTGACCTATCTCACCCAGACCACCAACGGCGCTGTCACCGCTTACCCGGTGCAGAACGTGGCGTGGGAATCTCTGTTCTGGATCAACGCCGAGAAGCCGTACATGAACTTCTATCTCGACACTGACCCCGAATATCGTTTCGGGTTCACCGGCTTCAAGCCCTACGCCGGTAACACCAAGATCACCGGCCAGGTCCTGGGGGCCTTCAACGTGACCTTCAACCCGCGTTATCACTATCAAGTTTATGGGTTCACCGCATAAGGAGACAATCACATGCCATACCAAACTGGTCGAGTTCAGCCTCCTTATATCTACACCGGCAACTTCCAGACGGAAAACAACGCAGTCATGTACAAGCCCGGCGAGATCGGCATCATCTACGACTTCGGCACCCGCCGTGGTCAGAATGTCTATCTCGACTCCGGCTGCACCGCGTCTACTTCTGTCGGCGTCGTGGCTTCCGGTCAGGTCGCTTTCTGGAAGTCCAAGCCCAACTACATCGTCACCAACGACTCGCGCTTTGCCGAGGAACCCGGCAACCCGCAGGTCTGCGTGGCCGGTGTCTTCACCAACGCCGTGACCGCCGGGTACCAGACCTGGATCACGACTCGTCAGGTCGGCATCACCCTGCTTGTCAACGGTACCATCGTCAATGCCGGGTACAATGCCTACGCCGCTGCCACTTCTGCCTCGAACGTTGCCACGTTCGCTGGTCAGGCCGCTGGTACCGGCCCCACCAACGCCGCGCAACAGGTCGGCATCTTCACTTCAACGGGCAGTGCTTCGGCCACCGCCGACATCAACTTCCCCGAGAATAACAACTAAGGAGGGATCTGAACATGGCTCTCACTGTTGTTTCGGATGCTCATTCTGTGTGGGGGGATCTCCGGGTCGAGAACTACGTCATCACCGTAGCCGAAACCGGGGATACCCTTACCACCGGCCTGAAGATCATTCTGGGGTGCTGCACCAACAACCCCGGCGCGGTAACTAACATGGCAATCACCAATGCCTCGGGAACCAACAGTGTCGCCACTGTTGTTATCACGACCACTGGTGCTGTCACCAAGTTCACCGCTACTTTCTGGGGCTACTAGGGGGTGATCCTTAAAAGGGGTGTTGACACCCCTTCTATCTCAGTGTACGTTAAGGGGTATGCGTGTTACGAAAGTCTGTGAAGTCTGTCGTAAGCCGTACCCCTCGTATGCTGCGAGCGACACTATAGTCTGCAAACCGTGTCGTAAGCATCTAAGAGGCAAGAACAGATACCGAAATGATCGAGAAAAGTGTGACAGGCACGGCATTGGGTTAGGTACTCTCAGACGTTTTGGGTTAGAGCTTGGTTTATTCGTCTATGAACGTGACGAGCGAAAATGTGTTCTCTGTGCTTCAGAAAATGATTTGACCATAGATCACATTGACGGTCAGGGACGTGGTGCCTGGGAACGTGGAGAAGAGATGAATAATGACCCAAATAATCTCAGGTTATTGTGCCGTAGTTGCCACGGTCGAATCAGTGGCCGATTGGGTAAAGGTGTGAAGAAGGGTGTATTGGGATCTTCAGTTGAGGTACGAGTAATACGACATGTCGCTTGACACTCCTCAGTCCATAGCTGATCGCGTCAAGCTCCGTACCGGCATCAACGACCGTCTCGCTCAGGATATGGTCCGCAATGCCTTCCGCGATCTGTTTGAGCGCCGCCGCTGGTCCTGGCTGATGAAGCCCGGCCAGATCGTCGCGCCCGCGCTCTACTCCACCGGCAAGGCGACCCTCACGCCCGGCTCCAATATCGTCACCGGCACCGGCACCACCTGGACGCCCTCGATGGTCGGCCAGCAGTTCCGGCTCGGCCTCGGCACGCCCATCTACGACATCATCGGCTACAACTCTCCGACTTCCCTGACCCTCGGCCTCCCCTGGGCAGTCGGCACCTACACCCAGGTCGGCTATCAAATCTACCAGTGCTTCTTCCCCGTTCCTTCTGACTTCCACGCCTTCTACGTGGTCATCGACCCGCTCTACAACTGGCAGCTCATTACCGACATCGGCCAGGACATCATCGACATCTGGGATGCCCAACGCGCCAACATCGGCCAGTCTTACGTTACTTCCTTCCGCGACTACACAGCTTCGTATAACGGCACCATCCTGCAACCCATTACCATTGCAGGCTCCCACAATCCCTGCCTCATTGCCGGTGACGCCTCTTACACCGGCATCACCAACTCGATCTACACCATCTACATCTCGACCGGCGGCACCACCGGCACCATGCAGTTCCAGTGGAAACAGGACACCAACGCCTATTCCTCCGCAACCCCCACCACTTCCGGTGCTGAATACTATCTCAGCAACGGCATGGCGATCTACTTCGACCCGACCATCTCCTACTCTATTGGCGACACCTTCATCATCCAGGTCCAGACCGTCTCCAATCCCGGCGTCCCGCGCTACGAGTTCTGGCCCCATCAGCAGGCAGCCTACGTCTACCAGTACCTTTACGAATCCCGTCCTGCTGACGTATTCGATCCCGGCTTCGTGATCCCCCGGTTCATCGCCAATACCAATATCATGTTCGAGATGGCAATGCAGCAGACGGCCATGTGGCCGGGGACCTCGGACCAGCCCAATGTCTACTTCAATCTCCAGCTCGCCCAGGGCCACGGCGCGAAGGTCGAGCGTCTGATGGGCGATCTCGAACGTCAGGACGAAGAGGTCTTCATGCAGGATGTCCGATACTCCGGCTGGATATCTTACCCGTTCTCGCCGTTCGCGGACTCGAACTGGATCGCGTCTCACGCACTGTAGTATAATTTATTCAACGTCACTCCCCGGTCGATTGGTGAATCCAATGTCACAGAGTAGAAGAAGCCACCCCATTATCGGAGTTTGCGTCTGCCGCAGTGAGAAGTTCGACAAGATGTTGTGGAATCGCAAATATCGTCGTTACGCAAACTCTGTTGAGGACCCAGGCCCTTCCCGCCGCCGCAATGACCGTGAGGGGGGCAAGGACGGCAAATTCTATTTCGGAGATCGTCTTGGTGATCCCGGATGGGATGCCTTCATGCGGAAGTAGTTTGTGTAATCCAGCACACTATTGCATCCATTCCCGGCCTGACATATCATGATGTCATGCCTCTATTTGAAGTAGCAGTACTCGAAATCCCTAACAAGAAAGAACTCGAAGAGGGCAAGACGGAACGCCTGGTATTCGGCCCCAAACCCGTAGTCGCCCGAGACGCGCAATCCGCAGCCATTACCGCCGTCCTTGCTGGTGACAAACCCGACTTCGACATGGCGAAGGCCCAGGTACTCGTCCGCCCTTTCGCGTAGCCGCCAGAGAAAACGAGGGGATCAAGGTGGACGAGCAAGCTTTGATGAAGTCTGCTGTCCGATCTCTGGCGGTACAACAGAAACCCGACCCCGACTGGGGCACCCCCAATCTTTTAATCAACCGTGATGACGGCCACGCTATGTGGATCAATCCCGTTTCCGGTCTCGTTACCAGTAACGCTCCCAGTAACCAGACCTATACTGTGAGCTACAATACTCTGGCCCAGTCAATCTCGTGAAGATCCCCAAACTCAAATCTCTTCACGATGCTGCTCTGGAACTCTCGAACGCCACCGCTGTCTTCTCCCATACTGGGGAACGTACCGGCATCACTCACGGATCTGTCTCCGGCGGTCAAGATCTTTACCGCGTTACCTGTGCCATCCAGCGTATGCGTGAAGAACTCGCCAAAATTCGCCTTGCCAAAGACTCTTGACTGTGGCATATTCCTAACTGACCGCACCTTCGGAACACTCAGAGATCCTCTTCCTCTGTGACACACCGACGCCCGGTCCCTTCAGACCGCCTGCGCCGTCCATTCGCGGGTGTTCTCCTCCAGAGGGGCCGGGCACTTTTCTTCCCTTCCGAACGTGTTCTGCATTACACTTGCCGTATGGCAAAACACTCCTCCAGCTTCATCAAAGGCCCCTCCCAGGAGACGCCCCCGGCTGGCCGTCCCTCGGACGCCCGCAAGCCGAAATCCGACGCTACCGATTGCACCTATAACGGGTACACGATCCCTGGCGCGACCCTCGAAAAGCGGTCCTCCTCGCCGACCGGTCCAGAGCAGGTCACGATCCAGAAGAAGCCGCTGCCCGGCCTCCCGACCGGCCTCTTCAACGACACCAACGAGAAAGGGTAAGTCGTTAATGTACGATGCCCTACTCCCAGATCACGCAGGCCACCGCGCTTGCTCAGTTGTCGCTTCTCCTTGATGACGTAAACAACTCGTACTGGACAACGGACGAGCTTACACGGTACATCTACGAAGCACTCCGCACCTGGTCATCGTACACAGCCTACTACCGCAATCGGTATTCCCTCAACGTCACCGCCAACACTCCGTTCTACGACCTGACCGCTTCCGGCATCGTCTCATCTGATCCTCTCGTCTTCACTTCTCTGGACTCCGATCTGATGAAACAGATCGAGTACTCTCTCCTCGAACCGCCCAATACATCCTCCACATGGGCCGGGACCTCCCAGTTCGACTACAACTCAATCGTCAATGCGATGCAGGCCCGCCGCGACAAGTTCCTCCTCGACTCGGGCATGTTCCTGACGCGCCAGCTCGTCACCACGTCTTCAGGCCGCACGACCCTCTCCAACACGATGCTCGACGTGCGCCGGGTCGCGTGGAAGGACTCCATCTCAGGCATTACTACCGCTCTCTGGAAAGAGGACCAGTGGACAATCGACAACTACGACCGTACCTACAACCAGAACCCCGGCTTGCCTCAAGTCTACAGCGTCTATCCCACGCCGCAACTCCTGATCGACGTGTCTCCTCCCCCGTCGAACACCGGCACTCTGGACGTAATCACAGTCAACAGCGGCGCAGCTCTCAATCCCCCTAGCGGCGTCCTTCTGGGTATCCCCGATGACTTTACATGGGTTTTGCGCTTCGGCGCACTCGCTGATCTTCTCTCTTCTGAAGGTGAACGTTTCGACCCGCAACGCGCCCAATACTGCGAATCACGCTACAAGGAAGGATGCGAACTGGCCCGCGTCTACACGTCCATTACCTCCGCGCAGATCAGTGCTTCCCCGGCCCAGGTCATCTCTCTGTTCGACCAGGACACTTACAAATCGACTTGGCAGAACCCATCCACGGCCTACTTCAACAACGGCCCGACCCCGGACGTGATCTCCGCAGGCTACAACCTGGCCTCTGTCTACCCTCTGTCTACCACAACTTCAAGTCTTACTCTTGATCTCATCATCCCGGCACCTGTGACCTCTGCTTACATCCAGGTCTCCAATTCCGAATACGATGCCATTATTCAGTACGCCCGGCATCTCGCGGTCTTCAAGTGCGGCGGTGAGGAATTCGCCGACTCCATCTCCGCTTATCAGAACCTCGTCTCTCAGGCCATGCTCTACAACGCCCGCGTCAAGGCCAATGCCCGCTTCCTGAAGGTTCTGAAACGCTCTCTTGAGAACGACATGGAACGCCCGCGTCTGATCGAGCAGAAGGAGAAGGAGGCTGCCGCCTGATGGCCGACTATACCCGCAAGACTTTCAAGTTCATCGACGGTGGCGTCCAGACCAACCGGCCTGTTAATCTGGTAGACGACAGCAAGTATCCGTATCTCAAAAATGTCACGAAGCTCATCACTGGCGCTCTTGCCTCCCGTTACGGTTACACCGTCTATAACAAGCCAGGCACTGCGGCAATTAACTCGATCAAACGAGCCAATGACATTCAGTCAGCTCCTTCTCAATTTGGCCGTTTTGTCGGTGATACCTCTGGTGCCCTGTATCTTAACGGGGCTGCTCTTGACACCGGCTATTCCGGCAATCCTCTCGCCATTGTTCCGTATCGCCCACTCCAATCACCCCGCACCTGGGTCTACATCAACGATATCAATCAGTTTAAGAAATACACTGTAGACGGCGCTTACAAATACCAGACTGGCATCTTCCCGCCGAACAAGGCTCCCGTCACTGCTCTCGCGGCCCCGATCTACGCCGACATCGATACTTTCCTCTCGACCTCCGGCTGGAACCCGACAGGTATCTCCGGCCCGGCCAATCTCGGCACCCGCGTCCCGGCGGGTACCACAATCCTCAACATTCTATACGACACTGGCACTACCGGGTGGGCCTGCGTCTCTTTCACCAACGCCATCAACTCTTACGCCTTCTTAGGTCAGGGTGCCCGCCTCGTCTTCAACGCCGAAACTGCTGCCACTGAGTATGTTTCAGTCCAACTGACCAGCACTACTGTTGCTAGTATTCTCTACGATTCTGGTTCCACTGGTATCTGCTCCATCCAGATGAACACTCCAGTACAGGGTCTCATCCGCGACCAGTTTCTTAATATTGGCTCGGAACAAGTCCGCGTCCTCGGTGTCATCCAGGGTCCTGACGGTCTCTATTCCTTCCGTTGCTCGACAACCGGCACTCATGTCGTTGGCGAAGCGATCACTTCCGATCCTTCTGCCCGAGTCTATTTCACCGGCACTCATTCCTCTGGCGAAAATGTCACTGCTGCCGATGTCCAGTTCGTCTGCACAGTCGCTTCCGGTACCTCCTCCGGTGTAGGCACTATCGACAAGACCATCTCGGAGAACCTTGCCACTGCCGGTGGCCGTCCCCTCGGCTCTCAGGATTACATCCATATCTCCGTCCGTGCCGATAACCCGGCCAACATCACTGAACTCCGCTTCTATCTTGACGTGGACGCCGTAATCAACGACTTCGCTCACACGGCCTACTACGCCTCATTCCGGTCCAACGATTTCACTCAGAGTGCAACCGGCACTCTCTCCTCTGTCGTCACGGCCCAGACCGCCCTTACTTATCAACAGCTCTATTCGTCTCTTGTTGCTAACAACATCACGTCCCAGGGCTATGTTCCCGAGTCCGTCTACGAGGCCATTGCTCAAGGCGCAGCCGAGTCTCTTCAGTCCCAACAGTATTCTCAGGGTGTCCTCCCGCCAGGTGCTTCCGCCGGAGGCCAGCCTGCGTCCATCCTTCTCCCCTCCGGCTATTCCGACCCCTACTCCATCGAGGCCAATATCGGCACCCAGGCGTGGACCGAGTTCCTGATCCCGGTCTCTTCCATGACCTTCATCGGCGGCGACGTGACGCGCTCCCTGGCGAACGTGGCCGCGCTCCGCATCTGGGCCAACGTCATGGCCACGACCACCATCGAGGTCTCGTCCTGGTGGCTTGGCGGCGGCTATGGTCCCAATGTGGCACCAGCCTCCAATGGTATCGGCTTCCAGACCGGGTTCTTCCCCTATCTCTATCGTTACGTCTACCGCTCCTCTCTGACCGGCGCGGTCAGCGCCCCATCGCCGCCTGAGTACACCGGCTCGGTCCCCCGGCGCGGTGGCGTCTATGTCAGGCCGACTATCTCCAGCGACCCTCAGGTAGACAAGATCGACATCGAACGCTACGGTGGGTCCGTCACCGACACCTTTCATTACCTCGGCACTATCAATAATACTGTCGGAACCTATTATCTCGATACCCTTATTGACGCTGCCGTCAACGCCACTGTGACCTTCCCCGAGGATGCTTACATCCCATTCCCTGTAGACGACCTACCTCACACCGGCATAGTCAACACTTCCGGCACCGCCGTCCAGTGGGTCTCAGGCGACCAATTTAACACGTCATGGGTTCGCGGCACCCAGATCATCATCAACGGTACCGCTTACACTCTCAATGCCCCGCCCCTTAATGCGACCCAACTCTTCACAGTCGAGAACATTGGCGCTCTGACTTCGGCTTCTCTTTACATCCCCGATGCAACAATCATGGGCCGCAATCTCCCGGTCATGTCGGGTCCACTCCGCGACCGTCTCTTTGGCTGCGGCGACTATAACAACCCCGGCCTCTGCTACTTCACATTTCAGGACAACCCTGACTGTGCATCTGATACCGGATGGGTAGAGATCACATCCCCTTCCGAGCCATTGATGAACGGTTGCATCTACCAGGGGTCCTCCATCGTCTTCTCGACCGAACGTGCCTTCCGCTTACAACCCTCTTACGGAGACAATCCCAATGTCTTCACTCCTGAAGCACTGGCAAGCGGCCGAGGTCTCTATGCGCGTTACGGCCTCTGTTCCGGCCCGAAAATCTGGTTCGTCGGACGAGACGGAATCTATGAATACGCTGCCGATGGTGGTGCGATCTCCATCACTGATACCGATCTCTATAATCTGTTTCCTCACGATTCTCAACCAGGTCTCAACGTAACCGTCAACGGCCACACTCTCTACGCGCCGAACTACGCCGTCCCCAATAACCTCCGTCTCTCTTACTGCAACAACTGGCTCTATTTCGACTATCAGGGTCTCGACGGCAATCAGCACACTCTTGCCTATCACACTCTTGCCCGCTCATGGTGGCCTTATGAGTACACTCCCGGCGCAACCTATCACTACACCGAAGAAGGTCAGAACATCAACTCGACCATGATCGGGTTCATTGACGGCACCGTGGGCTTCATGGGAGGCTATGGCGATGGGGCCAACACTATCTCTTCTCTCGCTCTCACTGGTTCAATGGATCTCGGCGATACCCGCGCCGACAAACAATTCGGAGATTGCACCATTGACGCCGATTCTGAAGCTGTTCTTACCTTCTCTTTCGGGTTCGACAACGACACGACATCCGTCTCCCCACAACCCGCAACTCAGGCCATTGGCAGTCGCAGCTACCTGATCTATGATCTCGCCAGTGGTCTTGGGGAACTCTATCGCAATATTTCTCTCAGTGCTTCCTGGGCCACCGGCTCGTCCAACACGTCTCCTGTTATCCTCTACGAGTGGCAACCATCGTGGCTGGTCAAACCCGAATTCTCTCAGCTCCGCGCAACGGACTGGTATTATCCCTCTCCCGGTTATCACTGGTTCCAGGGCATTCGCATTACCTGCGATACCCAGGGTATCCCTTTCACTTTCGAGATCCAGAAAGACGGTGCTGTCGATACGACTATCCGCATCACCGTCACGGCCAACGGCGAAACCGTGGTCCCCTTCTCCTGGGTTCCCTTTGAGTCTCACGGTGCCCGCATTCTCCCTTTGACCACGCCCGGCGAGTGGCGCGTGATGAACATCGAATGGATCTCACAGCCCTGTCCCGAACACGGTACAACCTGGATTACTCAACCTCTCACTCACGGCCTCGCCGGTTGGCAGCATCTTGGTGAAATTTACCCACAGTACTGCACCAATTATCCTGCTGTCCTGACCATCGTTACAGACAACGCCTTCACGATCACCATCAATCTGCCTTCGACTGGCGGTATTCCTTTGAAGCCGCGTATCCGTATCCCTGTTCTCAAGGGCAAGACTTTCGTCTATTCCCTGATCGGCAATTATGATCTCCAGTTCTATTACATCGAATCCGAAGTCCGGGTAAAACAGTGGGGCGAGAACTCCCCTTTCAAACCAGTTCACCCGTTCGGTGATGTCACTCAAGGCTACTTCAGCATTCCTGGAGCGCGTATCTGATGCCATCTCCAGTCACGGTCAATGTCCCCGGCGGCATTGGCAACAAGACCAATCTCGTTACTCGGTACGTCCCTCAAGGCTCGTCCGCAAATGAACTCTTATATCACTCTCAACGAGCCTTTGATGAAATCTACACTCTCTTTGATCGCGTCTCATCTCTCGCGGCTTCAGTCCCAATAACAGCCGCCAAGATTGCTACTAGTCCTGCTGCTGTCTCTGTTATCCAGCAACAGCTTGCCACAGTCGGTCCTTCCGGTCTCAATATTTACAACGTAAACAATAACTCTTCCGGCAGTAAATGGGGATGGCAGGCTTATACTATCATCGCCAACACCATTACTCCTAATCTCGCCCTTGGCTCAACTCATATCGTCATTCTTAACCAGTCAGCGAAGATCACGATCAATAATCCGATCAACATTTCTGCTGTCCAGCCTGGTCAGCCTGTCACTCTTCAAATCATCATGGACGGCATCGGCTCTCGCCCCACCCCCAATCTCGGCAGTCTTTATCTTGGTGTCACCGGCTTTATCATGACCCCTGCCGCCAATACCTACAGCGCTCTCAACTTCCAGGTAGGCAGCAATGGCAGTCTCTATATGACCGCACCTGTTCTCAATGGGGCACCTTACCTGATATGAAACTGACTGTCCTGTTCCTGTTCCTGGCTACTATTACCTTCGCGCAGACCTGGCCTCAGGTGAATCTCATCCCGCAGCCCACCGAGGCTCCGACCATTCCCGGCTCTGTCTGCTGGCCTGACCTTGGCACCGGCACCGGCACGAGTACCTTCTGTCTCAACGGCCCAGGTTACGTCATGGGGCAGAACATGACGGCCTCCGCGCCTTTCTGGACCGCCCCTCTCGTCGGTACTTCTCTCAGTGCCGCGCAGGATGCGACCAATCTGACCGGCGCATTCATGTTGTTCAAGCCGATCACCTACAATCCGTACAGCTCGGCTACCCAGTGCAAGGACTCCTTCGGCAATATCGTGAGTCAGCCCGTCCCATCCCCCGGCTATCCGGCCATCGGCCCCAACGATCTCCTGATCTGGAATGGTCTCTCGGCCAATATGCCATCTTCCGGTGCTTGCGGCGCTCCTCTCACCATCCATGAGGACTGGGGTCTTTTCACCAACGGTTACTTCTCAGCCCTCGGGGGTCTCAACTCAACCAACCCGAGCTTCGCCGCCGTCGATGTCGTTTCTCAGGATGGTCTCATTACCGGCGGTATGTCAGCCGCCAACTGGTATTCCGGGGCGATCTATCCAGGCAACATCAACCTCGTCTCCTATCAGGATGCCGACTCCGTTCACGGCTTCCATTTCAACAGCAATACCCACTCTGCTGGTAATGGTTACAACATCGGCGATACCTGGTACATCGTCTGCTCCACTACAAATGCACAAGGAAAGGTCCTCACACTCACTGGCGGGGCGGGCAGTGGCGTAGCCACCTATTCCATCACCGCACCTGGCAATGGCTGTACCTTTCCCGCATCCAACGTAGCCACGACCAACATCGTCGGCTCTGGTTCCGGCTTCACTGTTAATGCTGTCCCTACTATTGAATCTTTCTATATCGGTGGTGCAATTTACGTTGGTCATTCCTGTGGCCCGCCCACTCCCAGTATCCCCATCGGATCTGCAACCATCCTGAACTCGACCAATCCACTCGCCAACGGTCTTGGCTACCAGCAAGGATTGATCTATTATGACGATTGTCTCCACACCTTCCGTGGTCTCCAGGACGATCTTGTAACGTGGACGGCCATCCCCGGTTCCGGCGGCTCCGGTACTCCCGGCGGCCCTCAATACGCTATCCAGATCAACAACCCGGTCAACACCTTCGCTGGTTACTCGACCTTCTATTACACTCCCACTACTGGCGTCATGACCATTACTGGCCTCGGCTCCGGTATCATCGTAGGCGACACTTCGACTTCCGCTGATGACTTCGGCGTGGTCAACGTTTCGGTCGGACCTCCAATCGGCAGTGGCAGCCCTCATATCTGCCCCGGCGGGGTCGGCTACTACACCTTCCAGAATTCAGACGGTAGCTGGTATGCCGACTGTAAAGGCAATCTTGCCGGTCAGACTATCTCACTCGGCGTTCCGATCACCGGCGTATCCAATGGCACTTATCCTTTTCAGGCTGCCGGGTCTTCCAGCCAGCTCTACGATGGTTACTTCAGTGGCCTAAAATCCGACTCCCGCGTCATGTTCGCTAATCAAACTGCCAACTCGACCAGCAACACCGAAACGGCAGAGTTCGATCTTGAAGATACTTCCGGCCAACAATTCGCCGCCGAGATTGAAACCGGATTCAGCACTGTTACCCACAGTTCTCGTACCAGCTTCATGGATTTCTTCCTCGTCAATTCAGCTTCCACTTACGCAGTCATGGCGATGACCCCCACCGGCATCACTCTGGGCACTTCCACAGCTCTTGCCATCCCCATTGCTGGTGACTATCAGGCTCTCGTCTTCAGCGGCAAGAACTCCGGGGCTAACATGGATCTCCTGACCATCGGGTCCTCGGGGGCATCCGGCGCGACTTACGGTATCTCTCTTGCTGAAACCATTGCCAACCTCCCGACATCCGGGGCCAATGCTGCCTCAATCTACCTGAATACTTCCAATCAGCTTGTCGCTACGATCAACGGGGTCGCCGCGAGTCAGATTTGCACGATGACGACAGGTTGTGGCGGTGGCGGTGGTTCCATCGGCGGTACTATCGCATCACCGCAGGTGGCTTATGGGAGTGGGGTCAACACTATAGCTGGTACCAGTAACTTTGAGTGGTCGGCCAATACGCTCACTGTGCAGGGCGCGTCAGCAGCCATTGTTGTCGGAGACGGTACGAATCTCGGCTTGATCGACATTGACGCAGGCAGTAGTTGTTCAGCAGGCAACGCTGAGATTCAGGATAGCGGCCCGACGTGGTACATCGACTGCAAGGGCAACTTTGAAGGACAGTCCCTTGGCATCGCTTCTGGCTCTGGCGTGACGATCACTCCAGGGGCGAATCTGTTTGAAGCTGTGGCGCAGACCGCCAGCGGAAACGCCGCAGTCCCGATGATCTTGTATTCGTTCAATAACGACGGAACGAAGTCGCCGAATCCAACCTTTCAAATGTATGGCTCACGCGGAACGTTCGCGTCACCGAGCGCGGTTGCTTCGGGTGACACCATTGGTGGATTTTCCTCACGAGGATACAACGGAAGCGCATTTTCAAATCCTTCTGCGGCGTTGATGGTTTTCAAGACCACGCAGAACTGGACACACTCCGCTCAGGGCACAGAAATCGAAATGGACCTCACACCGAGCGGAAGCACAACCCGACAAGCCGTACTTTACCTCGACACGAATAACCTGCAATTGCAAAGCGGAACGGGGATCACGGTAGATGGTGGGTCGGGCAGTTTCAGCAGTGGAGCTATTCTGACGGCAATCGGTGCAGTTATCACTGGCACTTCAGCCACTTCGCTGCAAGTTACAGGCGTCGGCGGGGGTGTTGCTGCCGACATCCATCAGGTCGGCAACAGCGGTGGCGGCTCGGCCCAGTATGCTCTGACCTTCGTGAAGACCCCTGTCAACCCTTCGACCGCCGGTGGCAACACCGCGACCCTCTACCTCTCCACGACCAACGTCCTCGAAGCCACCATCAATGGTGTTGCTGCTGGTCAGGTCTGCCTTTCCACCACCCCTTCCTGCGGCCTCGCTGCCGGTCCCGCCAGTGTCCAGGGCACGGCCAATGAAGTCCTTATCAACGGTGGTACCTCGGTCGTCAGTGCAGGCGCGGCCCTGTTCACTCTTCCTCAAGCCATCGCCACCAGTTCGGCCCCGACGTTTGCCGATCTCATTCTCTCCAGCCTGAATACCAGTAGCGTGGTCTTCACCAACGGCAGTAAGGCATTAACAACCGATCCTTATCTGAGTTGGAATGACAGCACATTTGTATTTGCAATCTCTCCATCAGCCGGTGTGAATTCAGGTTTCAATGGTGCAGTCTTTAGTTCCTGGGTCACTGGCACAAACCCCGCTTTCGTCGCCAACGGTGGTTCAGCCACGATCTATGGCAACGGTAATATCGCCGGTCAACAAATCGGCCTCGGTCCTATCACCTATTCTGCTTTGACCGCAACAATGACCTGCAATTCTTCTAATGAAGGTTATATGGCCGAGGTAACAGATGCTAATACGACAACTTTCAACAGCACTCTAAGTGGTGGCGGCACGAATCACATGCTTGTCAGATGTAACAAAGTCAACTGGGTCATCAGCTAATTTTCCATAGAAAATCCAGACCTTCCACTGTAAGATAGGAGACAATGAAAACTCTTCTCACCCTCATTCTGTGCGCTTTCCCGTTAATGGCGCAGGCCCCGACCGCAAAATCTGCTGACAAGGCCCCTGAGTACCTTCCTCTGAATGACAAGGACTCTTCAAACATCTGGCAACTCCGTGCCGTGGCTGCATCAATTCAGGCCCAATTGAATGCCTCGTTTACGACGCAGCAGAAACAGATGCAGGATCAGATCAACATCACGATCCAGCAGATCCAGACCGCGATGGCGACAGCGACCTGTCCGACCAAAGGCGATGTTGCCACTGATGGTGAATACAAGGGTAAGAATGCCCTTGTCTGCAAACCCAAACCTGCCGCGCCCAAGGATACCAAGTGAAGCTACGACTGCTGACCGTCTTACTATTATCTCTCCCCGCTTTTGCTAACCAGGCTGTACAAGGCTGGTGCGAGGCGGGCAATCAGACGGTCAGCACAACCATCTCCGGCAATCCTTACACTTCATCGACTCTCGTCCAACGCTCTTACCCTTCCTGCACGATCACTGTCTACAACACCGGCACTCTCACCAAGACCACGATCTATTCCGACAATCTCGGTACCGGACTCTCGAATCCTTTCACAGCTACGTCCACCGGCTTCTGGCAGTTCTACGCAGCCAACACCATTGTTGATGTCGCTCTAAGCGGTGGCGGCATTGGTGTCCCTTTCACTCTTCCGGCCATTACTCTCTTCGACTACACCACGGTCAACTCTGATCTCGT
>Ga0070733_10001058_pt1 | contig 20889 bp, 16 predicted proteins | sample Coa_R1_9_FD_66450 | JGI IMG/M metagenome (GOLD analysis project Ga0070733, IMG submission 66450) | Surface soil microbial communities from Centralia Pennsylvania, which are recovering from an underground coalmine fire - Coalmine... | ecosystem: Environmental > Terrestrial > Soil > Unclassified ... | reverse complement strand
TCTTGAACCAACTTGAGGCCCTTGCCCTGCATCTGCGCGTCAATCTGGGTTTTCGCTTCCTGCGCCAGAAATGAATTGGCGATCTGGTTGGGGTTCTGTTGTTGTCCCCAGGCGTAGGTGTGATATTGAGAAAAGGTCGCGCTGGGACTCGAATTTACGTAAACATCTTGTGCGGATGCTGCTGTGAAGGTGAGACCGATCAGAAGGGGAAGAGAGTAGAGAAACCGTGTTTTCATGGGATTTCCTTTTGCAAATTAAATTTTTCGAAGGCTACCGGGAGATCATTCTCGATTGGTTGACTCCGTGCTTTGGGAACGGACAATCACCCACTTACCATCGCGCTTAACGAAGACATCCATCCAGGCAAATTTCCCACTCGACTCTTTGCCATCGCTCGTCGTGCTTTTTTCGGTGTTACTGCCTTGCACAACGGCAACGCTCCCCAGCACCTTCACATCCATGGGCCCAAATTCGAAAGACTGAAGTTTCCCAGTGCCCGATTTCATGTCCGCCAGATGCTGCTGTTTGGTTTCCCGGGCGCCGGTGTAGCCGACGCCTATCCAATCGTCGGCCAAAATCCGGCTAACTTTGTCAGCATCGCCGGCTATCGCCGCATCCACCCATTCGTGTTCGATTTGCTTGACTGTTTCCGCCACGCTCGGGCCTTTAGCCGGTGGCGTTTGTGACTGCGCGAACGCCAGCCCAACGCATGCCGACACCAACAAAACTGCGGCTGCGAGTTTCATCGTGTTTCCTCTCCTGTCGGAATTTAACGCGCGTCGATTTGATTCCTGCTTAAGACGCGCCCTCGTCAGAGGGAAAGCAAGAAGTAAATATATGGCCGGCAAGCGCCTCATTCATCGCCGGCACCAAGTCCGTATCCATCAGTACCTTGATCACGTATCCCAACCCACCGACGGCCCGACAGGTCTTCACGATGTCCTGATCTTCGTGAACCGTGAGAAATACGATCTTGGCTTTGTTACCTTGTCTGGTAAGTTCTTCTGCGACTTCGATCCCGCTCATTACAGGCATCGAGATGTCCAAAACCACCAGGTCGGGTTCGAGCTTCAACGTTGCTTCTAGAGCCGCTCGTCCATCGGAAACCGTGTCAACAACATCGAATGAGTCGCGCAACAATGCCGCCACAGTGCTCAACACGGGAGCGAGATCATCCGCGAGTAAGACTCGTTTTCGAGTCATGAGAGCTCATCCCTGAGCTGTTCTCGAGTCCTCCACAAGGGATTGGGGACGCCAATGCAACGTGAAAGGCTCATCAATTTCGGCCCTTGAGTTCGGCTCGCTCAGCGTGGAGGTAGGCATCCGCACCTATCCTGCGAGCAATCCGCGCGGCCGGATATTGGCAAAATTAACAGTAAGGAAGAATTAGCTTCGTTAGACGGAGATGATTCTACTTTTGATGGCGTACTGCACGAGTTCGGCGTTCGTTTTAATCTGCAGAAGTTCCATAGCGTGGTATTTATGCGCAGCGACGGTGCGGGTCGTTATTTTCAGCACGCTAGCCGCTTCTTTCATAGTGCGGCCCTCCGCCAACAGCTGAATGACTTCCCGTTCTCGTCCACTGGGTCCAGGGACATGTTCGCGGGCCTTGGGCGCTCGCAAAGAGATGCTCGCCAGACCCTTTGCCGCGCGAGGAGTCAGATATCTGCCTCCCTTGAGCACTTTTTCAATCGCGTCGATCAACTCGAACCCCGCCGCCTGCTTCAGCAGAAACGCCGATGCCCCCGCGCGAAACGCCTCCCCTACCAGGTAAGGGTCCTCGTTCATAGTCATGAAAATAAGTTTGACGGCAGGCATCTTCTGCTGCAGTTTCCTCCCGGCGTCCAGCCCATTTAACTGGGGCATGGCAATATCGAGTACGATGACTTCGGGTCGTAGCCTCTCGGCAGCTTCCAGAAGCGAGTGTCCGTCGGTGACCGACCCGACTACTTCACACCGGGGTTCCAAAACACTCTTCAGCGCATCAATCAACATCTGATGGTCATCTGCCAACAGTACACGCGTGCGTCTCATGATCGTATCCCTCCCGCAGTAATTGTTCTTGCATGTGGCTCGTCAGCGGTGGCCAGTATTGGAACCTCCGCAAGAATTTCCGTTCCTCGCGTGGGCGCGGATTGCACCGACAGACTTCCGCCAACCAGTCGAAGCCGCTCGCGCATTCCGACGAGTCCGATTCCCACAGCTGTATTCCCCAGAACAACGTCAAAACCTAGCCCGGCGTCCACGATCCGCAAGCGGAGTTCATTGGTTACGTTACAAAGTTCCACTTGGGCTTGTTTCGCTCGACTGTGTTTAACCACGTTGCTCAGCGCCTCCTGGGCGACCCGGAACATACACAGCGCGACATCCTTCGGAATTTGCGAGGCAGCGCCGCGATCGGTGAATTCAACTTGAATTCCGTACTTCTCGCTGATCTCATCGCAAAGCCCCATCAGAGCGGGCCCCAAGCCGACGTGCTGCAGTTTGCTCGAATGGAGTTGATGCGAGAGACGATGCACGTCAGACGATATTTCCTGGGTGCGATTCCATAATTCCCGCACCAGGGTTCTTTCCTCTTCTTCGGAGTCCGGCCGCTTCTTGCACAACCGCGAAAGCCCGATTCCCAACAACGCCAGTCGCTGGCTGAAGTCGTCGTGAAGCTCTCTGGCGATGCGTCCGCGCTCTTCCTCTTGCGCGGTGATCAGCCGCCCGCTTAGCACTTCCAGCGACTCTGCCGCAGCCTTGCGTTCGGTGATGTCCACGCAGGAGCCGATATAACCACAGAAAGTTCCATCGGATTCAAAACGGGGCACGCCGTAATCAACGATCCAGCGATATTTTCCATCGTGGCGTTTTAGACGATACTCCATCTCAAATTCCAGCCGCGCGTCAAATGCGCCCGTGTAGATGCCCAGACATCGGGCCAGATCGTCCGGATGCACCCCGGAGGCCCAGCCATTTCCCAGCTCTTCTTCCAGGGTTCGCCCGGTGAAATTCAGCCAGCCCTGGCTGAAAAAGGTGAAGAGTTTTTCGGTCCCGGACATCCAGATCAGCACCGGCGCTGAGTCTGCGACCCGCCGAAAACGCTGTTCGCTCTCGCGCAGCGTCTGCTCGGCTCGCTTACGATCGGTAATATCCAGCACTTCGGCAACGAAATACTGAGGCTTCCCGTGCGTATCACGGATCAACGAAGCACTGCACTCTCCGCACAGCTCTTTTCCATTCTTGTGCAGGCAGCGCTTTTCCACGCCCTGGAAGCTCGCTCCGTCCATCAGCGCTCGGCTCAGCCTCTGCGAAAACGTCGGCCAGTCTTCCGGATGAGTGAGCGATTCAACGGTCCTGCCGAGGAGTTCCTCTTCTGTATATCCGATGAATCTGGAAAATGCTTGATTGCTGGCAAGAAAACGGCCTTCCGGGGAAACGATCGCCATTCCCATGCCGGCATCTCGGAAGACACTGCGGAATTTTCCTTCGCTTTCACCCAGCTCCTCAGTTGCCCGCTTGTGCTCCTCCACAAGAACTGCGAGCACCATGAAGGGCGCGGCAGTGAAGAACAAGAATAGCTGCAGTGACAACACGCTGTTAATAGGTTCCGGCGCGGTGAATGGACCTCGGCCGTGGGTTGCGCCCCATATCGATAGAACTGCGAGCAAAATCACTGAACTGCTGACGCCGGTCGATCCGAAACGCAACGCTGACCACAGCATAAATGGCACCAGCGTGTAGAGCAGCGCGGGCGGACTGTTATGCCAAGGAACAACGAATGCAAGATATCCGAAAAGCGCTAACCCAGCGGCCAGCGCCGCGCCTTCCAAGTAATACTCCCGTGATTTCCGGCCCTCTTTCGCGCCGTTGCCAACCCAGCTGAAAATCGCAGGCATAAGAGTGAGGAATCCAAGTGATTCCGAAAAGAAGCTTGTCCTCCAATGCACCCAATAATCTCCGGGGATGGCCAGCGCTCCGACGGATGCTCCGGCTGCCGGCGCCAGTATCACGGCAAATAACGAAAACTTCGCCAGGGCTTCCAAAGTATTTAGTTGAGGTACGCCTTGGAAAAAATAGCTAAGCGACCACACCGCGGTGAGGACCTCTACCGTGTCAGCCAGAATGAGCCACAGGATCGTCCGCGCCGGCACATCGTTCTGCACGTCGTAGAAAGCAAACGCAGCAAAGGCCGCTACGATGAGCACCGCCCATCTCTTTTCCGGCACCAGCAGCAATACTGAAACCAGAACCACGCAGCCAGGCCACAGCGGCGAAAGCATTCGCGGATGGAGAACCAGTGCGTTGCCTAGCACCGATGCAACGTAAGAGAGAATGGCAATCAGGCACACAAACAGCGTTGTGTGAAAAACGGAATCTCGACTCGGGAAACTCCACGTGGGCCGATTAGCGCCAGCTTCCATTTCATGCTCCGAGCTAATGTCAGGGGTAAACACCAACGCTGCCTTCAACAGCTACGCGGACACCCGTCGGACACCAATGCATCGAGTGGATGCGTGCAGCTTTCGTTTCGTTCTGGAGGTTACAAACCGTCGGCGACTCGAATCGTCGATTCGATCTGCAAAACATCCCCGGTTAGGCGTTAAGTCTGAACTCCGGTTGCGAAGTGTACCAACTCGGGAGCATCCAGGTGTTCCAAAAGGAACACCCCCTTCAACTTATAGTTCTTGTTATTGCGCAAGTCATAAATAGACTCGAAACCATGTGTTCCCTGACCCCGGATCTGATCTACTCGTGGAGGACAACATCGAGAAGTGAACTGTGCACCTTCAACCCACCGTCGTACTCGATGAGGCCAAGCTTCTTGAACCTGTTCAAGAAAACATTCACGTGGGAGCGCGTGGTGCCCACCATTTCCGCCAGAGTCTGCTGACTTATCCCAGGGATCAGCGCATCCGAGCTACCTTCCTTCCCAAAGCGGGTCAGCATCAACAGAGCTCGTGCCAGCCGCTTTTCCGTTGAATTAAACAATTGATCGACCAAGTCCGACTGCGTGCGATTGTGCCGACCGACCATATACGCGACAAACATGTCCGAAAACCCGTGTTCTTCGTGGAGCGCACGCAGCATCTCTCGCTTTTCGATCTTCAGAACACTGCAGCTTGTGGTTGCGCTTGCTGTCGCCATGCGAACGGGCTGATCTGAAGCGATGCATTCCTCGCCGAGGAAATCACCGTCACCGAGCAGGGCTATAGTCGCCACCTTACCGTGGGTGGAGACCACGCTAAGACGTGCGGTTCCGTCTTGAATATAAAACACGCTGTCCGCACGATCTCCTTGCGAAAAGATAGTTTGCTTCGGCCGGTACTGACGAAGGCTTCTGCCCACGCCGACATTCGCCAGGAAAGTTTTGGGATCAAAAGGCTTGGTTGGCTTTCGCGCACTGCGTGGTCTGCTAAGCAACCGGCTAGGCGATGGCATGGGAAACTCCGAGGGGCCCTAGCGTATTCAGGTTACTTCCCACTATCTAGGATAGCAAATCCCCGAGGCAGCGATAACTCCTTTTCGTTGCAATGAAAGTTGGCCCATTCGAGTCTTGGGTCTCAGGCAGGTGCGTTAGCGTCCACATGCGAACTCTTTCACTTGCATCCGCACGAACACCATGCCTGTCGCGCGCAGCAAAAGCAGACCCACGTTCAGGAACGCCGGCTTGACGTTGAGGACCATTTCGCGCGAAGCCGTCCAACGGAAGCTAAAAGGCCCCCGGGGCTGCGCGCGTTCCCTCCCACTCAAAGTCGCAGCATGTCCTTCCATTGAAATCTGATCGTCAATATTTGTACGCTCCGTAAAAATATCGGAAGTCACAGGTCGGTATCCGAAAGTGGCGTTGGGGGAGGACCCGGACAAACCTCTCGGCAGGGGTTGGGGTTACCGCTCTGTGTTCGGCTGTAAGACTTCCGTCCGGGTCCCCGGTCGCTAACATCCCGGGAACATAGAGAAAGTCAGAATCTGTGTGAATTGTCAAAACTGACAGGTCCAGGCATTCCGTCTCGGCGAGGTCTCCGTTCATCTCACATTACTACTACGAGAACGACCGAATCCTTGATGCTCGCGGGTAGTCTGCCGCGTTGCACCACGAGGTGCGCATCGTAACTTCGGCCGTTTCGAAGCTCGAGCGCATCCGGCAGAGGTTCGCCACGAAGTCATTCCATTTTCTGAATCGTAGGCTTCACACCCAGCGAACCGATCGAGACCTACACTGTCACTACTGACAATTCCATCCGGCATCCCTTCGCTCAATCATCCGAGTCTCCGGCGCTGGCAGTTCCACCGTTCAGGCGCAGCCGTTGGCTGGACGAGGGGAGCCGAGAAAAGCGCTCAGCACAAGCCGGAAGACTCAATGAATGCCGAAGGTCCGAAGAAAGCGACACTGAAGCAAAGGGCCACACACGAATTGCGCGAATTCGTCCTGATCTCCTCGTATCTGGCGTTCTTTTTTTGCGCCGTTGCCACCTACAGCTTGCTGCTGCTAAATCAGTTTCACGTTTCGTATTTCATTTATGGCACCGCGTTGATCAACGCTCTGGTGATCGCCAAAATCATTCTGATCGGCGAATACGCGCACCTTGGCAAGAAACACGAATCCAAGCCACTGTTTCAGTCCGCACTTTATAAGGCGCTGTTATTCAGCTTGCTGGTGTTCGCATTTCACGTCGTCGAAGAAACGATCAAGCGACGCTGGCGTGGAGAAAACTTTACAATCGCTTATCACGCGATACGCGTCAACGAACTCCTTGCCCGAAGCGTCATCGTATTTTGTACTTTTCTTCCGCTCTTTGCGTTCCGGGAATTGCGGCGGGTACTCGGCGAGGACAAGTTCTGGTCGCTGTTCGTTCGAAATGGAGCGACGACGAAGACGGACGCAGACTGACGAAAGTGGGTTATTGAGTGACGACGGGCGAGACGTCTTTCACGCACCGGAAACCAAGGTGGTTCGTCCCAGTGCTCACCTCACCTTTGCCCCGGGTGCCCACCATGTAGCGTGAGCAATATTGAGCGGTGCAAAGAAACGAGCCTCCGCGTTGCGTTTTCTTTCGCTCGTTCGGCTCGCTAGGGTCGTAAGGTGAATCCGGCCCCTTGGGATTTCGCGTCACATCGCCGGCAGCCACCAGTTGCTGATAGTAATTCGGGCGATACCAGTCGCTCGTCCACTGCCACACGTTCCCCGCCATATCATATAGCCCGTAGCCGTTCGTCGGAAACCGTCCGACGGCAGTGATCCCTACGTAGTGATCTTCTCCAGTGTCCTTGTCCGGAAAATGACCCTGAAACGTATTGGCCATCCATTGTCCTTTTGGCCGAAACTCATCGCCCCAAACAAATGGTTGTCCAGACAGTCCACCTCGCGCCGCGAATTCCCATTCGGCTTCCGTGGGCAATCGCTTCCCGGCCCACTTTGCGTAAGCCTGAGCGTCTTCGTATGCAACGTGCACCACGGGAAAATCCGCCTTTCCTTGAATGCTGCTCGCCGGACCGAGCGGATGGCGCCAATTCGCTCCAGGAACATACGTCCACCATTGATAGTGGTCGTTCAAGGGGACCTCGTGATCCGGAGGCGAGAAAACCACCGATCCCGCCACCAGGTTTTCCGGCGGCGCGCCCGGAAAGTCCGCGGCTTTGGGTTTGCGTTCCGCCACGGTGGCGTATCCAGTGGCCTTCACAAATTTGGCGAACTCCCCGTTTGTAACATCAGTTTTGTCCATCCAGAAGCCATCGACGTACACGCGGTGAACGGGACGTGAATCAAGCGTTGCCTGCATGCCAACCGGGTCCTGCACCGGCGGGTCCTGCGCGCCCATGGAGAATTCACCGCCCGGGACCCACGCCATTCCCGCAGGCGCGGCAACGGCGGGGATATTTTTATTTTCAACGGTCGGCGCGAAACCAGTGGAGGCTGTGGCCAGGCCTTCCGCCATCGTCAGGTCAGCGAGCGGAGTCGCCTGAACGGTTTGGTGGCTTGCAAATTTCCAAAAACCGAGCCCCGCCAGCAGCATCGCGACGCAGACAACGATTTTCACCAGATTCCGTCGAGTGCCGGACTTCGAAGCTGCAGCCGCGCGCCTTCTCTTATTCATGGAATCAATTCCTGCGAATTCCAAGTGGATTGGATCTGCGAGCTTGGCAGTATCGCAGGGGGCGACGACGGACGGTATTGTCACTTTTGACAGTCAATGTGACTGTCCACGGATCGTTTGTGGGTCTTAAATGTCGGTAGCCACGAGGGTTGCCCACTTGAGTTCCTGGGCGGGCGAGCTGGGACCCGCGGATCGATAGCCCTCGTTGTGGACGTACTCTAAGTCCCGCTCAGCCCCGCTTATCAACAGGGGCATCCGCAGTATTCCGCGGAATGCGAACACGAATTCGCGTCCCGTGCAGCGGCTCAGATTGAACGAAAAGTTGACCGCCGACCAACCGCAACCGCTCTTGCATGCTGATTAAACCAAGACCGGAACTCTGCTTCGCGGCTTCGGGGTGAAACCCTACGCCGGGGTCGGAGATGCAAAGCTCGATTTGATGGTCATCGCCGAATAGTTCGACCTTGGCCTCTACCGCTCCGCTATGCTTCACAACATTTCGCAGAGCCTCCTGCGCGGTCCGATACAGGCATAGAGTCACATCGTTCGGCAGCTGTTCCGGAACGCGTCGATGGACAAACTCAATCTGCAGGTTATACCTGTCGGAGAGTTCTCTGCAGAGGCGCTCGATGGATGCCACCGGTCCCAAAAGATCGAGCAGCGAAGGCCGCAGCCGGTGCGACAAATTGTGTATGCTGGACGCAATTTCGGCGGCTACTTCCGTGAGGGTGTGGAGTTGTATTCGAGCTTCGGGCGACAGGGCACGTACTTCCCGCTCGAATTGCCCCAGACCGATTTGGAGCAGCGCCATTCTTTGATTCAAATCGTCGCGTAATTCGCCCGCAACACGGCCGCGTTCCTTCTCCTGCGCCTCAATCAAACGGGGGCTCAAGCTAGATAGCGCACTCTCTGCGACCGTGCGTTCGGTAATGTCTCGCACTACAGCCACTGCGTAATCCCGGTCGAGCTGAATGTATTTGATATTGATTTCGACCGGGAATGTCGACCCATCCTTCCGCCGGTGTCGGCTCTCCATGATCACGAATCCTGATTCACGCAGTTTTCGTTCCACGCGAGTAAGCAGAGTCGCGTCGAGCGCCGGATCGATATCGTAGACGCTCATGGACAACATCTCTTCGCGACAATAACCAAGGTCGAGACAAGCTTTGTCATTGATATCCAGGAAGTGCAGCGTGACCGGGTCAACCACTTCGATGGCATCATTCGAACCGTCCATCAATTTTCGGAACAACGCCATCGATTCCTCGGTCCGCTTGCGCGCCGTGATGTCCCCGCTCACCCCCACCAACTCGATCGTTACACCGTCTTCGACGATCACGTTCACAATCTCATGCAGCCAGACGATTCGGCCATCCGCTGCAACCATGCGGTACTCCAACTCGTGATTCCGCTGCTCCTGTACGGCCTTTGCAGTGAAATTCACGGTACGTTCGCGATCCTCCGGATAAAGGTGCTCGATCCAAAACGATGGGTCCTTCAGCCACCCTTCAGCTGGATAACCCAGGATCTCTTCCACGTGCTTGTTTACGAAAGTAGTCCGGAAAGAACCAGGCTCTGTCCTGCGCACGATGGCCCGAACCGATTCAACGAGCTCGCGATTGAGAGTTTCTAGCTTCCTCGCATCGCTCTTGAACCCAGCCTTGGAGAGTTGCTCCGCTAAGAGCGCAACAACTGTGAGAAACAAACCACAAGCGAGAACCACAAGCAGGCGAAATGTTCGCCGGCTGGGTGGCTCATCGTGCCGAAGGAGTTCCCACACCCCGACCACAGGCACCGCCACCACGACGGCCAGAACCAGTAGTGAAATGTACCTGCTATCCTCGCGCATCAAATTCTCCCACCGAAGTTCTGGCCGGCACCAGGTGTCGAGCGTGCAGCGGCACCCACAGAAACCAGCAGACAGCGGCGTTTTGCGCCAAGGAATACAAGCTTCCGTTGTAAGACCTTCCCAAATCGATGGCCATGTTCGCCAACGTCGAACTCAGCGCGTACAAAGTGGATGCTCCCAACAAATGATAATAGATGGACTTCCACGGCCCCTGCGCGCGACGAACCACCAGGAAGAGAATCAGAACCAGAGCGAGATTTTCCACCGCGTACAGGGTCGTAAACCGTGGGTTATAAATCGCGGGGTTCGCCAGCAAATACTGGTATGGAAAGAGCACGAAAGCATAAAGAAAGACCCAAGCGACCAGCAGGAAAAGAAACGTCAAGCTCGCCCGGTACGCTTTCTGGTCGGATCGATTCAGATGTGGCTGCATCGCCACCGCCGCCATCAGGGGGACGAGGTGAAGAAACAGCGCCGGATCGGCAATTGAATTGTCTGGGACTTCGGTGTGCCGCAATAATCCATAGTAGACATAAAGCCATTGGTCCAACGACCATAGTCCGTATCCGACCGCAATAAACACCCAGAAAACGCGACGACTCTGCGCCCTCTCCACCGCATTCAGGACGGCGAATCCCGTCGCCAGCAGAAGTAGCAGCAGGTAAATGCCAGTGCCGTACGGTGCCAATTTATCGCCAAGCCCCAGGACAAGGGACAGAACAGCTTTGATCGCGAGGTATCCAAACAGCAGACTGGGCCACAAGGAGAGCGAAAACCCGTGCCTGGGAGGCCCGGAGGCGGTAACTTTCATGGCGCCTCTCCCGAGAACCCTCGCGCATAATCGCTAAAAATCGGCACCACGACTCAATCCTTGATCCAGAAACAAAGGTGGAGAGGTAATCTGCCAGTCGACTTCAAATCACGGGCCGGGCCGTGTTGCTCCAACATCTCCCAAGGCAAAACGACTCGGTCCGTATTTTTGCGTCATTTCTCACAGGTTTGAATATCACATTCCTTGCGACACGGGGTAGGCGATCTTGGTTTTCTCGATTCGCCCGACCACTGTCAGTTTTGACAGTTTCTCGTTCGCTTCGCTCGGGCTAGCATCACGCCGCCTTTCTTTAACCTTAGAGGAGCATCCGACATGATCTCGAAGAAAACCGGTGTGCGCTTCCTTACTACGGCGATTCTTCTATGTGTGCTGGCTTTCTGCCCCTTCGATGCGGCGCAGGCTCAACAACCCGCCTCCGGCACTCCGATCAGCCCCCACGAAGCAAATGAAATCGCTGTTGCCGCATATGTTTACTTTTATCCGCTGATTTTGATGGACCTCACGCGCAAGCAATCCATTAACGGCACCCGAACAGAGTTCGGTCAAGGTCCGATGAATACGTTCGCAAACGTTCCGGCCTATCCGCCGGCGGATTTCAAAGGGGTGGTGCGCTCGAACTTCGACACGCTCTATTCGATCGCGTGGCTCGATCTAACGGGCGGTCCGGTCGTGGTGTCCGCACCAGATACGGGAGGCCGATATTACCTTCTGCCGATGCTCGACATGTGGACGGATGTCTTCGCGTCGCCGGGCTGGCGGACGACCGGCACTCGGGCGGGCAATTTCCTGATCACTCCGCCCGAATGGACCGGAAATGTCCCCGACGGCTTTACCCGCATCGCTGCGACCACCGCCTATGTCTGGATAATCGGCCGCACCAAGACGGACGGACCAACCGACTACGACGCCGTGCACAAGATTCAGGCTGGCTACAAGATCACGAAACTTTCACAATGGGGCAAAGCACCCGAGCAGGTGACACCGAAGCACGATGCGAGCGTCGACATGAAGACGCCGCCCATGGCGCAGGTAGACACCATGCCAGCCGGCGCGTACTTTGCATACGCAGCCGAGTTGCTCAAGCTGCACCCCCCTCACGCGACTGACCAGCCGATCGTCGCGGAGATGGACCGCATCGGCATCGAACCCGGAAAGAGCTTTGACATTTCTAGAGTCGACGCGACCGTGCGGAAAGCCTTAGAGGCAGCGCCAGCGCAAGCACAAGCGTTGATGAAGTGGAAGGTTCCGACACTCGCGACGGTAACGAACTATTGGTCGATGAACACCAACACGATGGGCGTGTATGGGAACTACTACCTGAAGCGCGCGATCGTCGCGCAGTTGGGATTGGGGGCGAATCTGCCGGAGGACGCGATATATCCGTTGAATCTCGGTGACGAGAACGGGAAGCCGCTGAACGGGGCGAACTCCTATGCGATTCACTTCGAGAAGGGCGCCGCGCCGCCGGTGCGGGCATTTTGGTCGATTACGCTTTATGACGCCGACGGGTTTCAGGTAGCAAATGTTCTGAACCGATTTGCAGTGAGCAGCTGGATGCCCTTCCATTACAACGCCGACGGTTCGCTCGATCTATATTTTCAGAGCGAGAGTCCGGGTAGCGACAAGGAAGCCAACTGGCTGCCCTCGCCCAAGGGACCGTTCAATTTGACGATGCGACTTTATTCGCCCGAAGCCGACGCGCTGACAGGCAGGTGGAATCCACCGGCAGTCAAGCGGACCAGCGGAGTAGACCCGCTCCCCCAATAGCGAGCATTGTGGGCGCGACGCTATGGTGGTTCTCAATAACGTGAGGGCTCAATGCATTATTAACGCGGCTACCGGAAACATCGGTAGTCAAGCCTGAATTTGTACAACAAATTCCAACGGGTTCCGAAGACTTTCTATATGTTCGTGCGGCTCAAGGCTCAGGCAATAAGCTTTCACTGATCAAAATTCGCTGCAAGATAGGACCTACATGAATTCGTGCTACTGGTCAGGAGATTTGAAAATGAAAATCGCGCGGTTGCTCAGAATGCCTTCGCTCTCCAGGTCAGCTCGTATGCTCGGATGGACTGTGGGCTTTCTGGTGGTCATTGCGTGCGTGGCCGCTTTGGGTCACACGTCCGCAGACCATGAAGACTTTGTCCGTCAGTCGGCGCCGCAACCACTCACGTTCGACGAGCTGGTCCAGCTGGAAAAGACGGACGATCCAAGTCCGGAGCTCGCCGCTCGTCTGGATCAGCTCCTACACACGCCGTTTCTCAGTAATGAGGCGTTTTACGCCGGGGCCAAGCCCAATCGCCCTTCGTCTGATGCGCTCGGCCCTTTCCTGCGCGCGACGACGTGGAACATCGAAAGAGGAATTCAGTTTGACGGGATTCGCATCAGCCTCACCGAGCCTGATAAATTTGAAGCCTACATTCAGGAGAAGAAAGACCCTAAATCAAAGCCGCTTACGGCGGATGACCTCGCGGTCGTCAAGAGTCAACTCGACATCCTGAAACCTACCGACCTCTTCATTCTGAACGAAGTGGACAACGGAGTAACGCGCACGGATTATCGCGACGTTGGCCGCGAACTCGCCCAAGCCCTGCACATGAACTACGCCTACGCCGTCGAGTTCCTGGAGATCGATCCGCTGAATCTGGGCCTCGAACAAGTGAAGATGGACGACAAGGACGCGCAAGCGGACATACAGAAGTCCTTCGAGCCCGATAAGAGCCGCTACCTCGGCATGCATGGCACCGCGGTTCTAAGCCGCTACCCCATCCGCAAGGCGACGATCCGTTCTCTCCCGGTTTGCTACGATTGGTTCCTGGGTGAAAAGAAAGCAATCTCCAAACTGGAATCCGGGAAGCGCGCGGGCGCCAATCTCGTCTTCATGGAGCGCATCACGCGCGAAGTTCGCCGCGGAGGCCGCACCGCGCTCTTCGTGGAACTCGCCGTGCCGGAATCACCGACGGGCGCCATAACCGTTGTAGCGCCGCACCTGGAGACGAAGTGCAAGCCGGAATGCCGCAGAAAACAAATGGCAGCGATTCTGGAATGGATCAGAGCGGAAAAAAATCCAGTGATTCTCGCGGGCGACATGAATACCTCCGGGACTGATACGTCGCCCACTTCCGTCTCCAAAGTGATCGTGAATCGCCTAAAGGATCCCGACAAGTGGGCAGTCACCGCGATCAGGTGGGCCACAGGGGCTCCAACCATCCTGCTGGTGCCGGTGAACATAATGCGCAACAAGAACGACCCTACTGGTTTTGACCTGCCCTTGTTCTCACGCAAAAAAGAGGCGAAGCTTTTCGGCGATCTGGATAACTTCCGCTTCGATGATGGCAATACATTTGACTTCCGCGGCGAAGATGCACGCAGCGCGGATAATAGAGGGGGTACGCTCAGCGATTCGAATCAGCGCGCCACCAAGGGCTATCGCTACACGTTCGCGTTGGCCCGCACCTACGGTGGGCTCTTCGGTGAATACAAGCTGGACTGGGTTTTTGTCAAAGGCTACGCCACCGACTCCTCCAAGCCCGGAGGAAGCTACAAGTTTTCCCCGAATTTTGGCCGCACCCTGCAGGAGGTGAATGATGCTCCCGACGATTCACTGTCGGACCATTTCCCGATAACCGTGGACGTTCCTCTCACCGAACCCGGCCGCACTCCAGATCGGCCCTGATACATTTTGGCCTATGGCCACCGAGTATGCGGGACTAACGTTCCGAAACGCCGCCACTCAGAAACTACGATCCGGACGACTCAAGTAAACGATCGATGAGCGAACCGAGTCATCGGCCAACCGTTTACAAAAAACTCGTCTACCATCACGGGGCTAATCAGGAGTTCGCCCGAGGGTATCGCGCCCAAGTGCGTCCACAACGCACTGCGATTTTCATCACTTGCGATACCGCGCTGCTTCACTTCCTCGCAGACGCTTCGGCACCGCATTGGCACTTTTGACAGTTCCGCACCTTTCCTCCAACTGTCATAAACAAGGCCGCTCGACTGAGGTTTGAAATGAGTTCCTACGTGGTACAGGAAATTCTGAGTGTGTTGCTTGTAATTGCCGTGGCGACGGGAACATTCCTCGTTTTTGCCCTTTCTTTCATTTTGTTACAGGAAGGAACGCGCCGAACCGTTCGTTGGGCTTTGGGTTTATCCGTTGCGCAGCGTGCGACCTCGATACTGTCAAGAAATGGGGGGCATCCAGGCCGCGTTTCCGTCCTCGGCGAAGGGATTTCGCGAGCCCATAGGTGACGTGCACGGGGCATAGTCACTCGCGTGAGCACGGCTCGAAAGCTCACGAATGACGCAAATATCGGTGGGCAAGGCCCGGCGACAGACTCACCCACAGTGCCCAAAACTGCAGCGCGCCTAACAGCAGAACAACCGCCCCAGCTGAAAACGGGCGTACCGAGGTGCGCCAGTGAAGAGCCACGCCAATTCCTACCGCAGAAGCCGCTCCAACGATAATTGTCATACCTATCTCGGTCGGCGAAAAGTGCCACGATAGGATGTATCCCCAGCTGAATAAGAGTAGCCAGACGATCACCATCGCTGCCAGCCAGATAATTAGACAAGGCAGCGCCGACCACTTAGCGAATTCGCTGCCGCGAAGTCCGAGTACGATTGGAACCCACAGTGGAAGCGTCTGCAAGGCGTTGCGCGGCACTCCGTGCCTCAAAGCACCCACGAGCAAAACCGCCAGCAACGTGGCGAGGCAGCAGAATACCAACCACTTCGGCTCCTTCGGCATGTGCTCATCATCCACGAGGGTCCGGCAGCCTGAGTCTATTTTTTCGGATACGTGATCTTGGTCGTGATGATTTTCCCATCGAAAGCGAACGGTGCCTGGTCGAAATAGTCGAGCGATACGGGCGAGCCAAGGTCGCTGCCGATGTCGAGGCAGTCATTGGCGGTGAAGGCGAGGGCGGCGGTGATCGGTACGCGGCCTTGCGCGACGACCTGGCCATTGACCTTAAGGGTCACATCCAGGGGGGCACCCGCTTTGGGTGCGACGAGTTTCGATTCGACGTCAATCTTCAATCTACCAGTCGGCAGTTTGCCTTTGGCTACGATATGCGTGCGATCAATTTCAAACAGGTTGTATTCGTAGCGGAGCTCGCCGTCCTTGACGTACAAAGAAAGGCCGCCGGAGAATCCGCCGAGTGCGTAGAGAACACCGTTGGCATTCGCAGGCATTTCCACTTCCATGTTGACTGTGTTGTCGAATTTTCCGATTTTCGGCGCCGTGAACTCAGGCATCCCGGTGATTGGCCCGGTGAAGGTCCATTCGGTATACGGCGTCGAGGGAGCATCTTCCGGGTGGAAAACTGGCGTCCAAAGGCCGCCGCCGATGGGCAGGTTTTGGTTTTTCGCGGATTCGACCAAGAACAGGTTTTTCATGTACGCGGTCCGTTCCGGCATCTTCGCCGCAAGGTCGTTGGCCTGGCTCCAGTCTTCGTCGAGGTTGTAAAGCTCCCAAACGTCATTCTCCGGATTCCAGGTCGCGATGCCCTTGGGAATTCCAGGCTCCCAGGGAACGCGGGGGCCGAAGGTATCGGCGAACCAGCCGTCGTGATAAATGCCGCGGCTGCCCATGATGTCGAAGAATTGTGTCGTCTTGCGGCCCTTCGCAGTTGGGTCGGCAAACGTGTACACCATGCTGACGCCGTCTATGGACATCTGGTCCACGCCGTTGACCACACGCGGTGCGGTGATGCCCACCGCCTCATAGATCGTCGGCACGATGTCAATCACGTGATGGAACTGCGGGCGTGGCGTGTCGTCGTGCTTGATCTTTGCCGGCCACGAGACCGCCATCGGCTGGCGCGTGCCGCCGAAATGCGCGGCAACCAGTTTGGTTGACTTGTAGGGCGCGCCCCCGGCCCAAGCCCAGCCGGCGTGATACATGTTCTCGGTCTTCGCCGTGCCCAGTACATCCAAGCCGCCCAGCTCGTTTAGCGCCTTGATGTGCTGCTGGATCGTGCTGGGAATGCCGTTTTGCGCGAGTAGTTCGGAGATCGTGCCATTCTGACCTTCAGCCGATGCTCCGTTATCGCCCCAGATATAGAAAACGAGCGTATTGTTTAGTTTCCCTTCCTGCTCGATTTCGTCAATCACGCGGCCCGCATAGTAGTCGGCGTGTTCGGCGAACCCTGCGTAGACCTCCATCAAGCGGCGCTGGAACGGTTTTTCATTTTCCGGAATGGAATCCCACGAGGCCAGCGTCGCCGGACGAGGCGTGAGTTGAGCATCCTTCGGAATCCAGCCCATTTTCTTCTGCCGCTCAAAAACACGCACGCGATACTGATCCCAGCCGTCATCGAATTTGCCCTTGTATTTGTCCGCCCATTCCTTCGGGACCTGATGTGGGCCATGCGCCGCGCCCGGAGCCCAATACATGAAGAATGGCTTGTCAGGCGTGAACGCTTGGTTCTCACGTAGCCACTTGATGGCATCCGTCGCGATGTCCTCGGAGAGGTGATAACCGGGATGCTCATACTCATGCGGGTCCAGAACCGTGGTGTTGCGCACCAGACGCGGCTCGTATTGCGAAGCCTCGCCCGCGAGGAACCCATAGAAATATTCGAAGCCATAGCCGGTGGGCCAGTAATCGAAGGGGCCTTTCGAGGTCGTCTGCTCGGCGGGCGTATTGTGCCACTTGCCCCAAGCTCCGGTGTTGTAGCCGTAATCCTTGAGTACCTCGGCCACGGTGGCCGCAGACTTCGGGATCGTGCCGCTGAAACCGTCAAAGTCGTTGGCCAGTTCCGCAATCTGACCGTTGGAGATGCGCGTGTGATTGCGCCCCGAGAGCAGCGCTCCGCGCGTGGGCGAGCACATGGCAGTGGAGTGAAATCGATTGAAAGAAATGCCCAGTTGCGCGATCCGCGTTAGCGTCGGCGTGTTGATTTCGCCGCCGTAAGTGGAGGCCTGGCCCGGGCCGACATCGTCCATCAGGATGATAAGGATGTTCGGCGCATTTGCGGGAAGGTGCTTCGGGTCCACACGTTTTTTGTAAATGGAGTCCTGCATCGTCAGCCCGGGAGTCGAGGCAGAGGGTGTCGGCGGGAACGGCAGAACTTCCTGCGCGCCCACGGGGGGCGCGAAGATCGCGCAGATCGCAAGAAAAGTCCATGCTGCGAGAGAGATGCATATCCGGCTTAGACGTCTTCGATCGGGGTTGTTCGTCCCGCCACCAAACATCAGAAATCTCTCTGCAACTTTCACCTTTGCACCCCTCGTCGTTCTAAAGTCACAGTTCGCCGCGCAGCGCTAGCGAAATGTGCGCACAATTCCGTCGCACAGAGCTTCATACTCCGGGATTAAAACTGGATACTTTCACTCGCGCAGGCGAGATGACATTGTCAAAACTTACAGGACCTCGCTGTCGGTCGAGTCGATGCGAACCCTTGGATGATTCGGCTTGAATCGCGGTACCTGTCGTCCGTCCTCGCTTGTGAACCTCAGCCGTCTCCGATAAAGGTTCATCGGACATCGAAGTCAGAACGCAAATTCAGAAGTCTCTAAACGCGACTGGTTCGTGAGGTTTGCGCTGCAGGGCCGGATTTTCGGTACGTTTTTGGAACGCCCATATCTTGTCAATTCTGACAATGGCAGCAGATGACGGCGAGTGACAACATTGGGATCGGTGAGAATTTTTTGCGCTGTACCTACGGCTACGTCGCATTTTACCCGCGCAAGAGGTCAAAGCCGGAGAACGATCCCGGCGATTCGATAGGACGAGCAGAAACACGATCCTAATTTTTCACGAGCCGCCATCCCTCTGGAACGAAAAGCTCAACCGCCTGTCCGGCGACGCGGTTGAACGGAGCGACGAAAATGATCAACAACTTCACAAAACAGTTTCTGGCTTCGGCGCTATCCATCCTGCTACTCATCGGCGCCACACCATTCGAAACTGGAGCTCAGTCAGATCAACCGGGGTATTCGGGACAGGGTGTGCCGTTAACGGCAGCCGAATTACAACAACTGGCCGCACCCATCGCCCTCTATCCGGACTCCTTGGTTGCGCAGGTCCTCGCAGCTGCCACCTTTCCGGATCAGATTGCTGCAGCAGAAGGCTGGTATCAGTATCACAGCAATCTGACCGGCTCAGCCCTGATGGCAGGCGTGGATCAGCAACCGTGGGATCCCGCCGTGAAGGCGCTCTGCCAATTTCCCTCCGTGCTCGGAAACCTGGCGTCGAACCTCACCTGGACTTCTTCGCTGGGAGAGGCGTATCACACGCAGTCAGGTGATGTGATGACTGCCATCCAGGTGTTGCGCGCGAAAGCATACGCTGCGGGCAACTTGAAATCATCGACGCAGCTCGCCGTCGTGCAGCAGTCGCCGCAAGTGATCGTGATTCAACCAGTAAACCCGCAGGTGGTTTACGTTCCCATGTACAACCCCGCGGTGGTGTACGGCTATCCCTACGTGGTTCCAGCATACGTTTACGTCCCGCCTCCCCCCGGCGCCGCAGTGGTGGCGTTCGGAGTCGGCATTGCGGTTGGAGCCATGATGGCGGGCGGCTCCTACGCCTGGGGATACAGCAGTTGGAATTGTGGCTGGCACGGCAGCACTACGGTGGTCTATCACGGCGGCGCATATTACGGTAACAATGCGTGGCATGGCGGGTACTACGGCTCTAGCGCCTCTGCCTATAACGGCTACGGCGGCAGCGCCCACGCGTCCAATGGTTATAACCCGTCCACCGGAACTTACGCGCGCGGCGGCACGGTCTCTAACGGCTACGGCAGCGTAAGTGGCGCTCAAGCATACAACCCACGTACCGGGGCCTCTGCCTCGACGGTGCAAGGCTCCAATGCGTACGGCAGCTATGGGGCTTCGACCGCATCGAAAAATGGCACCACCGTTGACAGCCAGCACCAAACCAACGCTAACGGAACCACTGGGCAGATGCACAGCTCGAACGGCGCGTCCGCTTATGGCGCCACGGGCAAAAACGGCAACAGCGCCGCCGTGGGCCAAACCGCCAATGGCGACAAATATGCCGCGGCCAACGGCAAAACCTACAGCAATACCGGCAGCGGCTGGGACCAGAAGAGCGGAAGCCCGTCGAGCTACAACAAATCCAGTTCGAGCGGCTGGGGGGGCCAGGAGCACAGCGGCGGCTCATCGGCTATGAGCAGTGGAGGCGGCGGATGGAATTCAAGGGCTTCCAGCGCTCGCGGTTCGTCAAGCTACGGTCGTCGCAGGTGATCTCACCGCCATCAGAGTGGTCGCACGCAAGCTTAATTTCTACGCGTTGATGCAGTGCTGAAAGTTCAAGTTTGGAGGATCTCCGTGACGCGAGCAACCCGCAGCACTTCTGTTCTGAGTCACCTTATTCCTCTGGCGATTGTCATTCTCTTTGCCGGATGCAGCAGTTCGTCCACCAAGCCGTCTTACGAGACGTTCGTTTCACCCGACGATGCAGGCAACGCGCTGTTGACTGCGGCAAAATCAGGCGATCCCAATGCGGCAATCGCTGTGTTCGGTCCGGACTCGAAAGACATCGTTGTGACCGGCGATCCCGTGCAGGATAAAAATACCGCCGACCAAGTTGTCGCGGCCTATAGCGCGATGCATCGTTGGCGCACAATGCCCGACGGCTCCCAAACGCTGCTTCTTGGAGCAGACAATTTCCCTTTTCCGATCCCGCTGAAAAAGAATCCCGCAGGTCAGTGGTACTTCGACGTGGCTGCCGGAAGGGAAGAGATTTTACTCCGCCGGATCGGCCGCAACGAACTGGATACCATCGATGTTTGTATGGCGCTGGCGGACGCTCAGTCGCAGTACTACTCGATGCGTCACGACGACGGCAGCACGCACGAGTTCGCCGTGAAATTTATCAGTGACACGGGCAAGCAGAACGGTTTGTACTGGGACTCGCCGGAAGGTCAGCCCAAGAGTCCGCTCGGTCCGCTGGCGGCGTTCGCCACCAACGAGGGCTACACCGTGAAGCCGGATTCGCACGTGCCCTTCCATGGCTACTATTTTCATATGCTCACGCGACAAGGCGCGAACGTTCCCGGCGGCGCGAAGGACTACATCGTGAATGGAAGGATGACAGGCGGCTTCGCCTTCGTCGCCTATCCCGCTGAATACCGCAACTCCGGCGTGATGAC
>Ga0070733_10001057_pt1 | contig 20902 bp, 19 predicted proteins | sample Coa_R1_9_FD_66450 | JGI IMG/M metagenome (GOLD analysis project Ga0070733, IMG submission 66450) | Surface soil microbial communities from Centralia Pennsylvania, which are recovering from an underground coalmine fire - Coalmine... | ecosystem: Environmental > Terrestrial > Soil > Unclassified ... | reverse complement strand
GCTTCCAGCGCGAAGGGCACCTGCGCGGCTACTTCAAGCTGCGCGGCCGCCGCATCGACAACTACCTCTTCGCCCTGCTGCGCGAGGACTACGAGCACCGGCGCCCGCGGCGGTAGCGCGCACGGGGGTACCCCCAGGGGGCACCCAGCCCACTAGCCCTCCATCACCTTCAGCCCCGGGCTCACCGCCAGCCGCGCGGCGGTCGCGCGCTGCACGTCCGCCGCCGTCAGCCCCGGCGCCACCTCCTCGAGCACCAACCCGTCCGGCGTCACCCGGATGTAGGCCATCTCGGTCACGATGGTGTCGACGACGCCGACGCCGGTCAGCGGCAGCGTGCATCTGCTCAGGATCTTCGGCGCGCCGTCGCGGGCGGTGTGCTCCATCGCGGCGATCACCCGCGCCGCCGCCGCCACCAGGTCCATCGCGCCGCCCATGCCTTTCACCATCTTGCCGGGGATCATCCAGTTGGCGATGCTGCCCGCCTCATCCACCTCCATGGCGCCGAGCACCGTCAGATCGATGTGCCCGCCGCGAATCATGGCGAACGACTCGGCGCTCGAAAAATACGAGGTCCCGGCAATCTCGCTCACCGTTTCCTTGCTGGCGTTGATCAGGTCGGAATCCTCCTGCCCCGCGACCGGATACGGCCCGATGCCCAGCATGCCGTTCTCGGATTGCAGGATGACCTCCATTCCCGGCGGCACGTGATTGGCGACCAGCGTCGGCATGCCGATGCCCAGGTTGACGTAGAACCCGTCGCGCAGCTCGCGCGCGATCCGCTTCACGATCCGCTCGCGCTTGTCGGCGTCCGGCCCGGGCCTGGTCATCGCCATCGTGCGCCACCCCTCGCCGGCATGGCCGTCAGCGGCCGTCCTGCCGGCGCACCGTCACCCGTTCGATCCGCTTCTCGTACAGCTCGCCCTGGAAGATCCTCTGCACGTAGACGCTCGGCGTGTGCACCTGGTCCCCGTCCAACTCCCCGACCTCGACCAGCTCCTCGACCTCCGCGATCGTCACCTTGGCCGCGGTCGCCATCATCGGATTGAAGTTCCGCGCCGTCTTGCGGTACATCAGGTTGCCCATGCGGTCGCCCCGCCATGCCTTGACCAGGGCGAAGTCGGCCTTGAGGCCGCGCTCCATCAGGTAGGTGCGGCCATCGAACTCGCGGGTTTCCTTGCCCTCGGCGACCATGGTCCCCACTCCGGTCGGGGTGAAGAACGCCGGTATGCCAGCGCCGCCGGCGCGGATCCGCTCCGAGAAGGTGCCCTGGGGCACCAGGTCGAGCTTGATCGTGCCGTTGAGCACCTTCTCTTCCAGCAGCTTGTTCTCGCCGACGTAGGTGCCGATGTGATGGCGGATCTGCCCCGCCTCCAGCAGCAGGCCGCAGCCGGCGCCGTCGATGCCGACGTTGTTGCTGATGGTGGTGAGGTTGCGCGCGCCCTTGCGCACCAAGGCGCGGATCAGGTTCTCCGGGATACCGCACAGTCCGAACCCGCCGATCATGACGGTCGCACCGTCGAACAGGTCGCGGATCGCCTCGTCCGCATTGGCCACCACCTTGTTCATGACCGGGCGGAGATCTCGCTGGGGAGCACCTGACGAGCGAGCGTAGACAGCGGTTCGGCCGATGTCAAGCCGGCCTCAGAGCATCTCGAGGTTGGCGAAGCGGGCGACCAGCTTGCGTTTGCCGGTCTTGTCGAAAAAGACCGTGATCTTGGCGTCCTCGCCCTGGCCCTCCAGCTCGAGCACCACGCCGTGGCCGAGCGTCGGATGACGCACCCGGCTGCCGCGGCGCAACGGACGCCGGAGCACTGAGGGCTCGGCCGCGGTGTCCGCGGTGTTCGCGGCGTTCCCGCCGTCGCCATCGAGGACCAGCCGGCGCTGGCCGGCCTGGTCCCGGGATGAGGCCTGGCGGCCGCCACCGCCGCCGAAGAACGAGTACACCCCCTGCGCGCGCGCGTCGTAGCGGGGGCCGTCGAACAGCGCCGGGCTCTGGCTCACCGCCAGCAGCTCGTCCGGGAGCTCGGCCAGGAATGGCGACTGCGCCTGATCCTGGTAACGGCCGGCGATGCGCCGGCGGCGGCAGCAGGTCAGGTACAGCCGCTCGCGGGCGCGGGTCATGCCGACGTAGAGCAGGCGCCGCTCCTCCTCGACGTCCTCGGGGGCGCCCTGGGAGTTGAAGTGGGGGAGCAGGCCGTTCTCGAGGCCCGTCACCACCACCGCCCGGAACTCGAGCCCCTTGGCGCTGTGCAGGGTCATCAGCGAGATGCCGCGCTCGGCCTGCCAGGTGTCGAGGTCGCTGACCAGCGAGACATGGTCGAGGAAGGCGGTGAGCAGGTCGGAGTCGCCGCGGTTGTAGCTGTTGGCCTCGGTGAACTGCTGCGCCGCCGACAGCAACTCGCGGATGTTCTCGAGCCGGGCTTGGTCCTCGGGGTCGTCCTGGCGGTAGAGGTCGGCGTAGCCGGTGGCGGCGAGCAGGCGGTCGAGCAACGCCGGCAGCGGCAGCTCGTCGGCCGCCTGCTGCAGGCCGACGATGAGGTCGCGGAAGCGGCGCACGGCGGCCGCGCTGCGCGCCGGCAACGTCCCCAGCTGATCGAGGTGGATCACGTCCCAAAGCGGCTGGCCGAGGTGCAGCGCCTGCTCGCGCAACAGCTCGAGCGTGGACTTGCCGATGCCGCGCGGCGGCTGGTTGAAGATCCGCGCCAGCGAAAAGTTGTCGCGCGGATTGCGCAGCACGCGCAGGTAGGCCACCACGTCCTTGATCTCCGCGCGGTCGTAGAAACGGACGCCGCCGACCAGCGCGTAGGCCACCTCGCGCTTGAGCAGCTCGTCCTCGATGGCGCGGGTCTGGGCGTTGGTGCGCACCAGCACCGCCATGTCGCTGAGCTTGATCTGGCGGGAGAGCCCGCGCAGGGTGTCGACCACCCAGCGCGCCTCCTCGATCTCGTCGGCGGCGCGGTAGAGCTCGACCTTCTCGCCGGCGCCGCGGTCGGTCCACAGGCGCTTGCCCCGGCGGTTGACGTTGTGCGCGATCAGCGCCCCGGAGAGGTCGAGGATGGTCTGCGTCGAGCGATAGTTGCGCTCGAGCTTGCGGACGGTGGCGCCCGGGAACGCCTCCTCGAAGCGCAGGATGTTCTCGAGGTTGGCGCCCCGCCAGCGGTAGATCCCCTGGTCCTCGTCCCCCACCGCGGTGAGGTTGCCGTCGGGACCGGCCAGCTCCTGGATCAGGCGCAGCTGGGCGTGGTTGGTGTCCTGGTACTCGTCGACCAGCAGGTAACGGGTGCGGGCGCGGACCCGGGACCGCACCTCGGCGTCGGCGGCGAGCAGCTTGACGGCGAGCGCGATGAGATCGTCGAAATCGACGCCGGAGGCCTGCATCAGCAGCCCCTGGTAACGCCGGTAGAGGGCGGACACCTTCTTCTCGAAGAAGTTGCTCGCCGCCGACTCGTAGGCGGCCGGCTCGATGAGGCGGTTCTTGGCGGCGCTGATCTGCGCCAGCACCGAGCGCGGCGAGAAGGCGGTCTCCGACAGCCCCTCGGCGCCCAGCGCTTCCTTGATCAGCGCCAGCTGATCGGCGGCGTCGTGGACGGCAAAGTCGCGCTTGACGCCCACCCGCTCGCCGTAGCGGCGCAGCAGCAGCAGCGCGAAGCGATGGAAGGTGCCCACCGAGGCCGGCAGCGGGTGCATCCCGAGCAGCTCCTCCACCCGCTCGCGCATCTCCCCGGCCGCCTTGTTGGTGAAGGTCACGGCGGCGATCTGGCCGGGGTCGACGCCGCGCTCCTCGACCAGCCACGAGATGCGCCAGGTGATCACCCGGGTCTTGCCCGATCCGGCCCCCGCCAGCACCAGCTGCGGGCCCTCGCCGTGAGTGACGGCGGCGATCTGGTCGGGGTTGAGGTGGCGCTCGAGGTCGCGGGCGGCGTGCCGGTTCACCCGCGGAGTCTACCTCCCCCGGGGAATCGGCGGCGCGGCCGGGCGGTTCTCTGTGGTCTGGAACCAACTCCCCTCGAAGAGGGGGTGGGGCGTCCCCTGGCAGGCGCCGCTGACTAGAAACGGAGTCGAATGAAACCTGTAGACATCTTCGAGCAGCTGAGCCAGCGGGTGCTTGGCCAGCAAGAGGCGTTGCGCTACGTCTCGGTGGCGATCTTCAAGCACCTGCAGGGGGAGAAGTACGGCAACCTGCTGCTGATCGGCAACTCCGGCACCGGCAAGACCACCATCATGCGCGGCATCGAGGCGCTCTACGGCGCCTTCGAGGAGCTCGCCGAGTACCGCGTGGTGCTGATCATGAACGCCAACACCTTCGCCACCGAGGACGGGTCGGTGGATACCAGCCGCCTGTTCTCGCGCCTCGAAGAGCGGGTGCGGCAGGTGCTCGGCGCCGGCGCCACCGCCGAGCAGATCGGCCGCCTGATGGAGCGCGCCACCATCTGCCTCGACGAGATCGACAAGGTCTCGGGGGTGATCGGCGGCAAGCCCTACGTCACCGGCATCAACATCCAGCAGGCGGTCCTCACCCTGATCGAGGGCGAGCGGGTGCCCTACCGCATCACCGCCCCGACGTCGGCGGCCGGCCTGACTCAGGCCAGCACCGTCTGGGTGGACACCGGCAAGATGCTGTTCCTCTGCGCCGGCGCCTTCGAGACCCTCTACGACCAGGTCTTCGCCCGCGTCGTATCGCCCAAGAGCGGCATCAAGCTGCCAACCGTCACCACCTACATCGACGGCAAGGTCTCGATCCGCGAGTACTTCACCCTGCGCCACCACTTCCGGCCGGAGGACCTCTTCGAGTACGGCATGCAGCCGCAGTTCCTGTCCCGCTTCGACAACGCGGTGATCCTCGAGGACCTCAACGCCGCCCTGCTGTCGCGCATCTTCAGCGAGCCCGAGGACGGCGTGCTGCGCATCTCGCAGCGCTTCTTCGGCCGGCAGGGCATCGAGCTCGAGGTGACCGAGCAGGCGGTGCAGCGGATCGCCGAGGAGGCGGCCAAGAGCAGCCGCATCGGCGCCCGCGCCCTGAAGTCGATCTACGGCCGGATCATCAAGCCTTTCGAGTTCGACCCCTTCGCACGCCCCGAGGTGCAGCCCAACGGCGCCGGCCACCGCCTGGTCATCGACGACGGCCTGGTGGCGGCGGCCCTCAAGCCGCCCATATGATCCCGACGATCCCGCCGGCGGCGATCGCGGACATCGTCGAGCGGCTGCGCAGCCGCCACGGCGACGGCCAGGCGGAGCGGATCCGCCGCGGCGTCGAGCAGCTGGCCGCCTGCTGGTGGCCGGAGGACGGCGACGCCGACGAGCTGGGCGCCTTTTGCGAGGCGGCTTTCCAGGCCGACCCGGTGGAGCTCGAGCGCAGCTGCCGCCGGCTCGAAGAGGTGCTCGAGCAGGTGGACGGGCGGCTCCACGAGGTCCGCCGCGAGCTGCTGGCGCCGATCGAGACCGAACGCGGCGCGGCGGCGCCGGTCACCGCCGTGGATGCGCTGCTGGTCCACCTGGACCTGGCTCCGCACGTCGACGAGGATCTCTTCCGCAACCGCGTCGCCGGCTTCGCGCTGCTGAACTTCCCGGTCCATACGCTGCGCCAGCGCCTGGCCGAGAGCGCCGGCTGGGACCGCGCCGCCTGGGCGCGCTCGCGGATGATGGACCGCTTCGCCAGCCGGGTGCCGGCGGCGGTGGCACAGGCGGCGAACCGCGCCGGAACCGCCGCCGAGGAGTACGTCTCCACCTACAACCTCCGCCTGGACCGGCTGATCACCCCGCGCGGCGAGCGGCTGTTCCCGGAAGGGCTGCGGCTGATCAGCCACTGGGGGCTGCGCGACGAGCTGGCGGCCCACTACGCGGACCCCGACGCCGCCGGAGCGCTGGCGCGCCAGCGGCTGATCCTGCGGGTGATGGAGCGCATCGTGCGTCAGGAGATCCCGGCGGCGGTGATCGACAACCCCAAGCTGCTCTGGGAGCCGGAGGCCAACACGGTGCTGCCGCTCGCGGCCGGCGCGGACGGGGCGGACGCAGGGTCGTCGCCAATCGCGACACTCCCGGCAGGTCGAGAGCCGGACCGGCGCTACGAGCAGCTGCTCGCCATCTTCCGCAGCCAGCTGCCGGTCGATCCCTACACTCCGACCGCGCCGACCCTGCCGGCGCGCCGCTTCGAGCTCGGGCGCCAGATCCCGGAGGAGGAGGTCGAGGCGCTGCTGCTGACGGTGCTGGAGGCGCCGGAGGTCGACGAGCTGGCCCGCCACATCGCCGGCCGCCTCGGCCGGCCGCTCGAACCGTTCGATATCTGGTACTCGGGTTTCAAGGCCCGCGGCCGCCACGGCGAGGCGGAGCTCGACGCCCGGGCACGGGCCGCCTTTCCGACCGCCGGCGCCTTCCAGGCGGCGCTGCCGGATCTGCTGGCGCGGCTGGGGTTCTCGCCCGAGCGGGCGGCGTGGCTGGCCCACCGCGTCGTGGTCGATCGAGCGAAGGGCGCCGGTCACGCCCTCGGCGCGGTGCGGCGCGGCGATCGCTCCCACCTGCGCACCCGGGTGGGCGAGGCCGGCATGGACTACCAGGGCTACAACGTCGCGATGCACGAGCTCGGGCACAACGTCGAGCAGGTGTTCTCGCTCGACGGCATCGATCACTGGTGGCTGGCCGGGGTGCCCAACAATGCCTTCACCGAGGCCTTCGCCTTCCTCTTCCAGGAGCGCGACCTCGAGCTGCTGGGTCTGGCCACCGCCGCCGCCGACCGCCACGCCCCTGCCCTGGCGACGCTCTGGAGCACCTTCGAGATCGCCGGCGTGTCGCTGGTGGACATGCGCGTCTGGCGCTGGCTCTACGCCCACCCGGAGGCCACGCCGGCGGCGCTGCGCGAGGCGGTGCTGGCCATCGCCCGCGAGGTGTGGGACCGCTTCTTCGCGCCGCGCCTGGGCCATCCCGGCTGCGAGCTGCTGGCGATCTACTCCCACATGATCGCCTACTCCCTCTACCTGCCGGACTATGCGCTGGGGCACATCGTCGCCTTCCAGCTGGCGGCCCGCCTGCGGCAGGTCGAGACCGCGCCGGGCGCGCCGCCGGACGCCGTCGGCGCCGAGCTCGAGCGCATCGCCCGCCAGGGGCGCCTGACGCCCGACGCCTGGATGCGCGGCGCCGTCGGCGGCCCGGTCTCGGCCCGCGCGCTGCTCGACGCGGCGCGGCAGGCGCTGGCGGCGGCAGCTTCCGCCGCTCAGGCGCAGTAGCGGGTCAGGGCCTGGCGGTCGCGGACGTGGATGCGGTGATCGGAGTCGACGGCGATGTAGCCGTGCTGCTTGAACTCGACGATCGCCTGGTTCACCCGCTCGCGGGAGGCCCCGACCACCTCGCCGAGATCGCTCTGGGTGAGCCGCAGGTGGATCTTGACCTCGCCCGCCGCGCCGGCCCCGGCGCCCGGGGCGGAGCGGCCGTAACGGTCGGCCAGCGCCAGGATCTGGCGTGCCACCCGGCCGGGCACGTCGAGCGTGCACAGCGCTTGGATCTGCTCGTTGGCGAAACGCAGGCGTTGCGACAGCAGGCGCACCAGGTTGTTGGCCAGCGGCGCCATGTCGCGCAGGCAGGCCTGGAAGGAGACGCGGTCCATCCATAGCAGCCGCGACAGCTCGGTGGTCACCACGTTGGCCGAGCGGCCGGCGCTGTCCACCAGGCTCATCTCGCCCACCGTGTCCCCGGGGCCCAGGAAGGCGAGGATCACCTCGCGGCCGTCGGCCCGGCTGACGTAGATCTTCACCGTTCCTTCGAGCAGGACGTAGACCACGTCGCCGGGCTGATCGGCGGTGATGAAATGGGTGCCGGCGGGCACCGTGGCAGCGCGCAGGAGCTGGTTGAGCTGGGCGAGCCGATCGGCCTCCAGCCCTTGGAAGAGCTCGAGATCGCGCAGCTGACTGGAGTCGGCGACGGCGCCCATGGCTACGGCCGGTGCGGCCGGTGGAGCCGGAACGGCCATCCTATTTCAGCATCGGCGCTGCACATTATAGCCGCCGAGCAGCGACGCGAGCACCTCGACCCCGCGATCGACCACCGCCGGCGGCGCGGACGTGAAGCACAGCCGGACGTGGGTCGGATAGGGACCGAAGCTCGGCCCCGGGGCGAGGAACAGGCCGCGCTCCACGCAGGCTTCGAGGAACCCTTCCAGGCCCCTTTCATCCAGGCGATCGGCGACGTCGAGGAAGAGGAAGGTGCTGCCGCCAGGGGCAGGCAGCCCGAGGCGCGCCGCGACGCGCTCGCCGGTTTGCCGGTACTGCTCCCGTGCCTGCGCGAGCCATTCCCTGCCGGCATCGCCCAGCACCTTGACCGCGGCGAGCTGGGAGGCCGTCGGCGTGCTGTAGAAGCTGTGCAGGCCCACCTTGCGCAGCTCCGGCATGGCCGCGGCGGGACCGATCACGTAGCCGCAACGGTTGCCGGCCATGCCGAAGGCCTTGGAGAACGAATGGACGGCGAAGGTGCTCTCGGGCGCCAGCGGCCGGACGTAGGTGTGCTCGCCGGCGTAGACATAGTCCTCGTAGACCTCGTCGGCCAGGATCCAGAGACGGCGGCGCTGGGCCCAGGCGACCAGCGCCTCGACCACCGGCCGCGGGATCACCTGCCCGGTCGGGTTGCTCGGCGTGTTGAGGTAGAGCGCCACCGAGCGCTCGCGCAGGCTGGCCTCCACCAGCTCGACGGCGGTCTCCGGCGAGTCGGCGACGCCGAAGAACGGGACGTCCACGGGCACGCCGTGGAACGAGCGGACGATCCCCGAGATCAGCGGCCAGTGAGGCGCGAGCACCAGCACCTCGTCGCCGGGGCGCAGGATGGCGCCGGCCACCGCCCCCAGGCCGCCGGTGGCGCCGGTCGCCGCCAGCACGTTCTCGCGCTCGGTGGCGACGCCGGTGCGCTGCCGCGTGCGCTCGACGACGGCATCGAGCAGGGCCGGCAACCCCTGCGGCGGCGCATAGCGGTGCATGCCCGGCCAGGCGGCGACCGTCAGGTCCTCCATGCGGCAGCCCACCGGCGGCTCCATCCAGGTGTCGCCCACGTGCAGCGGGTAGACCTCGCCCGGAAAGCTGGCCAGGCGGTGCGCCAGCGCCGAGTAGACGGCGCCGGAGATGTCGGCGACCGATGGCGAGAAATTCGGGAAGCGGGGCATGGCGAAGGCGCCCATGGTACCCCAGGACGGCGGCAGGCCGCGGCACGCCGGATACCCGGAGATTCCGCCTTAGGGGGACGGCCCCTTCCCACCATGAAATGCAGAGTATAAAATACGTAAGAACGATAAGGGCGTCACCCCTTGCATACGAGAGAAAGACCGGGATAGGGTATAATTTCTCGTTCACTTCCTCAGGGGAACCCATTGCGCCGATGATCGCCCACGGCCGCCGCGAAGCACCCATGGCCGCCGATGACCGCCCGCTGCGCTGGGGGCTTGCGCTGACCCTGGCGCTGGTGGCCTTGGCGCTGTTCTACGTGCAGGCCCTGGAGAGCTCGCGCAGCGTCGGGCGCCGGATCGGCTACGACCTCACCAACCTGCCGGATGGCGGGCGCGTCGACGCCGTGACCCCCGGGTGGCCCGCCGACATCGCGGGCCTGCGCGCCGGCGACCGGATCATCAGCGTCGACGGCGCCCCGCTGCACGGCAAGCTCTCCTACGGCGCCGCGGCCAGCCGCTTCCGGGCGGGCCGGCCGGTGCGCTTCCGGCTGGTGCGCGGCGACCGGCTCCTCGACGTCACCCTACGGCCGGGCACGCCGTTCCCGCTCTTCGCCTTCCTGTTCAACGCCGTCACCGCGCTCGGCTTCCTGGCGGTCGCGCTGCTGGCGCTCAGCCAGAGCCTGACCGACCCGCGCACTCGGCTGTTGCTGGGGTTCTCGATGGCGGTGGCGATCGAGCTGCTGCTGCCCAACACCGTCGTGCCGGTGATCGGGCACAGCTGGGTGAACACCTGGGCGACCTGTGTCTTCTACCTGCTCACCTGCGCCGAGTTCGGGCTCGAGCTGCACCTCGCCTCGCTGATCCCCGACCGTCCGGCCTGGCTGCGGCGGCGCCCCTGGGTGGTGCCGGTCTATTACGTGGCCGGGCTCTGCGCCGGCATCGCCTGGTGCGCCACCTACCTCAGCGACGAGCGGCTCGGCGCCTATGCCCTGCCGTGGACCAGCGGCCAGGCGGATGCCTGGTTCAACGAGTTCGGCCTGCCGTTCTGGGCGCTGGCGGTCTCGCTCCTGCTGGCCAGCCAGGCGCTGCGCCACCCGGAGCCGCGCGGCCGCCACCAGGCGGGGCTGGTGCTGTCGGCGACCGTGGCCTGGTTCCTGTTCACCCTGTATGCCTCGATCCTGACCTTCATCGGCCATCCGCTCCCGAGCTGGTTCGCCGCCGTGCAGACCCTGGTCCTGCTCTGCTTCCCGGTGGCGCTGTTCGCCGCGGTGTTCCGCTTCCACCTCTTCGACATCGAGCTGGCGGTGCGTCGCGGCCTCATCTACACCACCCTGAGCGGCGCGCTGGTGCTGGTGTTCTACGGCGCCCTGGGCGCCATCTGGCTGCTGTTCCCGCCGGCGGTGGCCGGCGCGGCGGCCGGCCGCCAGTCCCCCTGGCGGGTGGGCATCGCCATGCTGCTGCTCGGCCTGCTCTTCGCGCCGCTGCGGCGGCTCACCCACCGTCTCATCGACCGGCGCTTCTTTCCCGAGCGCGACGAGCTGCGGCGGCGGTTGATCGCCCTGGCCGGCGAGCTGCCGGCGCTGGGCAAGCTGCCGCGCATGGGCCGCCATCTGGTGGCGCGGCTCACCGCGATCTTCCAGTCGCGCTCGGCGGTGCTGCTCATCGCCAATCCCGAGAGCGGTCTGCTGAAGGTGCTGGCGGCCACCGGCGACGGCTGGCAGGATGCCGAGCGGTCGCTGCTGGTGGCGCTCGACGACCCCGGCATCGAGCTGCTGCAACGTGCTTCACGGCCGGTCGCGACGCAGCTGCTCGCGGCACGCAGCAGCCTGCTCGCCCACCGGCTGCGCGGCCTCGACGGGCCGGGGCTGGGGGTGCCGCTGCTCAATCAGCAGCGCCTCATCGGGGCGCTGGTGGTCGGCGCCAAACACGACGGCCAGCCTTACCCGTCCGAGGAGCAGGACCTGCTCACCCTATTGGCCCACCACGTCGCCAGCGTGTTCGAGAACGCCCGCCTCTTCGAGTCCGCCACCTACGAGAGCCTGACCGGTTTGCTGCGGCGCGAGGCGATCCTCGAGCAGCTCGACCGCGAGCTCGAGCGTGCCCAGCGGTACGGCCGGCCGCTCACCCTGGCGATGGCCGATCTCGACTACTTCAAGGAAGTCAACGACCGCCACGGACACCTGGCCGGCGACACCCTGCTCAAGGCGATCGCGCAGGCGGCTTCCGATGGGCTGCGCTCGACCGACTGGATCGGCCGCTACGGCGGCGAGGAGTTCCTGGTGGTGCTGCCCGAGACCGACATCGCCGGCGCCGCCAGCGTCGCCGAGAAAATCCGCTCGCAGGTGCAAACGGCGTCGGTGCCGATGGCGGACGGCAGCTTGGCGCAGGTCACCATCTCGATCGGTCTCGCCTCGCTGCGGGACGGCCATCGCCGCGACGAGCGCCTCACCGCCCGCGACCTCATCGCGGCCGCCGACCGCTCGCTCTACGAAGCCAAGAACAAGGGGCGCAACCGGGTCTATCCGCTGGTGGCGTAGCGATGGATTTCCTGCTGACCGAGGTGCGCCGGCTGCCCCAGGAGCGGCGACTGCGCCTCACCTGGAGCGACGGTCACTCCGCCGAGTACGACTACGACTATCTGCGCGGCTGGTGTCCGTGCGCCGGCTGCCAGGGGCACACCGGCCTGGCCATCCGCTTCCAGCCGGCCGCCGGGCCGGTGGCCGCCGACGCGATCCAGCCGGTGGGCAACTATGCGATCTCCATCGGCTGGTCGGACGGCCACTCGACCGGCATCTACCGCTTCGACTTCTTGCGCCAGGTCTGCCCCTGCCCGATCTGCGCCGAGGGCGGGGTGAAGACGGTCGTCGACGGCGGCTGAAGCGCTTCGAGTCCCAGCCAGAGCGCCAGATCGCTCTCCGTATTCAGGTTCAGGAACAGCTCGGCGGGCGGCCCGAAGCGGCGCAGGCGCTCGCCTTCCAGATAGTGCACCGCGAGCGCGGCGCCCTCGGCGAGGCGGTGTGGCGCCGTGACGCCGCGCGCGACGGCTGCCGCCAGGGCGGCGAGCGCCGCCGGCCGGTAGAGCGCGCACAGCGGCTCGAGCCCGCGCTCCCAGCGCGGCACCACCCAGTCGGCCTCGGCTTGTAACCCGGACCCGCCTGCCAGCTCCGCGAGCAGCGCCGCCGGCACGCGCGGCAGGTCGCATGCCAGCACCAGCAGCGGCTGCCCGGGCCAGGCGCGCGCGGCGCCCAGGATGCCGGCCGCCGGTCCCGCCCCGGGTCCGTCCGGCAGCGATTGCAGGTCCGGCAGCAGACCGCGGCCGCCGTCGGCGATCACCACCCGCGCGCAGACGCCGAGCAACCGGCGCGCCGCTCGGGCCGGCAGGGTCTCGCCGCCGGCGCTCAGGATCGCCTTGTCCCGACCCATGCGACGCGAGGCGCCGCCCGCGAGCACCACGCCCACCGCGGCGGGGGCGGCGGGGGCGGCGGGCGTGGCGGGCGTGGTAGCATCCCCGCCCGGTTGCGCTGGCAAAGGAGGAACCCCCATGGTCGGAAGCTTAGCTCTTGTCGTCGCCCTGCTGGCGGCCGTCGCGCCGGCGGCCAAGCCGCACCCCAAGGTCACGCTCGATACCACCAAGGGCAAGATCGTGATCGAGCTGTACCCGGAGAAGGCGCCGAAGACGGTCGACAACTTCCTCAAGTACGTCAAGGCGGGCCACTACGACGGCACGATCTTCCATCGCGTCATCGCCGGCTTCATGATCCAGGGCGGCGGCTACGACGCCAGCGGCGCGGAGAAGCCGACGCGGCCGCCGATCGACAACGAATCCAATCTCGGGTTGTCGAACGCCCGCGGCACCATCGCCATGGCACGCACCGGCGATCCCAACAGCGCCACCGCCCAGTTCTTCATCAGCGTGGTGGACAATTCGCGGCTCGACTATTCGAGCTCGCCGCAGCGCTGGGGCTACACCGCGTTCGGCCAGGTCGTCCAGGGCATGGACGTGGTCGACGCCATCGCCGCGGTGCCGACCAGCCAGCCTGGTGACAAGCCGGTCGCGGCGGTGTCGATCCGCAAGGCGTCGGTCACGCCGTAAGCGGTGACCGCGGCGCCGGATCCTTCGCCGTCCGGGCCGCCGGCCGTGCAGCCGCTCGGCGGGCTGGCGCTGGACGATGTCGGCGACGGCCTGCCGTTGCTGCTGCTGCACGGCTTTCCGCTGTCGCGGCGGATGTGGCGCCCACAGCTCGCCGGCCTGGTCCGCGGTTGCCGGCTGCTGGCACCGGACCTGCCGGGTTTCGGCGCCACGCCGCCCTGGCCGGCGGCCGCGGCCGCCGGGGAAGGGGAACGCGGCCCGGCCGGCGGCGGGCCGGCGGCGGTCTGCGGGATGGAGGACATGGCGGCCGCGACGGTCGGGCTGCTCGACGCGCTCGGTATCGCGGCCGCGGTGGTGTGCGGGCTGTCGATGGGCGGTTACGTCGCGCTGGCGCTCTACGAGCGCCACCCCGAGCGGGTGCGCGGCCTGGTGCTGGCCGACACCCGCGCCGGCGCCGACGACGAGGCCGGGCGGCAGCGGCGGCTCGAGTCGGCGGCAGCGGTCGAGAGCCGCGGTCTGGCGCAGCTGGCGGACGCCCTGATCCCCAAGCTGGTCCCACCTGGCACCCTGGCGTCGAGCGCCGAGCTGGTGGCCTGGCTGCGGCGGGAGATCGAGGGGGCATCCGCGGCCGGCGTCGCCGCCGCCCAGCGCGGCATGGCGGCGCGTCCCGACCGGACGTCGCTGCTGGCGCGGATCGCCGTCCCCACCTTGATCGTCGTCGGCGAGGAGGACGAGATCACGCCGCCGGCGGTCAGCGCCGCGATGAGCGAGCGCATCCCGGGCGCCCGCCTGGTGACCATCGCCGGCGCCGGACACCTCTCGAACCTCGAACGGCCGGAGGCCTTCAACGACGCCGTGCGCGAATTCCTGGATGGACTTCCCGGATCCGGCTCAGGCGTGAGCCGGCGGCCGCTCGCGCGGTGAGGCCGTCAAGCGGGTACAGGCGGATCTGGCGATCCGGAGGGATGGTGCCGAAGACCGGACTCGAACCGGCACGGGTTACCCCACACGCCCCTCAAACGTGCGCGTCTACCAATTCCGCCACTTCGGCGCGGTGAGCATTCTAGCAGGACCGCCCCACCTCCGGGTCGGTCGGACGATTCTCGTCGGTCGCCGGTCGCCGGGGCGCCACTACCGAGGCGTGCCGGGCGGCGGCGCGGCCGGCGCCGGCTGCGACGCCGGCGCCTTGGAGGCCGCCGGGGGCGGGGTCGGCGCGGGAGCCGTCGGCGATGGCGCCAGCGGCGCGGCCTTGGGGCCACCGGTGGGAGCCGGGGAGACAGGCCTCGCCGGGGCGGCCGTCGGCTTGCCGGTGGCGGCGCCGGTGTCGCGCATCACCGAGGAGTTGCCACCGAACCGCGGCAGGCCGATCACGACGGTGGTGATCACGAAGATGATGAACGAGGTCACGGTCAGCTTGTGCAGGAAGGTCGTCGCCCCGCGGGAGCCGAAGGCGGTCTGGGTGCTGCCGCCGCCGAAGACCGAGAGATCCGCGCCCTTGCCCTGCTGCAGCAGGACGACCAGGATCAGGAAGATGCAGACCATCACGTGCAACGTGTACAGCAGATAGATCACGGATCGAGGCCTCCACAGGGAGAAACGCGCGTTGCGGGACCTGCAACCCCCCGCATCCCACCGATGGTCGTGTGCAGCCGTCTCGCGCCGCTGGATCGAAGGGGAGGGCCGGTCAACCGGAGCACGCTATGATAGCAAGGAACTGCCGCGGGTCAAGGCTCGCCCCCCCGACCAGGAATCCGTCCACGTCCGGCTGCGCGATCAGCCCGGCCGCGTTGCCCGGAGTCACCGACCCGCCGTAGAGCAGGGTGACCGCCGCCGCATCGTCGCCGGCGGCACCGGACGCCGCCGCGCGCAGGAACCGGTGAACCTCCTGCGCCGTCTCGGGGCTGGCGGTCAGGCCGGTGCCGATGGCCCATACCGGCTCGTAGGCGATGACCAGGGCCACCGGCGGCCCCGGATGCGCGGCGAGACCACTCCGCAGCTGCCGCTCCAGCACGGCGAGGGTCTCGCCGGCGTCGCGCTGCTCGCGGCTCTCGCCCACGCACAGCAGCGGCGTGAGACCGTGCCGCGCCGCCGCCGCCACCTTGAGGCCGACCAGCTCGTCGCTCTCGCCGTGGTCGCGGCGCCGCTCGCTGTGGCCACAGAGCGCCCAGCGGCAGCCGGCGTCGACCAGCTGCGGCCCCGAGACGTCGCCGGTGTGCGCCCCGCGATCGGCGGGATGAAGATCCTGCGCCCCCACCGTCACCGCGCTGCCCGCCAGCTCGCGCGCCACCGCCGCCAGCAGCGGGAAGGACGGGAACAGGACCACCTCGGGGACCGGAGCCACCGCGCCATCCGCAACGAACGCGGTGACCTCGACGGGCGCAAGGGGCGCGGCGGCCACGGGCGGGGCGGCGGGCGCAAGCGGAACCGGCCGCGCCGGGCGCTCGTCCAGGCCGCGGCGCAGCTCGTTGCAGAACCTTGCCGCTTCGGCGCTCAGCAGATGCATCTTCCAGTTGCCGGCGACGATCCGCCGGCGCCCCCCGCCGCCACCCGCGCCGCCCCCACGACCGGCGCCGCCGCTCATGGCCGCCGCTCCAGCACCGCCACTCCGGGCAGCTCCTTGCCGGCCAGGAACTCCAGCGAGGCGCCGCCGCCGGTCGAGACGTGCCCGATGCGATCGAGGACTCCCGCCTGGCGGGCCGCGGCCACGGTCTCGCCGCCGCCGATCACCGAGAAGCCGCGGCAGGCGGCGAGCGCCTGCGCCACCTCCCGCGTCCCGGCATCGAAGGGCGGCCGCTCGAAGACACCCAGCGGACCGTTCCAGAACAGCGTGCGCGCCCCGGCGATCGCCGCCGCGAAGCGTCGCCGGCTCTCGGGCCCGATGTCCACCGCCTTCATCGCCGGCGGCACCCGCTCCGCCGGCACCGTCTCGATGCGCCCCGGCGCCGCCAGGTCGTCGGTCACCACCAGATCGACCGGCAGCTCGACCGCGACGCCGCCGGCGCGCGCCCGTGCGAGGATCTCGCGCGCCAGTTGCAGCCGGTCCGGCTCCACCAGCGAGGCCGCCAGGTCGTGACCCTGGGCGGCCAGGAAGGTATTGGCCATGCCTCCTCCCACCAGCAGCAGGTCGAGGCGGGGGAGCAGGTTCGCCAGCGTGTCGATCTTGCCCTCGATCTTGGCGCCGCCGAGCAGCGCGGCGAAGGGGCGCTCGGGCTCGCCGAGCAGCCTGCCGAGGCCCGCCACCTCTCTTTCCATCAGCCGTCCGGCGGCCTTGCGCGGCAGCCGCTCGGCGATCCCCACCACCGAGGCGTGGGCGCGATGGGCGCTGCCGAAGGCGTCGTCGACGTAGGCGTCGGCAAGGGCGGCGAGCTGGGCGGCGAAAGCGGGATCGTTGGCGGTCTCGCCGGCGTGGAAGCGCAGGTTCTCGAGCAGCAGCACCCGCCCCGGAGCCAGCGCCGCCACCGCCGTCACGGCCGGCTCGCCGACGCAGTCGGCGGCAAACCCGACCTCCTCGCCCAGCAGCCGGGCCAGCGCCAGCGCCGCCGGCCGCAGGCTGTAGCGCGGCTCGGGCGCGCCCTTCGGCCGTCCGCAATGCGAGGCCAGGACCAGGCGGCCGCCGGCAGCCGCCAGCTCGCGCAGGGTCGGCAGCGACTCCTCCAGCCGGGTCGCGTCGAGCACCTCGCCCGCCGCCGACAGCGGCACGTTGAAGTCGACGCGCACGAACACGCGCTGGCCCGCGAGCTGGTCGAGGCCGAGGTCGGCAAGCGTCAGCAGGTCGGTCATCGACGTGGCTCCCTCCCGGACCGGCGGCCCGTTACTCTATCAGGCGCTGTCCCTCCCCGGACCCGCGCCGGCACTTGTCTGTAGCGGGTGCTCCAGCCCTGCGGTGTTTGCCGAGTCGCCGTGGCGCGGCGCCGCCGGCGGCGGGTGGCGTCGAGCCGCCAGGCTGGGGGATGATGGGGCGACCCGAGCGAGGAGAAACGATCATGGAAATGTCGAACTACTGCGCTGCCTACGAAGCCAGGAACTTCCGGAAGTATCCCGACTGGAGCGAGAACGCGGCCAACGTCCGCAAGGACAAGCAGGAGGTCGGCGGTAAGGAGGTCGAGGTCGAGCGCCAGCTCGACGACGACTCGATCCTCTATCTGCACGACAGCTACATCGTCACCGACGGCATCTACAAGGACGAGAACGTCATCTTCGAGAACGTCACCGACGAGTGGAAGCGCTTCTGCCACGAGACCCTGAGCTTCGAGATCCCGGTCTACGAGCCGATCGAGATCCCCAGGGCGCCGGAGGCCGAGGGTCAGCCGGCAGCGGAGGCGCCCCCCGCCGAGGCGCCGCCGGCCGCCGCCCCCGGCGCCAGCGGCGGGTAGGGATCCGATCACCGCCGCCGCCACCTGTCGCGTAGACTCGGACGATGGCGCGGCCGCTGGTCCTCGGCATCGAGACTTCGTGTGACGACACCGCCTGCGCCGTCCTGGACGGCGAGGGGCGGGTCCTGTCGTCGGTGGTCTCGAGCCAGCTCGCCGTTCACCGTCCCTACGGCGGCGTGGTGCCGGAGATCGCGTCGCGGGAGCACCTCGCGAACTGGCTGCCGGTGAGCGCGGAGGCGCTGGCGGGGGCCGGGATCGTCGCCGCCGAGCTGGACGTCGTGGCCGCGACCCGCGGGCCGGGCCTGGTGGGAGCGCTGCTGGTGGGCCTGACCCTGGGCAAGGCGCTCGCGTACGCGCTCGGGCGCCCCTTTCACGCCGTGCATCATCTCGAGGGCCATCTCTACTCGCCCTTTCTCCATCCGGGGACGGGCGCCGCGGCGCTGCCCGCTGCCGCGCCACCGCCGCGCTTCCATGGACTGGTGCTCTCCGGCGGCCACAGCAGTCTCTTCGCGGTCCGGGACGGCCGCATCGAGACTCTGGGCGAAACCCGCGACGACGCTTTCGGCGAGGTCTTCGACAAGGTCGGCAAGCGCATCGGATTGCCCTACCCGCAGGGTCCGCGGGTCGACGAGCTGGCCGAGCGCGGCGATCCCTCGGCCTACCGGCTGCCGGTGCCGGCCTGCGGCGAGACTCTCGACTTCTCCTTCTCCGGCCTGAAGAGCCAGGCCCTGACCGAGATCGAGCGGCTCGAGCGCCGGCTCGGTCCCCTGGACGGCGGAACCGCGGCAGGCGGCGGCCCGGGGTCTGGTGCCGGAAGGCCGGCCGGTGGATCGGCGGAAGGGCCGGCGGAAAGGCCGGCGGCAGGGCAGGTGGGAGAGCAGACGGGAGACGTGGCGGGAGGGCGGCAGACGGGAGACGTGGCGCCCGGCAACTTACCGCAGCCGGTGCTGGACCTCCTCGCCGCCTTTCGCGCCGCCGCCGTCGCCCAGGTGCTGGACCGCCTCGACCGCTTGGACCGGCTCGACCGCCTCGGCCGCCTGGACCGGCCCGATCCGGGGCGGTCCGCCGGCGAGGGCGGCGCCCCGGCAGGCGGCGCGCTGCTGGCGGTGTCGGGCGGGGCCGCCGCCAACCGGCTGCTGCGGCGCGCGCTGCCGGTGTGGAGCGCCGGCCACGGCCGCGAGCTGCGCCTGGTGCCGCTGGCTTACGCCGGCGACAACGCCGCGATGATCGCCCATGCCGCGCTGCTGCGGCAGGCCCGCGGTCTTGCCGACGACCCGTTCGCCGCCGAGGCGGAAAGTCGCATCCCGCTCGATCAGCTCGGCTTCGACCGTTGATTCAGCGCAATTGACGCCGAAGCGCCGACGTTCGTTCGGCTTTGCTACGCTGTTGCCGACGAAGTGCTTGCAATCGCTTTTCGGGTCAGCTATCGTCTCTCTCCGGGAGGAAAATGCGCATGATCGACGCTACCGACCGCGAGATCCTGACGATCCTTCAGCAGAACGCCCGCGTTTCGAACGCCGAGATCGCGCGGCAGATCCACATGGCGCCGTCGGCGGTGCTGGAGCGTATCCGCAAGCTCGAGAGCCGCGGCGTGATCAGGGGCTACGAGGTGCGAATCGATCCCGAGGCCCTGGGCCTCAACCTCCTCGCCTATATCTTCGTGCGCACCCGAGACATCGGCGGCGAGCTGAGCACCGGTGAGATGCTGGCCCGGATCGACGAGGTGCAGGAAGTCCACCATCTCGCCGGCGAGGACTGCTTCCTGGTCAAGGCGCGGGTCCGCGACGCTCGCAGCCTGGGGCGGCTGCTCCGCGAGCGCTTCGCCGCCAGCGCCAATCTCACTTCGACCCGCACCACCATCGTGCTGGAGACCTTGCACGAGACCACCCACCTGCCGCTCGACGCCGGCCCGCTGGATGCCGGCACCGCCATCGACCTGGCGGCGGCTGGCCGGACCGCCGCCGAGACGGCAGCCGCCGCGGCAGCCCTCGAAACCGCCGGCGACCACCACGCCGCGGCGCTCGTCACCCTGGCGGGGGAGGTCCCGTGACCGCCGAACGAGCGGGCACCGCGGCAGCCGCGGCCGGCACCGGCACCTCACCCGCCGCGGCAACCTCGGCCGCCGCGAAGATAGCGCTCGCGGCGGCGCCCGCAACCATGGCGCCGACCGCGCCCACGGCGTCGGCGAACGCTCCCGCCGCCGCCGCGGCGCCGATGCTGCACGTCGCCATCGCCCTGGTCACGGTCTACGTGCTGTGGGGCTCGACCTACCTGGCGATGCGCCTGGCGATCGCCACCATCCCGCCCTTCACCATGGCCGCCACCCGCCACTTCACCGCCGGCGTCCTGCTCTACGCCTTCGCCCGGCTGCGCGGCGCCCCGCGGCCGCGGCTCGAGCACTGGCGCTCGACGGCGATCATCGGCGGCCTGCTGTTGCTGCTCGGCAACGGCGGCGTGGTGTGGGCGGAGCAGCGGGTGAGCTCCGGCATGGCGGCCTTGCTGATCTGCTCGGAGCCGATGTGGATCGTGCTGTTCGCCTGGCTGCGACGCGGCGGCAGGCGCCCCGGGCCGCGCGTCGTCGCCGGCCTGCTGGTCGGGATGGCCGGCCTGGTGCTGCTGGTGCGGCCCGGTCACGCCGGCGGCGCCGCCGTCGATCGGCTGGGCGTGGTGGCGGTGCTGATCGCGTCGGTCAGCTGGGCGGCGGGCTCGCTGTACGTCCAGCGCGCCACGCTGCCGAGATCGCCGCTGCTCGCCACCGCCATGCAGATGCTGTGCGGCGGCGTCCTGCTCTTCGCCGCCGGCGCGCTGACCGGCGAGCCGGCGCACCTGGCGCTGTCGCAGGTGTCCACCGGCTCGGCGCTGGCGGTCCTGTATCTGATCGTCTTCGGCTCGCTGATCGGCTTCACCGCCTACACCTGGCTGCTGCGCTCGGCTTCGCCGGTCCTGGTGTCGACCTACGCCTACGTCAACCCGGTGGTGGCGGTGTTCCTCGGCTGGGCGATGGCGCACGAGCCGGTCACGGCCGGCATGCTGGCCGGCGCCGCCATCATCCTCGGCGGCGTGGCGCTGATCACCAGCGCTTCTGCCGGCGGCGCCGCGCGCCAGGGCGGCGAGCGGCGCGAGGACGGCGGCGCGCCGGCACAGGACCTCGAGATCGAAGCCTGCGCCTCCCGCTGATCACCGCCGCCGCCGGGGCGGCATCCTGAGGGCAATACCCGTCGTCGCCGCGAAGGGCGAGCGGAATGCCGGATCGCCGGTGTGCCGGCACCACTCTTTCAGCCAGCATCGGCACCGGTGCCGATG